>Ga0105055_10000507_pt1 | contig 60221 bp, 43 predicted proteins | sample BON03_FD_78090 | JGI IMG/M metagenome (GOLD analysis project Ga0105055, IMG submission 78090) | Freshwater microbial communities from Lake Bonney liftoff mats and glacier meltwater in Antarctica - BON-03 | ecosystem: Environmental > Aquatic > Freshwater > Ice > Glacier meltwater | place: Lake... | reverse complement strand
TTATAGTAACATCAGATAAACGGGATGTTATGCTTATTGTGAAATTAAACCTTAATAAATATTTCAATCGGCTGTTAGATAACTATTACCTGGGATCAAATACTGATAAATTGGTCTACAAAAATAATGGGTTTTTCAAGATCAATGGGGAAGGCCAGATATTTTTTCAAGATAAATCATTCAAGACGAAAATTATCCAGGAAATTGATGGGGGAATTAGAGGTGATTATTCGGGCTTTATTTCAGGTTCATTTAACGCCAAGCCCAAAGAATTCCTTCTAGTACAGTATCCTTTTACCTTGATACACTTGAAGGACAAATTTGCCTTTGCCTTTGCTCAGGAAAAGACCACCATTGATTCAGCTATCTTTGAAAACTATTTTCACTTGTTTATAGCACTGTTTGCTTTATTAATTCTGGTAGTCATTTTTATTTCTAAATATTTTAAAATTACAAGTGAAAACATTAGGTTTTTGGAGAAAAAACCTAATGATCTAAACCAACTTTTAAAACAACAAACCATATTACTTCAACAGTCCAAAGGATTTATATATTACCAAAATAAAGACGATATAATTTACAATGTTAGTGAAAATGTTAAGGAGGTATTAGGTTACCATCCCGATGAATTGGTTAAACGCTCCCTTGAAGACTTCATAGTTGGTGGAACAGGCGACTTTTTGGAGACAAGAAGAACCTGTATAGGGCAAAAAATGGAGGTTTATTCTTATGAATTTACTTCAGAAAAGAAAAATGGGATACCCATTAGAGTGAAAATTTTTGAGAAATTAAACTACAATGAAGACTTAACTTTTGAAGGGTCAGTTGGGATATTTACAGATATCAACGCTAAATACAAAGCGGACCAGGAACTAATAAAAAGTGAAAACAGGCTGCGGTCAGTTTTAAATAGTTTGCCAGACATAATATTTATTTATAGTAACGAAGGGATATACCTTGACTATTATGTCCAACATGAGGAGCTTTTGATCGTTTCTCCCAAAGAATCCCTTGGGAAGAAAATAAATGAGGTATTAACTGGCCAAGCAGGGGATAAGGCTATGCAGGCATTTAATAAAGTCATTTTAACAGGTAAAATGCAAACTGAGGAACTCGATTTGCTTCTTGATATTGGCAGAAGGTATTTTGAGGTGAGGTTTTTTAAATTGGATGAGGATCGGGTGATTTCTGTGGGCCGGGACATTACTGGACAAAGGCTTTGGGAGCGAGGTCTTAGTGAAGCTAAAGAAGCAGCTGAATTGGCGAATAGAGAGAAATCAAGTTTTTTGGCAAATATGAGCCATGAGATCAGGACACCTCTAAATGGCCTTTTAGGGATAACAGGGTTGTTATTTAAGACCCCACTATCAAAAAAACAACATGAATTACTATCGATAATCGGAGACTCCGGAGAATCGCTTTTAAATATAGTAAATGATATTCTTGATTATTCTAAAATCGAGGCAGGTAAAATGGAATTGGATCCGGTGGCAATGAATTTTGCTGCTGAAATGGAAAAAATCATTAAAGTCTTTGCGGGAATGGCGCTCCAGAAATCTTTAGCCATAAATTTAGAAATAAAAAAGAGCGTACCCGGAAACATCATTTTGGATAAAGATAAACTGGGACAGATTTTTTTCAATATCATTGGAAATGCTGTTAAATTCTCAAGAAAGGGTGGACAGATTGATGTTATCATTAGTGGTGAATTTATTTTTACAGAGAATCTAATTCTGACATGTACTGTAAAAGACAATGGAGTAGGCATCTCCGAAGATAAGATCCCACAATTGATTAAACCTTTTACACAGGCAAGTGAGGCTTCCAATGGTGATTATAAAGGAACAGGTTTAGGGCTTGCCATTGCCAATAAGCTAATAGAGCTAATGGGAGGTGTACTTCACATTGAAAGTGAAATTGACCAAGGATCTACCTTCACATTTGCGCTTATTTCTCAAGCTAGCGAAGAGAAATTAACCATTTTAAAGAATCCATCTCAGGCAGCTGAAAATCTAGCCATTGAGAATTTGGCAGATAAGCATCCCCTTGATATTTTGCTCGTAGAGGACAATGACATTAATTTGAAATTTATGGTTATGCTTTTGTCGCAAATGGGCTATACTTCTGATGTAGCTTTAAATGGTGTTGAAGCAATAAATGCTGTGGAGAAAAAGAAATATGATCTTGTATTTATGGACAATCAAATGCCAAGGATGAATGGTATAGACGCGACAAAAATCATTAGAACCATGCCAAATGGCAGAAAAATGATGATCATTGGTTTATCAGCAAGTGTGTTCAAAGAAGACATCAAGCTGGCGATGAATATTGGAATGGATGATTACCTAACCAAACCCGTGAGAATTCAACAGATCGTAGAAAGAATAAAGAATTGTATCCTGTTAAAAGAACAGTCTGTTAAATAATTGTTTCTGTATCAAAAGATTCCAGGTAATCCGCAACTTTTTTCACAAACATTCCTCCAAGTGCCCCATCCACCACTCTGTGGTCATAAGAGTGGGACAAAATCATCTTGTGACGGATACCTATCAAATCTCCGGTAGGGCTCTCTATAACTGCAGGTTTTTTTGTAATCGTACCTACTGCCAAAATAGCTACCTGTGGTTGCACAATGATTGGTGTTCCCATAATGTTCCCAAAAGAACCAATGTTTGAGAGTGTATAGGTGCCTCCTTTTAGTTCTTCTGCATTTAATCGATTTTCTCTTGCTCTTTGCGCAAGCTCATTTATTTTTTTTGACAAAGCAGAAAGTGTTAATTGATCTGCATTTTTAATTACAGGCACAATCAGATTTCCATTGGCCAAGGCCACAGCAACACCAATATTAATGTTTTTTTTCTTGATAATTTTATCTCCTTCAACAGAAATATTCATCATTGGAAAGTCCTTCAAAGCTTTCGCAATGGCTTGAATAAAGAATGGGGTGAAAGTTATTTTTTCTCCTTCTTTCGCTTGAAAATCAGCTTTGATGCGGTTTCTATAAAATACGATATTTGTTAGATCGGCTTCCACAAAAGAGGTAACGTGCGCTGAAATGTTTTTCGAATCCAACATCCGTTGGGCAATCATCTTTCTCATCCTGTCCATTTCCAGGATTTCATCATTCTGATCAGAAGGAGAGGGGAATTGCGATACCTTCCTTTTTGAAATATAACCTAAGATGTCTTTTTTTGTGACCCTTCCACCTTTTGCACTACCGGATATTTCGGCTAATTCTGAAGAATTTACATTTTCTTGATTGGCTATACTCTGTACCAATGGGGAATAAAATCTTTTGTTCTCCAAGCCTACAGGTTCGCTACTGGACTCCTTTCCTAAAATTGATGAGGTGTACTCAGGTACATCCTGAAAGAGTTCTTCCCCGTTTCCTGTGGAGGGCTTGTTTGGTATATCAGTTGCTTTAGCTTCCTCCATATCCTCGAGCATTATCTCTATTATGGCGATTGGCTTTCCTACTTCTATTATATCTCCCTCCTTGGCAAGTATTGTTTTTAAAACGCCAGAGTGTGTGGCAGGTACTTCAGTGTCTACTTTGTCTGTAGCCACTTCAAGTACAGACTCATCTTGGTCTATCAGGTCTCCTTCTTTCTTTAGCCATGAAAGAATAGTGCCTTCCATAATGCTCTCTCCCATTTTGGGCATCACCATTTCCACTGTTGCCATAGCTTTTGCTTATTTTTTTAATCTCCCTAGCTATAAAACTAAAATTTAGTAACTGGTTTACAAAAGGAAAATCCCTAAATTTTATTTTCTATTATGTAATATAGTCTCCCTCAATAAGTTTAAAGAAGCGGTACTTGTTAATTGAATATTGATTAGGCGGTCTTTTGTGAGCTGTAACTTACGTGTCCAGCATTTTTCTCCGTCATGACAAGCGATCCAAACTAGTCCAACCGGCTTTTTATCACTTCCACCTCCTGGTCCGGCTACCCCACTTGTTGCCAACCCATAGGTAGAATTGAATTTAAGTCTAACTTGTTTGCTCATCTCAATAACCGTTTCCTCACTTACTGCTCCCTTTGAGGCAAGTATTTCAGGGCTTACACCAAGCAAACTCTCTTTGAAGGTGTTGTGATATGGGATTACTGATCCATTGAAATAATTACTTGATCCAGGAATACTTGTGACCACATGAGATAAATATCCTCCTGTACAACTTTCGGCAATAGCAATGTTTTCATTCCTTTGCATCAATGCATGACCTAATGCAGAAGCAATGGTATCTGTATTAAAGCCGTAAATATATTTAGCAATTAATGGCTCCAATTTTGAGATTTGATCATCAACTTCTTTGACAATAGGAGGGAGTGACTCCCCAAAACCAGTTAACCTCAATTTGACTTCTCCCAACGAAGGTAAATAAGCCAAACGTATATGTGGAGGCAGTTGATCCTCCCATTCAGATATTATATCTGACAGCCAACTTTCACCTATTCCTATGGTTTTTATTAACTTGTGGTAGATAACAGGTAATTTATATTTCTCTTTAATTCTAGGGATAACCGCATTCTCCATTAGGTACTTCATCTCATGAGGTACCCCAGGCATTGACATCCAAACGGATCCAAATTCTTCAAACCACATTCCTGGAGCTGTTCCTACTGAATTCTGAATATAGGTGCAATTGGAAGGCAAATAAGCTTGACTGCGGTTAGTAGGGGATAGCTCCCTACCTCGGCTTTCAAAAAACTTACGTACATCTTCAAGTGCATCGGGAAAGAGCTTTATTGATGAATTGAAAAACTCTACCAGAACGTTTTTTGTCAGGTCATCTTTAGTAGGACCCAATCCACCTGTCATCAGGACAATGTCTACTTTTTTTGATGCTAATTTAAAAGCTTGAACCATTGCTTCTGGGTCATCTCCAACAGTGGTTTTTCTTACCACTCTAACCCCAATTCTGTCCATTTCTTCACTCAGCCATTTACTATTGGTATCAAGGATTTGACCATAAAGTAATTCATCGCCTATGGATATTATTTCTGCTGTGACAGGTTTATGCATTTGACACGGTTTTAACCTTTAGTAAGTTCAAAATTAAAAGTTTCCTAGTAGCAATATTGAATAAGGGGTAAAAATTATAATTGAAATAGCGAAAATCGCACTCTAGGCAATATTTTTTCTCTTATAGGTCACAAATGCATAGTCGAATTGGTTTTTTTTGTCTTTTCTATGATTGTTTGCTTCGGTAATCACCCAATCCTTAATGTCAAAATCAGGAAAAAATGTATCAGCCTCAGGTTTTGCTTCTATTTCTGTAATGATCATTTCTTGACTATAAGGCAACGCTAATTTATAAATCTCTGCCCCACCCAAGATAAAAATTTTATTTAATTTTTTTTGTCTTCCTATTCCTAGGGCATCTTCAAAACTGTGGACAACTTCATGACCTTCGGGAACCTTATAATTGAAATTGCTGGTAATTACAATATGAGTTCTTCCTGGAAGAGGGTTTTTTAAAGACTCAAAAGTTTTTCTACCCATGATCACATGATGACCTGCTGTCGTGTTTTTGAAGTGTTTAAGATCTGCAGGAAGGCGCCAAGGCAAATCGCCGTTTAAGCCTATCGCATTGTTAGTAGCTTTGGCTACAATTATAGATGTGATCAATTTTGATACGGTTATTTAAAGATTATTATTGAGCCGCTTTCATCGGATTAGGATAGTCAGCTAAATCAAAATTTGTGGACTGTGTATTGTCGATTTTTATAATTTTCATTTCTGAGGAACTTTGGTCCTCTTTGTTCTTAAAAGTCATTTCCATGATATTTCCTTCAGGGAAATTACCAAAAAAAGTACTGTTTTGTTCTTGCATTTTCTTGGTTACAAATGGACTGTTTTTACTCCAAAATCCTTCTAGCCCTTCAATAGAATCTTTGCTTATCCAATACGTTCCTTCTGAATCTTCGGCATCCATACGGAACTCTTCGCAACTATACCCTTGAATGTCTTTTGTATTACCCGTTTTTTCAAAGGTCATATTTTCGAATGATTTGTTAACCGTACTGTCAGCATAGTTATCCATCATTCCACCCCAGTCCATCCCAAATGCCATGCTTGATTTCTCCTTTTCATTTTCCATCAACATGATGGTGGCTTTGTTTTTATGGTCCATGATAATAATGGATTTCTCCTTTTCATTTTTTTCATCCGGATCAATGAATTCCATTCCAAAATAATCAGGACTTTCAGATAAAAAAGAATTAAATATCACAGGATCTTCTTCTTTTCCCTTTTCATTAGTACTCTTGATTTCCATCACTGCGACACCTGAAAAGCTGTACTCGCTTTCTGTTTCAACATTCATGTTTATTGAACCCATGATTTTAGTGAAATCATAAGATGCTCCCTCTTGATCGGTACCAAGTTCTCCATTGCTACCACCAACATCATCTCCATAGAGATTTCTGAAAGTTTTTTCAAGCTGCCTTTGGGTCGCTTTCTCCACTTCTTTAGCGACTGTCCTTTCTACGGCTCTAGAAACACCTTCGGATGCTGCTCTTTTTAGCTTTCTCAATAATTGGGATTGCGCATCAAGACTAAAAAAGGACAAGGCAATTACCAATAAAAACAATGACTTTACTTTCATTTCATACATATTTTAGACATCATTTAAAGTTATGAAATATTCATAAAAAGTCCTAAACATTATTTTTTTGTATGTAAAAATCTAAATATCAAGTATGTATTCAATTATTCCTGCATTTTTACCCTTAGGTCTGGTTACTAGCAGAGGCACTTTGTTATTGATTTGAATCAGACGTTCCGCCAAGCTACCAATAAAAAGAGCTGTGGCAGCGGTTCTACCTTTGGCACCGATAATGATGATGTTTGCTTCTATTTCTTGTGCCTTGTTGATGATGTCAACGACCGGATCATCATCCTCATCTCTAGTGTATAGCGGGATTATTTTATGACCTTTTGTGTCTATTTTTCTAATAAACTTTTTGTAATTAACTTGAGCATGCATTAACATAATTTCACTAAACTCCTCGTACGATTTACCAGTAAAGTGATAACCAGAAGGTACTGAAAAAACATTCTGACAGATTATTTCAGATTTCCCATCATTTTTCTCTGTTATTTCAATGGCTTCCTCCAGTGCGTCTTTGGAATAGTCCGAGAAATCACTCGGGACAAGTATTTTTTTAATCTTTGGAAGACTATTTTCTGGAACAATTAAAAGCGAACACGAGGCTCTTCTTGCCAATCGCTGAGTGATTACACCTGATCCGTTAATGGATGTCTTTTTTCCTACAAGTATTAAATCGGCTGATTTTTCACTGGCCAGTTTGAGTATTTTTTTTGAAAGCTGCCCCTCCCTTACTATGAAGGCCGTACTTATATTCAAATCGGGGCCTAAGTTTTCCTTTACCACCTGTTTCATCTGACTTTTTCGTTCCTCCACCATATTGTCGATAAGGTTGGGAAATTCTGATAAAACATCTTTAGGAATACTTAAGTTTCTAATGATATTCGTAAAGTAAATTTTTTTGGATTGGTTGCTCTTTGCTATAAATGTGGCAAATTTTACCAGCGTTTTATCCATCTCTGATTGATCAAGGCAAACAATTATTTTTTTGATTTGATACATTATTAAAATAATTAAAGATTCTATCCGATAAAAGCTGTTTAACCTGGATTATGCAATAGGATTCGTGATAGCCTGTCCCAACCCTTATCAGGAAGTGATTCAATCATGGAATAGATCATCTATTGTCTTTTTCGGGTTTTGTCTATTTTTTACGCCTGACTTCAATTGTCTACAATTTTTAAATTAGTAAAATAATTTCTTAATACAATTTTTTGTTTTCTCTTTTTGAGAAGATGGTACAGCATATTTCAAATTTATTTTTTTTTAACCCAGAATATATAAGAATATTTTCTGATTGTTCTCCGAAAGTGTTGTAATCAAAAGAAAATCAAGCCATTTGCAGATTGAAGCATAGCACTGTTATAGTGACAGAATAATAGCATCTAAATGGTTGATTTCGAAGTGATTCAATTACGAAATTGAATGGTTATTGTCTGTATCGTGTTTAAGTAATATTGGGTTTTGAAATTCAAATACCGTAAGATGAGGTTTGAGGTTTCCTCATATTGATTGTATATTTACATTGTGGTTCGGGTCAGCGACATGTTCAAACTTCACAAATGATTAATATACCGAGTGAAGCACATTTTCAAAACCAGGCCTCATCTTTCATTTGGGAGACCTCGTACCTTTAATAGATGCAGGATAACAGTGGAAGGTTGCGAGAAAGGTGCAGCTCAAATCTTGTTTTACCGGAGGTTTGTAACACTCCATGATTCGGACCATATTTTAAGGGGACTGCTTGTCAGTCCCCTTTTTATGTTTTAGTACAATACTCTAAATCTGATCGTGCCGTGTATGGCCTTCAGTTCATCGATTACCTTGATGCTATAGGCTTTGTCTATATCAGTAATGACATAACCAATTTTCTCATTCGTTTTGAGATATTGTCCCACAATATTGATGTTATAATCTGCCAATATCTTATTGATCCGGGCCATTATCCCAGGTTCATTTAGGTGAATATGAATCAGCCTGTGTGCATCATGCAGGAAGGGCAGTTGTATGTTAGGGAAATTGACACTATTGTAAGTGTTACCGGTATTGATGTATTCAATTATCTTACCCGGAACAAATTGGGCGATATTCTGTTGTGCCTCCAAGGTACTTCCACCAATATGTGGTGTAAGGATGGTGTTAGGTAAACTTTTCAATTCCGATTCAAAAGGCTCTGCATTGTTTTTAGGTTCTTTTGGAAACACATCTATACCTGCCCCTGACAAGTGGCCTGATGTCAAAGCATCACGTAGTGCAGCTACATCTACCACATGCCCTCGGCTTAAATTGATCAAATAGGCACCTTTCTTCATCAGCGCAATTTTTTCTTTATCAATCAATAGCTCATTTTCCTTTCTTCCATCTACATGTAGGGAAATGACATCACAGGATTTAAGTAGTTTATCCATTGAATCTACTTTTGTGGCATTGCCTAAAGCAAGTCGCTCTATCACATCATAGTAATAAACATTCAAGCCCATATTCTCAGCTAAAACTGACAATTGGGATCCAATATTACCATAACCTATTATCCCCAATTTCTTGCCTCTGATTTCAAAACTGCCATTGGCACTTTTATCCCATTTACCCTCATGCATACTGGTTGTTTTATCTACCATGCCACGCATCAAAAAGATTATTTCAGCAATTGCAAGTTCTACAACCGACCTAGTATTGCTGAAAGGAGCATTAAATACAGCGATCCCTTTTTCTTGGCAGGTTTCTAGGTCGATTTGATTTGTTCCTATGCAAAAGGCCCCTATGGAAATCAATCTGTTGGCATTTTCTAAAACCTTTTTGGTGACCTGAGTTTTAGATCGGATGCCAAGTACAGAGACTTTTTTTATTTTTTCTGCCAATTCCTCTTCTGAGAGAGCTGAGCTGATTACCTCTACATTGTAGCCCTCAGCTTTCATTAGTTCAACGCCTATTGGATGTACATTTTCCAATAATAGAACATTGATACGACTTTTTGGGTAGGAAAATTTTTTGTTCATTTTATTCACATATAAGATTTCATCTAGACTCGGTGCAATGTGATCAGCCTTAGAAGAAACAGAAGGGCGGTGGATGTTTTCCGTAAAGGCATAAAATTTATTGGCCACGCCTGATGCTTTGATCTCATAGTCAGTATAACCATCTCCAATGACATAAATGTCACCTGTTAAGTTTAACTTCTTTATCGTATCAGGCTTACCATTGTTTTTTGAAAGCGGATTGTCTTTATTAAAACCCGTGATTTTCCCAGATTCATCATATTCAAACTCATTTGCGAATACATTCTCTGGTTTGATCCCGAAACTTGTCACAATGGGTGCTACAAAATCTTTGAAACCATTAGAAATTATATAAATGTCATTCCTATTCTCAAGCAAAAATTCCTTATTTCTTTGGAAGGAATCTGATACCTTTTTCATTAAAACTGAAATCAATTCAGAAATCTGGTCCTTATTGGCATTCAAAATCTCTATCCGCTGGATAAGACTCTCCCTAAAAGTGATTTTACCTTCCATTCCCTGATCGGTAATGTCCTTTATTGATTTTAACTTTTCATCTTTGGAAGGATCATTCTTTAAACTAATTTCACCTAAAATATCCAAAGCTTCTACCTTGGTAAAAGTGCTGTCAAAATCAATTATAAACTTTTTGGTGGCAGTCATTTTAAAGCATTTTTTATGAAGTGCAAAATTAATAGATTATCGGGGAATTTGAAGTTATTGATATAAAATAACTCAACTACAGATTTAAAAATTATTGATCATCAAGCAATCTCGTAAATTGTAAACCAAATTTAAGGTAGAAATTTCAAAGCTTTTGAGCTTCAAGCAAATTTAGAACATAAAACAAATTAACTTTGAACTCTTCGTAGTTAAAATCGGAGACTATTTTGAACAATGATCTTCCTACTAAATATAACTTTCGTATGCCATTAGCAATAGACAACATAAGGGTTGGCCGCGTATACAAGCTTGTCAATTATGGAGAAATTAGGTTTTTAGAAGCGATGGAGAGAACCGGAAGGGAAAACTTTAAGATGAAAGATTTAGATACCTTAGAGTTTTATGAAATTGAGGAACTTTTGCGCTGGGGAAAAGGTAAAGATTATGATTTGGACGAAGTCCGCTAATTAAGTATAAATAATATGAATGAAAATAATAGTTTGACAAGTGCTATTGGCAAAGCAAAGTGCCCGAGATGTAGGAAAGGAAATATTTTTCCTGTTTCGGTTTTTAGTTTCAGAAAATTAACTCAAGTTAATCAATGTTGTCCCAATTGCGGTGTCGAACTAGTCCCTGAGCCCGACTTTTATTACGGAGCCATGTACATCAGCTATGCGCTGTCTGTGGCATTATTTATTAACGTAATGATCGTCCTGAATTATGTGTTCGATGACCCGGAACTTATGGTTTATATCGTCTCTGTAGTGTTCTTTAACATTGCCTTGTTGCCTGTAATGCTCCGGTATTCTAAGGTTTTGTATCTATATGGTCTAGGTAAAATATCCTATGATCCTATGCAAAGATAAATGAAGCTATACTTTGAGGTTTTTATATGAGAAATTTATTTTTTTTCAGTTAGTAAAACTTACTTTTGATTAGTTCGTTTAATTTATTCGTTAGATTTACTATTATTTTATTATGAACCGTATATTGAATAATACCATCATCCCTGTGAAACCAGGGATTTTTATCAAGGATCCCTTAAGTTCCGATTTGGGCAAAAAAATCCTTGAAGAAAGTCTTGTTTTGATAGAGGAGCTTGGAATGGAAGCTTATAATTTCAAAAGACTTTCAGCACATGTAGGCAGCACAGAAGCAGCTATCTACAGGTATTTCGAAAACAAACACAAATTATTATTGTATTATATCAATTGGTACTGGGGATGGCTAGAACATAACCTTGTATATGGTACTGCCAATATGTACAGCCCCAAGGATAAAATCAAAATGGCAATAAATCTTCTGGTAGAAGGGCCTACTTTTGACGAAAATTTATATCTAAACATAAGTTTGCTTAGAAATGTTGTGATCGAAGAATCGAACAAAGCTTTTATGACCAAAATGGTGGGCAGTGAAAACAACAGCGGGTTTTTTGATCAATTTTATAATTTTAGCGAGCGAGTGGTTCATATTTTCTCGGAATTTAATCCTAATTTCCCATTTCCAAAAGCCTTCGTATCAACGCTAATATGGTCATCAGTTCTAAATGCCCACTGTTCTAAGCACGTGCCAAGTTTGATCGAGGACAATTTTTGTGGTCAACATAAAGTGGACTTCTATTATAATCTGGTTTTTAATTCACTAATAAATGAATGAAAATTTAATTAATACACCTTTAAAGAGGTTCTTCAGTCTTTTAAAGAATGAGAAAAAAGAGATTTATGCAATTTATTTTTATGCCGTGCTTAATGGTCTTGTATCGCTATCTCTACCTTTGGGGATACAAGCAATTCTCAACTTTATTTTGGGAGGAAGGCTTACCACTTCATGGGTAATTCTAGTGATTATTGTAGCACTTGGTGTGATATTTGGAGGCTTTTTACAAGTCAGCCAACTCTATTTATCGGAGAAATTACAACAACGGGTGCTAAGCAATTCTGCAATTGAATTTGCATACCGACTTCCAAGGTTGAAAATGGAAACCTTGCGTGGGAAATATGCACCTGAATTGGTCAATAGGTTTTTTGACACTATTAATCTGCAAAAAGGGCTTTCGAAATTGTTGATTGATTTTAGTACAGCCTCGCTTCAAGTGTTTTTTGGTTTAATACTTCTTGCCATTTATCATCCATTTTTCATTATTTTTTCTTTCGTTTTGGTACTTACGATCTACCTGATCTTCAAATTTACTAGTCCCAAAGGAATGGAGACCAGTTTGAAAGAGTCCTCAGCTAAATATGAAATAGCTTATTGGTTAGAAGAGATAGCAAGGACTTTGGGTACTTTCAAGCTCTCAGGTTTTTCTCCATTGCCATTTAAGCGGGTGGATGAACTGGTGAAAAAGTATGTCAACTACCGAAACTCGCATTTTGCTGTATTAATATTTCAGTTTAAGGTATTGATTGCTTTCAAGGTACTCATTGTTGTAATTTTATTGGTAGCAGGTAGTTTATTGCTCATGAACAATGAGATCAGTATAGGTCAGTTTGTCGCTGCCGAGATAATTATTATATTGATTATCAATTCAGTGGAAAAAATAATCCTGAGTCTTGAAACTATTTATGACACCTTGACAGCCACTGAAAAGTTAGGGTTGATTATGGACATGGAACTGGAAAGATCTACTGGAAAGACGAACGTTTTCAATGGTGAATTGTCTGGGTTATCTTATGTTTTTAAAAACCTTACCTATAATCCTGAAGATAAGGAGTCAGCCATTTTAAGTAACATTAATTTAGAAATTAAAGAAGGGGAAAAAGTTGTAATCACAGGTGAGAGTGGTGCTGGTAAAAGTACTTTATTGCAACTTATGGCAGGATTGCTTCAGGATTACCAAGGGAATGTTATTATAAATAAATTACCGATGGATACCTTGTCTCTCGAAAAGTTAAGGTCTTTAATAGGGGATAGCTTATCAAGGCAGTCCATTTTTCATGGAACTATTAGAGATAATATCACCGTCGGGAATGAAGTGGTATCTGAAAGCACGTTGAGGGATGTATTGGAAATTGTTGGACTGAGCGAGTATGTATATAAGCTTAAAGACGATCTTGAAACGGTACTATTGCCTGAAGGAAAGCAGCTTAATAATGCCTACATAAGTAAAATTATATTGGCAAGGAGTCTGTGTTTTGCACCCAAATTACTTCTGCTCGAGGAAGAACTTAATTACCTGAACAAAGAGGAAGCTGATAAGTTATTCGATTTCATTTTTTCAGGACCTTGGACTATGGTGATGGTATCTACTCAGGATTCGCTATTGAAAAGAGCTGAAAAAATAGTGGTCATGAAGTCTGGTGAAATTGCTTTTGAGGGGGATTATATCGATTACCAACGCTATAAAAATCAGAATAAATAATAATTCAATGTTAAACATTTCTAGAAATTCGATCAAAGAATTAATTGATCTCAATTCCTTTGACAGCTATCGCTTGACACTCTCAAATAATCAAAGTCGTCGAAGGATAAGAATTTTATTGTATTTGCTGATGGCTGGGTTTGTCTCTCTTTTTTTGCCGTGGACGCAAAATTTCAGGTCTCAAGGTATGTTAACAGCCTTGAAACCGGAGCACAGACCACAAACCATTCAATCTATTATCGCAGGAAGAATAGAACAGTGGTTTGTACAGGAGGGTGATTTTGTAACTAAAGGAGACACCATACTTTTCATCTCAGAGGTAAAGGAGCAATACATGGATCCAGGTTTAGTTAGTCGAACACAGCTGCAGGTGGATGCAAAAGAATTGTCCGTTAAATCTTATGAGGAAAAAATCAAAGCGCAGGGACAACAGTTGTCAGCTCTTGGAAAAAACAATGCACTAAGAAAGGAACAGGCTCAAAACAAACTGCTGCAGGCTAACCTAGAGATTCTTTCCGACAGTATTATGCTTGAGGCAGAAAGAGTTAACTTTTCAGTTGCCCAAAAGCAATTCGTACGAATGGAAAAATTATATGATGAAGGCTTAAAATCACTTACTGATCTGGAGGCCAGGAGAATAAAATTGCAAGAAACACAGGCCAAAGCATTGAGCGCAGAAAATAAGCTACTTGGAAGTAGAAATGAGGCCATTTCTGCTACAATAGAGCTAAATGCCATCGACAATGATTTCAGAGATAAATTGGCCAAGGTGAATTCAGAAATGTTTAGTGCACTTTCCAGTCAATATGATGCTGAGGCAGGTGTCAATAAACTAAAGAATGAATTGGCCAATTATACAGTGAGATCCGGAATGTATTATGTGTTGGCTCCTCAGTCCGGTTATATTACTGAGGCTGTTCAGGTAGGAATTGGTGAAACTATCAAAGAAGGAGCAGAAATAATTAGTATTATGCCTGAAAATTATTCTTTAGCTGTGGAAATTTATGTAGCTCCTATTGATCTGCCATTGGTGAAATTAGATAGTAAAATCAGGTTTATCTTCGATGGTTGGCCTGCTATAGTGTTCTCAGGATGGCCGCAATTATCCAATGGTACCTTTGGAGGAAAAGTATATGCAATAGATAATTTCACCAGTCCGAACAATAAATACCGCGTGCTTGTGATTCCGGATTCCGACGAGGAACCCTGGCCGAATGCCCTAAGAATTGGCACAGGAGCGGATGGAATAGCCCTTTTAAATGATGTTCCGGTCTGGTACGAAATATGGCGTCAAATGAATGGTTTTCCACCTGATTATTACACAATTCAGGAATCTAAAGAAATGAAAAAACAAGCAAAATGAAATACAGCATCGGTTTACTTGGACTACTTCTGATATTTATTGTAAGACCTATCAAAGCCCAGGAAAACATCCTTACCTACGATCAATTCATGTCATGGGTGCAACAAAACCACCCTATATCTAAACAGGCAGATTTGTTTATGGAATTTGGAAAGCAGGAGCTGAGAAAAGCCAGAGGTGAATTCGATCCATTTTTATTTGGTAGTTTGGATGAAAAGCAATTTAAGGAAACAGAGTATTACAATAAAAGAGAAGCAGGAGTGCTGGTACCCACTGTGGGTGGAATAGAGTTTCAGGGAGTAGTAGAGCAAAACAGAGGAACTTATCTCAACTCAGAAAATAGTATCACTGAAAATGGGCTTTATGCAGTAGGTGCTGCCGTAAATATTGGGAATGGTCTTTTTATTGATAAGAGGAGAGCAGCTCTCCGTCAGGCCAAAATTTTCAATTTAGCTTCTGAGGAAGAAAGAAGACAAGGTTTGAATTTACTTTATTTCGATGCTGCGGTTGCTTATTGGAACTGGGCCGGAGCTTTTGCAGACTTAGAGGTAAATGAGGAAGGATTGCAACTTGCCCAAATTAGGTTTGAAGCAATAAAGGGAAGTTTTGAACTAGGAGATTTACCCGCCATTGATACTGTGGAAGCTTTCACGCAGGTACTGAGTAGAAAAATTAAATTGCAAAAAGCCGGAATTATGTTTTTTTCCAGTACCCAGGAATTGAATGTCTTTTTGTGGGACGCAGAGGAAAGCCCAATTGATTTGGATCCATTGGTGATACCCGAAAACCTAGCAAATAATCTTCCCCAAGAATTAGATAAGGAATTATTTAGTCAGGCAATTATCAGACACCCTGAATTGCGTTTACTTGATTATGATCTTGATTATCTGGACGTCGAACGCAGGTACAAAGCTGAGCAACTTAAACCTAAGGTTAAACTAAAGTATAATTTTCTAACCGAAACGTTTGGTGGATTTGAACAGGCTGGGTTTTTGGAGAATAATTACAAGTTCGGTATTCAGGTGACCACACCCTTATTATTGAGAAAAGAAAGAGGAGACCTTGGCTTGACACGAACAAAAATTAGGGACGTAAACTATAAAAGAGACCTTAAATTTGAACAGTTGAGAACTAAACTACAGATAGTTTTCAATAAATATGATGTGTTGGGAAGTCAATTAATGGTTTTTTCGCAAAACATTCAAGGATTGGAGACTCTGTTAAAAGGAGAAAGAATTAAGTTTGATCTGGGGGAGAGCTCGTTGTTTTTAATTAACTCCAGGGAAACAGGGCTTTTTGATGCCCTTTTGATAAATAACGCCTTAAATGTGGAGCGAAATATTGCCTTTTCACAGATCAGAACAGCAGCTGGCCTGGGATTTGAGGGTTTATAGCTATGAAGCATATTTATCTTTTAAGGTGGCTGACCTGGCCATTCCGTTATTTTTTTTCACTGGTAAAAAGAAAACTTGGTAAACTCGACCTATTGCGAGTTGAGGTATTTGTTGTTTTAGGAAACAGTACCCAGCTGTTTGTAAAAGGTCGGGTGGTGGAGGCCTATAGGCAAAGCAGACCTACAGACAAAAAAAACACCCTACAGAATATATTGGCCACAATCAGAAGATATGCAGGGAGTAGTGTACCTGATGCGAAGGTGGAACTTGAGGTCGGAGGGCTAAAGAAAGTATTAATAACTGATGAAGAGGGCGTATTTGAGATTTTGCTTAGCTTAAGCCAGGAAGTGTTAAAATCCGCTAAAAAGGTGCGGTTGTCATTACTTCCAGAAGAGGGATTAGCGCCTGAAAAAGAATTTATTTCCAAAGAAATCTTAAGGTTCGAAAAAAAATATCTCCGGGCTATTATTTCAGATATTGACGATACTATTATCGTCTCCAAAGCCACTAATATTCAGGAAAAATTTTGGCTCTCCGTCTCCAAAAATGCCTACACACGTCGGCCATTCCCTGGAGTAAGTGATTTTTATCGCTTATTATCAGCAAATGGAGATTTTCCTGTATTTTATGTTTCTAGTAGCGATTGGAATCTATTTGACCTAATCAAGGATTTTATGAAATACAGAAATATCCCCATTGGTCCAATTTTATTAAAGGACAGGCATATGGATTTAAGAAATATTTGGAAGTCTGGTGGAGGAAGTCATGAACACAAAGTGGAGAGAATTTCTTTTCTAATGGACTTTTATCCAAAACTTAATTTTGTCCTAATAGGAGACAGTGGTCAGCATGATCCTGAAATATATGCAGAAATCATAAAGAAACACAAAGATAGGGTAGAGGCAGTGTTTATTAGGCAGATCGGAGAAACAGTTACCTCCAGAGAAAAGAAATTAAATGCCTTGCTTCCTGAAAATAAAATAGCATGGGTAAAAAACTCTACAGAGGCCATTGCACATGCAAAGGAACACCTTGCTATTATTTAAATTTTTCGTGGTTAATTTATTCCATCATGTTTATTTTGGCATTAGGTTTGGATAGCTGAATTAATAAACAATAGTTGCATGAAAAAGCAAGCCCTATTCATCCTCAACCCATTTTCAGGTGATATACCTGATAAAGAATGTCTGTCAGAAAAATTTATTGACAATATGAAGGAGTATGAAGTTAACCTATGGAAAACCTCTGGAGAAAAGGATAGTGAGAAAATTCAAAAGCTATTGGAGAAAAGAGCGTATGATTTGTTGGTCATAGGGGGAGGTGATGGGACCATTAAGATGGCTGTTGAAAATCTTAAACATAGAAGTACCAAAATACTTCCTATCCCTTTTGGATCCGCTAATGGGTTGGCAACTTGTTTTGGAATCAAAAACTGGGAAGATAGCATCGAAAGCCTGAGGGCGGGTAAATTCATTGACATGGATATTTTGGGAATTAATGATGAAGTGTGTCTTCATTTGTGTGATTTTGGTTTCAATGCAGATTTGATCAGGCATTTTGAAGAAGGGGACGAAAGGGGTATGGTGGCATATTATAAAAGTTCACTGCAAAGTTTTTTCGAGATTGAACCTTACCAATTTAAATTGGAGGTAAAGGGTAAGACTGAGATTTTTGACGCCAAAATGTTTATCATAGCAAATGGTTCTAAATATGGTACTGGAGCTACTATAAACCCAGGTGCCAAAATGGATGATGGCATGTTTGAAATTATTTCCTTAAACCCAATGGATTTGAAAGACTGGCTATCTCTGACTTATAATGTCATTCGGAAAGACCTTTCAAACCTAACATTTGCGAAAACCTGGCAGACCAACGAAGCAGAAATCACCAACATGGAAAATGCCCCCTTTCATATTGATGGAGAATTAGTAGATGATAATGGGGGGATTCATGTGAAAATAAAAAAGGAAAAAGTTAAAATGCTGGTGCACCCCAACATGGAATAATAAAAAATAAAGATTTATTCATCACATAATTATAAAGGGAAAAAAAATTACAGTAGGGATTCTAGTTTTTCGTGGGTGAGCGGTTTTTCAATAAAACCACTTACAAAAGGGAATTCTTTTGATTTTTGCCTGTCTTGAAAGTCTATAGAGCTCGAAAGCATAATGATATGATCCTTTCTACCATTTTCAATTTCCAAGTACTGGCTTAAAAAATCCCAACCATTCATTACAGGCATATTAATATCGACAAGGATTAATATCCTTTTTTCCAATTCTGGATCTTTAAGGTATTTTAATGCTACCTCAGCCTCTAAAAATTCGATGGTCTTAGGTGATAAATTTAATTTGTCGATTAACCGTTTATTGATCAGATTGTTTATGGGATCATCATCAATTAAAACAATTAAATCGAATGGATACATTGACTCTTAAATAATAACTTTTCTCTCTCTCGTTCTCTTACACCCGAAATTTAACACTATAATTCCACTATTAAAATAAAGTTTTAAATTTTTGCAAGTTTGATTGTATTAAAATTTCAACTAAATAAACAGGATAAGTTTTGTGGATTAGAGAAAAGTAAAAAAAAGGGAAACCATTATAGTTTCCCTTTTTAACGTTTTATGTGAAATGAATTACATCATTCCACCCATTCCTCCGCCACCCATTGGTGGGCCTGAAGGAGATTCTTCTTTAATGTCAGCTACTACACATTCTGTAGTTAGCAATAACGCAGCTATTGATGCAGCATTTTCCAATGCAAGGCGCGTTACCTTAGTAGGATCAATAACGCCAGCTTTGAACAAGTCTTCATACTTATCTGTTCTCGCATTGTAACCAAAATCTCCTTTAGAATCTCTGATTCTATTGATTACTACTGATGCTTCTCCACCTGAATTGGAAACGATTGTTCTCAAAGGTGATTCGATAGCCTGCTTTATGATATTGATACCAGTATCTTCATCTTCATTAAGCCCTTTAAGTTTTTCAAGTACCATTGCAGCCCTGATAAATGCTACACCACCACCTACTACTACACCTTCTTGTACAGCAGCCCTTGTGGCATGAAGCGCATCATCCACTCTGTCTTTTTTCTCCTTCATCTCCACTTCAGTAGCAGCTCCTATGTATAAGATAGCAACACCACCAGAAAGCTTAGCTAATCTTTCTTGAAGTTTTTCACGATCATAATCAGAAGTAGTTTTTTCAATCTGAGATTTGATCTCATTGATTCTAGCTTCGATTGTAGCTTTTTCACCAGCACCATTAACGATGGTAGTGTTGTCCTTATCGATATTAATTTTCTCTGCAGTACCTAAGTAATCTACAGTTACATTTTCTAGCTTATAGCCTCTTTCTTCAGAAATCACAGTTCCTCCCGTAAGGGTAGCGATATCTTCTAACATGGCTTTTCTTCTGTCTCCGAATCCTGGAGCTTTGACAGCGGCAACTTTCAGTGCACCTCTGATTTTATTTACTACCAATGTAGCTAGAGCTTCTCCATCCACATCTTCAGCGATGATCAACAATGGTCTTCCAGATTGAGCAACAGGCTCTAAAATTGGAAGCAATTCTTTCATTGCTGAAATCTTCTTGTCATAAATAAGAATATAAGGGTTTTCCAATTCAGCCTCCATTTTCTCCGTATTGGTAGTAAAATAGGGAGAAAGATAACCTCTGTCAAACTGCATACCTTCAACAGTTCTTACCTCTGTTTCAGTACCTTTTGCTTCTTCTACTGTAATAACTCCATCCTTACCTACTTTCTTCATGGCATCAGCAATCATTTTGCCGATTTCCTCGTCATTGTTGGCAGAAATTGTAGCTACTTGTGCAATTTCTTTGGAAGTAGAGATTTCTTTGGATGCTGCTTTTAATTCTGCGACGATTGCTTCTACAGCTTTGTCTATACCTCTCTTAAGGTCCATTGGATTTGCTCCAGCAGCTACATTTTTAATGCCTACAGAAAAAATTGACTGAGTCAAAACTGTGGCAGTAGTAGTACCATCACCTGCATCATCAGCAGTTTTGGATGCTACTTCTTTTACCAACTGAGCACCCATGTTTTCTATAGGGTCATCTAATTCTATTTCTTTAGCTACAGTTACACCGTCCTTAGTAATAGTTGGAGCACCAAATTTCTTGTCCAAGATTACATTTCTTCCTTTTGGACCTAATGTCACCTTTACTGCATCAGCTAGGGCATCGACTCCTTTTTTCAGGCGATCCCTTGCGTCGGTATTGAAAAATAATTCCTTAGCCATTTTTTAAACTTTTTTGAGTTTTAATTGATTAAACTTGATTATAGGACCTTTAAATTAAAGGATAGCGAAAATATCCGCTTCTCTCATGATCAGATAATCAGCACCTTCTACAGAAAGCTCAGTGCCCGCATACTTGCCATACAAAACAGTATCGCCTACTTTTACGGTTAATGGCTCGTCTTTTTTGCCAGTTCCGATTGCGATTACTTTACCTTTTTGAGGTTTTTCTTTGGCAGTGTCAGGGATGTAAAGACCTGAGGCCGTTTTTTCTTCTGCGGCAGCGGGCTCTACCAATACCCTGTCTGCTAGAGGTTGGATGTTAACTTTAGACATGTGATTCAGTTATTTTTAAGTTTGATTTCTGTAATACAAAAGCTTATTTACACTTTCTATGCCAATCCTATTATTGACATTTTTACTGACATAAAGTCTTAATTACCTATCAATACTGACAGTTTCATCAGAGTGGAAATTATGGGAACCTGTCAATTTTGCGGTGAGGAATTGGTAATTATGTCACATTTACGTACTTTAAACTTGTAATCTTAATAGGATATTTTATGAAAAATTTATCGGAAAATTGGATCTCTGAAGGTTGGGCGGATTTTGAGTACAAGAAGTATCTTTTATTGGCCTATTTAAAAGAAGTAGAGGCGGAATTTAAATCTGTAAAGCTTTATCCTCCTTTAGCTGAACTGATCAGACACCATCAGAAACTTGAAAACCTGAATAAAAATCGACATCAGTTAAAGGATGCATTTCCTCGGGAAATTCAATCTGTAAATTTTAAAAAAGCTGCCATAATTTACAAGAACAAAACTGAAGAAGGTGAAGTAATGAAACATTTGGGGGAAATCATTACCTATGCCTTGCCTCAAATTAAAAAGCAAATAGAAGAAGGGAAGAGTATTTATGATTTCATAGAAAATCAACTGGAGATAGAGCCGGTTGGGCTCTCTGCCATCTATCAGAAGGAAGGGTATGCCTTGGTCTCGAATGGTTGTTCAAAAGATATTTTGGTTTACCGCTATAAGATAGATTTATTCCATAATAGTCTGGACAAATATCGGGGCATAGCCCTTGAGTTTATTGCGGCTTTCAAAAGAAGCCTAACCAATACTTGTCATCGGATAAAACTTGATTTGATTAAAAACTTTACCGATCTCCCGAACCCTTCTACCTGGCGTATTTATTCCAAACATGATGTGCCTTTACAGGAGAGCCTTTTGCCTATTAGCAAGCGATTGTTGCTAAGAAATATTGTCATTAAATAAAAAATGGGAAGATTATAATCTCCCCATTTTTTATTTAATGAATATAAATTTGTTTTTAGTCCTCTTTTTTCAATAGTGAATTTTCATTGGACACCAATATAGGGGTTGGACTAGGGGAAGGTAGGATATTTGATTTAACCATTTTATTTTCAGAAAGTTCTCTGATTTCTCTGTTTTTGATCACTTCATCTCCGGGTTTACCGAAAAGAATTTGGTAAACCTCTTTACGGTCTCTTGCTTTTTTGAGATCTTTTACGATATCCGCCCATTCATGAAAATTAAGGTAGACGGGGTTATACGAAGTGACAGGCTTGGTGATACCATAGGTGGGCCTTTCTTTTTCTTCAGTAAAAGTCCCAAACATTCTGTCCCAAATGATAAAAGTAGAGCCATAATTTTTGTCAAGGTAGTGCGCGTCATTTCCGTGATGCACCCTGTGGTGCGAAGGAGTGACAAAGAAAAACTCAATAGGCTTAGGTAGTTTTTTGATCAACTCTGTATGAATCCAGAATTGATACAAAACAGCTACTTGATGACAAATAAAGAAGACGAATGGATTAAAACCCATCAACATCACAGGTACAAAAAAGATGATTTTGATATGTTGGGTCCATCCTAAGCGGAAGGAAACGGAGAAATTGTATTTTGATGAATTGTGATGGGTGATATGTGTAGCCCACCAGAAACGTTGTTCATGACCAACCTTGTGCGCCCAATATCTCGCAAAGTCTATAGCAAAAAAGCAAAATATAAATGACCACCATGTTACCGGAATTTTCCACGGAACAATATTCCAGAAAAATAGGGCTACTCCGAATGTAAAGGCTTTGATTAAGGCACTAATTCCTACATTCACTAGCCCAATGCTAGTGGCAGCCAGGAAATCTTTTTTATCGTAAGTGTCTTTTTTTTGGTATATGCTGATGCCCCATTCGATAAATACCATTAGAAACATCACAGGAGCGGCCCATAAAATGACATTAGGCCATTTGTCCGCGCCTAAATCTTCCATACTTAAATGATTTTCAAACATATATATTAACTTTCGTTGTTTTATTCAGGATCTTAAAAGATCAATTTAATCATATTCCAGCTCTTCTTCAATTTTTGATTACTTAAATAATATTAAAATTTAAAATAAAAAAGGCCTGTTGATTTCAACAGGCCTTTTTTATCGTGTCTGTATTTTTTGTTATTCTTCTGAATCAGGTGTTGTTTCTAGTGGAGTCCCTTCCTCATTTCCCTCAGAAGGTAAAATTGATTCGTTGTCAAAAGATGGTGTAAGAATTTGCTTTTGGGCATTTTCTACATTTGGAGAAGAAAACCCTGAAGAGCTGCTGCTCTCATGGAATGCAGAAGAACCCAAGCACAACACGAAAATGGCAATGGCTAGAACCCAGGTAGCTTTCTCCAAGATATTACCGGTTTTGGTGACTCCCATGATTTGTGAGGCACTTCCACCAAAAGCTGCTCCTGCGCCCCCTTTAGAATTTTGACCTAGAATGACCAAAATTAATAATATGGCCAAAACGATAATGATACTGATAATTACTACAAACATGCTTGTTATTTATTTTATTCTTTTAACTTCTCAATTTCATCTGCAAAGAAAGCCCTTTTCTTTGGAAAGTTCAATATTAATTTTTGATATATTTCTATGGCCTCATTATTTTTGTTTTGCTTGGCCAATAATTTGGCGTAAGATTCCGACAGCATATTGTGATTTAGAAGGGTGCTTTTTTCGGACAAGTCTGGTAACTCCACCGTCTCGTCCATTTTCACCCTTTTTAAACGTATGGGCTTTTCCTTAAAATTATCAATTAATTCTTGCTGGTCTTGTTTTGGTTTTTTAGCAACTGATTTTTCGGATTTTTTGTTTATTAAAGAATCCTCTTTTTCATTTACTTTTTCGGGTAAGTCCTTTTTTTTTAAATTTTCAGCATTATCCTGATTTGTAGGCGGTACTTTGTTTATTTTTTTTAAGTTTTCTTCCAAACGCCTTAATATTTCATCTCTTTTTGGCCTGGAAATATTCCCTGAAGACTCCCCATCATAAGGACTTGGTTTAGTTACGGGTAGGGGAGGATTATCGTTTGATTCTATTCCATTCTCCTGCACGTGTTGGACGGTTGGTTCGTCCAGTACTTTTTCAGGTACTGCAATATCGATGGTTTGTTCTACTGCCAGAGATGCAGGAACTATAGGAGATGCTCCAGTCAGTAAGTTTTTCAACCTTTTTCTTTCGGGACTTACCACAGCAGCCCAATGGAGCAATGTTTTAGATTCACCAAAGGCTTTATCCCATTCGTATTTAGCTGCAAGTACTCTCGGTGCCAAAAAGTAGGGGAATTCTTCTTGAAGTTTTAATGCTTTTTTTAAATCAGCATTGTCAAGATTATCGGCTTTATTTATAAGTTCTAAAAATGCTTGAGCGTTCACAGGATTAATTTTTAAATAGGTTCTTTAAATATAACAATTTTTACCAATTGGCCACAGTAGATGTGAAAATATCCTGAATGATACTTTCAAAAATAACTTCTACCAACTCAGTTTCCACCTGAAGTAAAGTTTTGCTTCTTGAGTCATAATCCTGGAAGAATGAAAAAGGTTTTTTTGCGTTTTCCTCTTCATTGGTCATATTAATATACTCGACTTCCACGCTTATCGTAATACGCATTTGCCCTGCCCGGTCTGGTTGGTTGCTGTTCGGATTGGACACCGTGGCCTGCGGACTGATAGTATAGCGCGTAATGGCACCCGAAAATTGTAAATCACCATTGTTCTGAATCAATTCCAATTGGGTATTCCTTTGAAAATAATCCTTCAGATCTTCTGTAAATAACTGACCCATATTGGCTGGTCCTCCTCCCGAATCATTGAAAAAATTAGCTATCGAAAATGTATTGGTAACGTTGTAATCGAGGGTGGTACCTGTAAAACTGTATTCAATTTTGCAGGCTGTTACTAAGCAGGTTAAACTTAGTAATAATAATACGATTCTATTGAATATCATATTGCTTGATCTTCCTGTAAAGCGTTCTTTCAGAGATTCCCAAATCCATCGCAGCATATTTTCTCTTGTTATGGTGTTTTTTTAATGCTTTGGTAATCAGTTCTTTTTCCTTTTTTTCCAAAGAAAGCGAATGGTCGTCTTCTTCATGAATTATATCTTCAATTATATCTTCTCCGTAGTTTTTTCTTGTGCTCTCTTTTTCTTCCTTCAGTTCCTTCTTAGCACTCAGATTTTCCAATACCAAAGGTAGATTTTTAGAGGAATTGGGATTGTCATCATAGTGCGAGGATGACTCCATATCTTCAAAAAGGTTTTCGTGCTTTTTCATGATATTCTGATCCAAGCCCCCCGAATGATAAGACTCTAATATAAGTTTTTTTAAATCGGTCATGTCCTTTTTCATATCGAAAAGGACTTTATATAAGATTTCCCGCTCAGAAAAATCCGAAAAAGGATCCTGCTTGTCATTCTTTCCCTGAATGGATGCGGGTAAGCTGCTTTTTTCTTCAGGAAGATATTTGATTAAAGTTTCTGCATCTACCTCTCTTTCCTGTTCCAATAACGAAATTTGCTCTGCTAAATTCTTTAATTGTCGGATATTTCCGGGAAAAGGAAATTTGAGTAGTAATTTTCTGGCATCTTCTGAAAGGGTAATAGGCTTTACCATGTACCTTTCAGAGAAATCGGTGGTAAACTTCCGGAACAATAAGGCTATATCATCCTCCCTTCGTCTCAATGGGGGAACAAAAATGGGGACTGTGTTTAACCGATAATACAAGTCTTCTCTGAATTTACCTTTTTCTACAGCCTTTAAAAGGTTTACATTGGTGGCGGCTATCACCCTAACATCAGTTTTCAAAACTTTTGAAGCGCCTACTTTGATAAACTCTCCATTCTCCAATACACGCAATAGTCTCGCTTGGGTTCCTAGCGGCATTTCTCCTATTTCATCCAGAAATATAGAGCCTCCATCAGTGACTTCAAAATACCCCTTTCTTGCTTCATGAGCCCCCGTAAATGAGCCTTTTTCATGGCCAAATAACTCAGAATCAATCGTTCCTTCTGGAATTGCACCACAATTTATCGCTATGAATTTCCCATGTTTCCGTCGGCTGAGTGCGTGGATGATTTTAGAAAATGACTCTTTACCACTACCACTTTCACCAGTGACCAACACGGTCATTTCAGTAGGAGAAGCTTGCATGGCCACTTGAATGGCATGGTTTAGCAATGGACTGTTTCCAATTATCCCAAACCTTTGCTTGACGCTCAATATTTCCGATGCACTTATAGGGATCATGATTTCTTATTTATTGATTGACAATTTCTCCAAATAGGGTCGCCGATGTACAATCTGTGATCCTAACTTTGACATAATCCCCAATATTTAAATTACTTTTTGGTATAATCACCACTTTATTGGCTGAATTCTTGGCCTTTAATTGTTCGTTGGACCTTTTAGATAGTCCTTCTACCAAAACTTCCTGGAGCTGGCCAACTTCTCTTTGGTGCCTTACAAGTGAAAGAGTACCTTGCTTGTCAATGATTTCTTGAAGCCTACGTTTTTTTACAGCTAGCGGAATATCATCCTTGTATTTCTTTTCTGCTAAGGTGCCAGGGCGCTCGGAATAATAAAACATGTAGGAAAAATCATACTGAACAATGTCCATTATGCTGAGGGTGTCTTGGTGCTCTTGCTCAGTTTCAGAGCAAAACCCTGCGATCATATCCGAAGAAATTCCACAATTTTCACCCAATATTTCACGTATTTTTTTGATCCGGTCCAAATACCATTCACGGCCATAAGTCCTGTTCATCATCTTCAAAACCCTGCTATTTCCACTTTGAACAGGTAAATGAATGTATTTACAAATGTTGTCGTATCGCTTCATCGTTTCCAACACCTTGTCCGTAATGTCTTTGGGATGGGAGGTGGAAAATCGAACCCTAAGTTTTGGGTCTACATTTGCTACCATCTCCAATAAATCTGAAAAATAAACTACCTCAGCTATTTCGGTTTCCTTTTTATTGAGACGTGCTTTATTGTTTTCCTCAGAGGACCACTTATAGCTGTCTACATTTTGCCCTAAAAGGGTAACCTCTCTATAGCCTTGGTCAAATAATTCTTTGGCTTCTTTGGTAATGGAATATGGATCACGACTTCTCTCTCTACCTCTGGTAAAGGGTACCACACAAAAGGAACACATATTGTCACAGCCTCTCATGATGGAGATGAGGGCACTTACTCCGTTGGAGTTTAGTCGTACCGGAGATATGTCAGCATAGGTCTCCTCCCTAGATAGAAATGTATTTATTCCCTTTTGGCCATCCTCAGCCTGGCTTACGAGGTTGGGCAGGTCTCTGTAAGCATCAGGACCTACTACTAAATCCACCAGTTTTTCTTCTTCTAAAAGCTTTTCTTTTAAGCGTTCTGCCATACAGCCCAAAACACCAATCTTAAGTTCAGGGTTGGCCTTTTTGACTTGATTAAATTGACTCAGCCTTTTACGTACCGTCTGCTCTGCCTTTTCTCTAATAGAGCAGGTGTTAAGTAGAATCACATCTGCATTATTGAAATCTGAAGTAGTATCAAATCCCGTTTCCTTCATGATGGAAGCGACAATCTCGCTGTCAGAAAAATTCATCTGACAACCGTAGCTTTCGATATATAACCGCTTCGCTTTACCTGTATTTTCTTCAGCGGTTACCTTAAACGCACTACTCGTTTCTTCCTCACCGCTGATGATATCGATATCTTTTATAATATTTTCCATTGGCTGACTATATTTCAGATCGCAAATTTAATAAAATACCGACATATTGACAGTAGTTCACTTTATTATTCTGACATTATCCACATAAAACAATGAAATCAGGAATGAAACTTGAAATGGTTATTATTTTTTGTAGCTTTTTAAGCTTGTCTGATTGAAACTACAACTTTTACTTATATTTATTGATAAAAACTATCGTATTATAAAATCAATCAATCTTTACTATACATCTTTTCCCTTATCTATATTTAATCGGATCAATAGCGTGAACATAAACTAAAAAGTAGCATCATGTCAGAGGAAAAAAAATCACAATAAATGAACGACCCAACTGGAAGGATTTAGGTCGAAAATGAAAATTCTAAAAGAAGTAGGTCCTAGAGGACCTACTTCTTTTAGAAGGCTATATTCTTCATGAGAAAATGGCTCCTTTCGATAGAGAGAATACCGGAAAGAATTGTTCACGCCTAGCAAAAGGCTTAGGTGTAGCTATTAATGCAGTAATGTCTGCCTCAGCAGGTACCCATTAATAGAATTGGTACAATAATTGATATTTATTCAGTCGTGAACTAAATGTTGAGAATTAATACAAGAGTGGATAGTTCATCCGCTCTTTTTTTTTGGTAAATAAAAAATAACATTGGCGCAAACCTTAGTTAAAAGAATTTTTAAAATAGGAGGATGGGTTTTGCTCAGTCTTAGCTTAATGGTGCTCCTTATTATTCTATTTGTCCGTAGTCCTTTCGGTCAAAAAATAATCGTAAATAAGGTCACGCAATATGTGGCTAAAAAAACGAATACCAATGTTAACATTGATAGATTATTTTTGACCTTCCGAGGTAACCTCTACCTGGAGGGTCTTTATTTGGAAGATCCCAAAGGAGATACACTTATTTACAGTCACAAACTTGAGACAGGACTCGAATTAATTCCCTTCATCAGAAACAATAAGCTCAGTATTTCCAGACTTGAATGGGAAGGGCTTACTGCTAATATTCAAAGAGATAGTGCAGGGAATTTTAACTTCAATTATCTCATTGAGGCATTTGCAGCAGAGCAGACCAGTTCCGATACCACCATTATTGATCCGGCACCATCGGAAACGGGTGACTACCCTGAAATAAGTGTGGGCCCTGTAAAGGCAGAAAACTGGAATTTAAATTATACTGATGAATTATTGGGTTTGGAGGGCAAGCTTAACCTCGGAAAGTTATTGATTCAAATCAAAAGTCTGGATCTGAACAAAATGGATTTCCATGTCAACAGTATTTTATGGGAAAATTCCGCTATCGCCTACCAACAGTCCAAGCCTTTTCCTCCAAGTGAAGATTCCGCAAGCAGTCAGGTTCCAATGCCATTGTTGATTTTAGAAGAACTTTCATTAAAAAACATAAATGTAGACTATGCTTCTTTGCCTGATGGTATGGAAGTACATGCAACTTTAGGTGATTTGCTACTAGAAATGCCCGAAGCAGATCTTGAAAAGCAACGGGTATTAATAAAAAACTTTTCACTCCATGATTCTTTCATTGAGTATCAAAGCAGAGAAAGCAATCCGGAAAGTAATATCACTAAAACTGAGGATACAGTTGAACCTTTTAGTTGGCCCCAATGGGAGGTAGAACTATCCACCTTGAATCTTTCCAATAATAAAATTAATTACCGGATAAAAGGTTCTCAAGGTGCTACTGGTGTCTTTGACCCAAATGATATTGGCATCGAAAACTTTAACCTGGAGGCCAACAATCTATTTCTTAGGCCAGAAAAGGCAGGTGTTGCTCTGAATAAAATTGAATTCATTGAAAAATCTGGGTTTAAACTAGAAAACTTTCAATTACAATTAGATTTAGACAATGAATCTTTAAGTTTAACAGATTTAATTATAGCCACAGGAAATAGCCGTTTGAAAGGAAAAGTAACCATGCAATATCCTGGTCTAGGTGAAGTGATGGAAAATCCTGAAAGTGCAACATTAGATATAGCCCTCAATACCATAAATATTGGAATTCGAGATGCCTATTACTTCTCTCCAACCCTTAAAAATAACCCTTACGTAAAAACATTTGCCAAGAAAAAGCTTAACGCTACTTTACTTGCCTTTGGTAAACTGGACAAGGTAAATTTAAAAAAGCTTTCCGCAGGATGGGGAAATTCCACACGCATTTCCCTATCCGGTTCGGTTACAGAACCACTGGATATGGACCGAATTTCCTGGCATGTAAATGATTTTAACTTTGTTTCAAGCGATGAAGACCTTAATCTCTTTGTCCCTGAAGACAGCCTGGGTTTAAAATATCCAAAGCATCTTGACCTATCCCTTACGTCATCAGGATCTCTAAATGAGTTCAGTCTTGAGTCAATCCTTGGGGCCTACGAAGCCTCAGTAAAAGTAGATGGCAAAATGGCCACTAAAGACGGGGAATACCTTTATGACCTTAAAACTAGTATTGCGGCTTTACCTTTGGGGGAAATATTGGGTGACACGATAACCTATGGTAATTTTGACATGGAATTGTCTGCCAAAGGCAATGCTGGTCCACTGGATAAAATTGATCTAAAGTTAGAGGCGAAAGTAATCAATTTGGCCTACAATGGGTACAATTATAAAGGACTAAAGATTAGCAGTGAGATTATTGATGGGGATGGCGAAATTAGGTTAATACATAAAGACGAGCTCCTGGACTTGGGTTTGCTGGCAAAAGTGTCCTTAGATACAGCCAAGTATAACGTTAGTCTGGATTTGGATTTAAATGGGGCAGATTTGTATGGACTGAACTTTAGTTCTAAAAAGTTGCGAACGAAATTTTCTATGAATGCTACATTTGCGGGCAATTCAGAGAACTTTGAACTCCAATCAAAGCTGGTGGAGGGAACGGTAGTTTTGGAAGACCAGGCTTACCCGATGGGTGACCTGGATGTGGACTTGAGAATTTTACCAGACTCAACAGGATTTACCATACAAAGTAATCTTTTGGTAGGACAATTGAGCTCCAATGTAAGTCCTGAAGAAACTTACGAAGGAATTTCCCGTCATTTTAATCGGTACTTTCTTGATAGCACTTCCCAAACCATATTGAATACCCAAAGGCCTGTTAATGTCAAAATGGATTTTACGATACCTTCTTCCTTGCTATTACAGCAGGTAATTTTACCAGGACTGGAAAGAATGGAGGAGGGGTCGATTCAATTGGACTTTGATGAAAAAAGCACTTCATTAAAGGGTAGAATTAATTTCCCATACATTTCCTACGCTGGGGCTATAGTGGATAGTCTAGACCTTAATGTGGAGAGTGATTCTTCAGATTTTACATTTGATTTCGGTGTATTGGGTTTATCCACTGGTCCGCTGATAGTTGGTCCTACGTATTTCTCGGGTGAGGTCCTCGAAAATCTGCTTTATGTCAATTTTAAATCACTACATGAAGACGAAGTTTTAGCAAATATAAATTTTGATTTGGGTATTGCTAAAGACTCTTTGCGGCTACATTTCGCTCCCGACAGTATTATTTTTAACAAAATGAAATGGGAAGTGCCAGCAGGCAATGCATTTACTTTAGGTGCGGATTGGTTAAATTTTAAGGAATTTGAATTTTCAAGGGGTAAGCAGCTTATTTCATTATCCAATGAGTCAGGAGAGAATTCTTTTGGTCTTACTTTTAATGATTTCAGGTTAAGAACATTTACTAGTTTACTAAACCCAGAAGAACTTTTGGCTACAGGTGTAGTTAATGGCTCATTTAAAGTGGAGAATCCATTCGGAGCTGCTGGTCTGCAAGCGGAGATCACAGTACAGGATATGGAATTACTAAAGGTGCCATTGGGGAACTTAACTCTTAACGCCTCAGGTAATGACCAAAAAAATTATGATTTTAACCTAAGTGTAAAAGATAAAGGAATCAACCTGGATATAAATGGAGGATTTACAGCCGACCCTTTGGGCGCAAGGCTTAATTTGGACCTTGACTTGAATAAATTTGAACTTAGTGTATTAGATGGGCTTTCTGCAGGTGCGATAAGTAATGGACAAGGCTCCATTTCTGGAAATTTTAAAGTGGAAGGTAGTTCAGCTGATCCCAGCTATAAAGGTAAGCTGGCATTTAATGAAACAGAATTTACCATTTCAACATTGAATTCGGGGTTTGCTATATCCGGACAAGAAATTGAGGTCGATAATAGGGGTATATTTATGGATCAAATGACCATTCAGGATGAACGGGGAAACAATTTTGTTCTTGATGGAGATATTTTAACGGATGATTTCACTAATCCACAATTCGATCTTTCCCTAACCGCAAATAACTTCATGGTGTTAAACTCTACCAGTGAAGACAACGATTTATTCTATGGCGATGCCATAATAGGCGCAGACGTAACCATCAAAGGCGATTTGAACTTGCCTATTGTGGATGCCAAATTGAGTGTAAATAAAGGGACCAATATAAGTTTTGTAGTTCCGGAAAGCCAATTGGATATAGTGGAAAGGAATGGCGTAGTGACATTTGTAAACCGAAATGATCCCGAGGATATTCTAACCAAAAGATTGGAAGAAACCAGCAATACGGGATTTTCCGGATATAAAGTGGCGGTGCTGTTAAATGTTTCCCCAGAAGCCATATTTAATTTGGTCATAGATGAGCGATCCGGGGACAACCTTTTGTTGGTAGGGGCTGCTGATCTTCGCATGAATATGGATCCCAACGGAAGGATTACCCTTACAGGGATTTATGAGCTTTCCAGGGGACATTACGAAATGAGTTTGTATAATTTGGTAAGTAGAAAATTCGAAATCCAGAGTGGAAGCACCATTACCTGGGCAGGTGACCCTATGGATGCCAATATGGACATTACAGCCATCTACCGTATCAAAACCTCAGCCGCTGATCTGATGACAGCAACAGCAGCTGGTGGTTCACGTGAGGCGATGACCAAATATCGTCAAGAGTTACCCTTTATCGTTTACCTGAATATAGATGGTGCATTGCTTAGGCCTGAAATTTCATTTAGAATGGATATGCCTGAAGATCAAAGAGGGGCATTGGGTGGAAGTGTTTATTCTCAGGTGCAGCAATTGAACAATCAGGAAGGCGAATTAAACCGGCAGGTTTTTTCATTGCTGGTATTGAATAGATTTTTCCCTAGTGGGGAAAGTTCCGGAGGTGGAGGCACCACTGCCATGGCCAGGTCAAGTGTCAGTCAGTTGCTTTCAGGGCAATTAAATACATTTACAAACAGTATTGTAGGAGATACAGGCCTGGAATTGAATGTTGGGTTGGATAGTTTTGAAGATTACCAAGGGAGTTCTCCAGAATCTAGAACACAGCTCAACGTAAATGCAAGCAAACGCTTTCTGGATGACCGATTGGTGGTACAAGTTGGGAGTCAGATAGACATAGAAGGAGGGTCATCCTCCTCTAGGGCTAGCAATTCGCTCTTGGGAAATGTAAGCGTGGAGTATTTGCTATCCGAAAATGGACGCTATCGAATAAGAGGTTTTAGAAAGAATCAATTCGAAAGCTTTATTGATGGCCAGTTGGTCGTCACAGGGCTGTCGGTAATTTTTAATAGGGAGTTTAATAAATTTGAAGACTTGTGGAAAGGAATAGATACGAAAAGAAAGGAAAGAACCACAGATATAATAGCAGGAGAGGAGAAAAATGAGAAGGAATAGGCGTACATGTTTACTCGAACTTTTAAGCATTAGGTCATTAAAGACACTTTGTCTCCTTATGCCTTTTTGGATTTTGGTAGGTTGTGGCGTTTCCAAGTTTATTCCTGAAGATGAGAAATTGTATACAGGTGCTATTTTAGAAATTAATAGAGACTTTTCGGTTAAAGGATTCAAGGGGCTTAATGCTGAACTAGAGGGCTTGCTTAAACCTAAGCCGAATAGTAAAATCCTTGGTATGCGTATCGGTTTATGGAGTCATTATAAAGTACAAAAAGAAAACCCGGGTTTTATCAACCGGTTTATTTATAAAAAAATTGGAGAAGAACCGGTTTATTTCAGTAGTGTGGAAATGGGAAAAACCCAGGAACTGATATTAAACAGACTGGATAATAACGGATTCTTTTTCTCCGAAGTCGGTGCTGAAGCGGATCAGAAACCAAAAAAAGCAGCCATCAAATACACAGTTGATTTGGCCCAACCCTATCAGCTGGCTTCTTATCACTACGAAAAGGATAGCTTGCCAATTGATCGAAGCATAAGGAAATTGCTCGCATCTACAGAAATTACTGAAGGGGATTATTTTTCTTTAGAAATGATGAAGAATGAAAGGGTAAGGTTAGATGAAGGCCTTAAAAATGAAGGTTTCTACAACTTTAACACTGATTTTTTAATTTTTGAAGCGGACACCAATCAGTACGATAATAAGAAATTTGACCTTTTCCTTAGGCTCAAGCAAAATGCTCCTGAAAAAGGGATTGTTCCTTATGAAATAAAAAATATTCGGGTGTATCCGAATTATTCATCGGATGATTATGGGCAAGAAACAGATACCACCACCATTGAAAACATAGCGTTCATCCAAAATGGGCTGTCATTTAAACCCGAACTCCTACATCAATATATTTTGATTGAAAAGGATAGCCTTTTCAATGCGAAAGATACCCGACTAACCAGTAGTAGATTAACAGGGATAGGGAATTATAGGTTTGTGAATTTAAGGTACATGGAGACAGATACCACCCTTAGTGGAGGCAAAGGGTCATTAAGTGCAAATATCTACCTTTCTCCTCTGGACAAGCGTTCTCTTAGGGCAGAACTTCAGGGAGTATCCAAATCAAACAATTTTGCAGGACCGGCTTTATTGCTGAATTACAGGAATAGAAATCTTTTCCATGGTGGAGAAACTTTCAACTTAACAGCAAAAATCGGCTACGAAAGTCAGATAGCTTCTGGTCAAAGAGAGAGTTTAAGCGCTTTCGAGGTTGGCTTGAAGGGGGATTTGATTTTCCCTAGGGTTGTATTTCCAATATCGATAAAAGAAAGATTTGCTTATTCGGTACCAAAAACGAAGATTAGTCTAGGAACTGAATATCAGGATAGGCGAGGGTTTTACAGGTTAAATACTATTTCGGCTACCTATGGCTATTTTTGGAATGCCAACCGGTTTGTCTACCACGAAATAACGCCAATAGCTTTAAATTTTGTCAATTTGTCCAACACCTCAAGCCAGTTTGAGGAGATATTAGACAACAATCCATTTTTAAGGCAAAGTTTTGAGAAACAGTTTATTGCTGGGCTTACCTACAGTTTTGCCTTCAATAAGCTCATGGACAAGTACAGGGAGCATAGCATTTATTTCGGTGCAAATCTGGACCTGGCTGGGGGAGGACTGAGGCTTGTGAATAATTTATTTAGCAGTGAGAACCAAAACACCTTCCTGGGCTTCAATTATGCTCAATACAATAAAGGTGACATTGACTTTAGGTATTATTGGCGGTTTACTGAGGAAAAATTACTGGCCTTTCGCTTTTTTGGTGGCGTAGGATTGCCTTATGGAAATTCTGTGTCCCTCCCATTTGCCAAACAGTATTTCTCTGGAGGGCCCAATAGTATCAGGGCTTTTAGGATAAGGTCTCTGGGACCCGGTTCTTTTAAACCAGTTGCTGAAACCACTAGTAATTATTTTGACCAGGCTGGCGACATTAGGTTAGAGGGGAATTTAGAATTTAGGTTTCCTATTGTCTCTTACCTGAAAGGAGCTGCATTTGTAGATACCGGAAATGTATGGCTGGTAAATGAGAACGAAGCCTTACCCGGAGGTAAATTTGGAAAAGATTGGTTCCGGGAATTGGCTGTAGGTGCCGGAATTGGTCTAAGGGTAGATATTGAGTTCTTTGTAATCAGGTTTGATCTGGCCACTCCCCTTAGGAGCCCATTTTTACCTGAAGGAGAGCAGTGGGCCAAAGAATTTAAATTGCAGGATAGTGAATGGAGAAATAATAATTTGATTTTTAATTTCGCCATAGGATATCCTTTTTAATGTTATGATTCAGGTAACTTCCTTTGTCTTAATCAAGCTGTATAAATTAGGCCAGCTTAGCAGGCGTGACAATGGAGAAGGTAATTAATTTTCCAAGGCCACTTGATTTTTTTATGGCCAATGTTGCGGTTATGATGGCCAATGGGATTCCATATTTTAAGACAAATTACTGGTATTTTTTTTCAGTATTCATGGTTTTTCTTGTTAGTTAAAATTTTTAAACCTCGGTTATACAATAGGGCTTCCTGCATCTAAACCGGAAGTAGTTCCATTAAATTGTGAACAGGCTGTGACATAATAAATACAATTTTATTACCGTATTTTTTTACACTACCAGTAGATTGTTTAGGGGTAAAAAGGAGCAATTACCTCTTTCGGGGTATAAACCTGAATTTTGAGACATAGAAAAGTAATGGTAGATGGCTTACAATAGAAAAGAATTACCATTTACCAAGAAGATGACAATAATCCTTCAGTAATCGATCTTAAGTTGTTCTCCAGAAGGTTTGTCCTGATCTTTCGAAACAAGGTTGGAAAGGCTTACTCCAAGTAACCTAATTGGCAAAATTAATGGTTCCTGGTCAAGGAGTTCATTGACGATGTTTTCCATGCTCGAAATGAGGATCGGAGATAAAAGTGTTTTGCTTCGGGTGTGTAGGGTAAAGTCGTTGTATTTTATCTTGAGTGTAAGTGTTCTACCATTGGCGCTGTTACGTTCCAGTCTGCGGTAAAACTCGGGCAATAATTTTTCCTTTAAGGTAGTTTTAATCGCAGATGTCACTACCAAGTCTTTTTCAAAGGTATGCTCTACCCCAAGGGATTTTCGGATTCGGTTGGGTTTGACTTCACTCTCATGAATTCCCCTGACAATCTTATAAAAATGAAGACCAGATTTACCAAATCTACTGGTAAGAAATGGCAAAGAATACTGCTTTAGGTCGTGTCCATTATAGATGCCAAAAGCATTCATTTTCTTGGCCATTACTTTTCCTATACCAAAAAACTTCTCAATTGGTAATCTCTCTAAAAATGCTTCCGCTTTCGCCGGTGTGATCACAGCCTGACCATTGGGTTTATTTAGATCAGAGGCTATTTTGGCCAGGAATTTATTGTATGAAATACCCGCAGAGGCATTCAACCCTGTTTCCTCCTTGATCTTTTGACGTATCTCTTTTGCGATTAAGGTGGCAGAAGGAAGGCCGAAATGATTGATAGTCACATCCAGAAAAGCCTCATCCAGCGACAACGGTTCCACGAGATCTGTGTAGGTCAGGAATATTTTCCTGATCACCTGGGAGATTTCTTTATACCTTTCGAACCTTGGCTGGACAAAAATTAAATTGGGACATTTTATTGCTGCCAGTTTGGAAGACATGGCTGATCTGACGCCAAATTTTCTGGCTTCATAACTTGCAGCAGCTACCACCCCCCTTTCTTTGTTTCCTCCGACTGCTAGGGGCTTGTTTTTGTATTCAGGATGGTCTAACTGTTCTACTGATGCGAAAAATGCATCCATGTCTACATGTATGATTTTTCGGTAGTTTTCCATAATTTATACTATATGGTTCCTTGGGCATGCACTGCTCTTGCTACCTTTTCGAAAGCACCAATATTGGCGGCATTGAGATAATCTTGTTTCTGTAAATCATGTTTATCAATAGTTTCCAGACATTTTTCATGGATATCCTTCATGATTGTTCTCAATTGTTTCTCAAGATCACTTTTAGTCCAGTAGCGACCCATTCTGTTTTGGGTCATTTCTAGACCTGAAACAGCAACTCCCCCCGCATTGGATGCCTTTCCAGGGCCATATAAAACCTTGGTTTTTTGTAAATAATTAATGGCTTTCGGTGTACAAGGCATATTTGCTCCTTCAGCTAATAGTATCAGTCCATTTTGCTTAAGGAGTTTGGCATCCGATTCATCCAATTCATTCTGAGTCGCACAAGGGAAGGCACAATCTGCAGGAATAGACCATAGCTTTTTATCTCCTAAGGCCGTGAATTTGGCTGATTCATATTTTTTAGCAAAAGCAGAAATGCTTTCCCTTTGCCCATTTTTTACCGTTTTTAAGTATTCCAATTTTTCTTCCGTCATGCCTTCAGGATCATGTATGAATCCAGTGGAGTCTGAAAATGCCACTACTTTAGCTCCTTCATGAAGTAATTTTTCAATGGCAAATTGAGAAACATTTCCAGCTCCGGAAACCAGACAAACTTTATCGTTTAAATTTTCATCGATTTCGGTAAGCATAAAATGGGCAAAGTGGATAAGCCCGTAACCTGTGGCTTCAGGTCTTAAAAATGAACCTCCCCAGTCTTTTCCTTTGCCAGTGAGAACTCCCTGAAACTCGTTTTGTATCTTTTTAAAAGTCCCGAACAGGTAGCCGATTTCCCTTTCGCCCACGCCAATGTCCCCAGCAGGAACATCTGTGAAATGACCAATATGACGATAGGCTTCCATCATCCATGCCTGACAAAAACGCATCACCTCTCCATCTGATTTTCCTTTGGGATTAAAGTCTGAACCTCCTTTTCCTGCACCAAGCATTAAGCCTGTTAAAGCATTTTTAAACACTTGTTCAAATGCCAAAAATTTAAGAATACTTTGATTAACACTTGGGTGAAAGCGCAAACCTCCTTTATAAGGGCCCAAGGCACTGTTCATTTGTATTCTGTAGCCTTTATTGATTTGCACCTTTCCTTGGTCGTCTGTCCAGCAAACACGAAAAGAAATAATTCGCTCTGGTTCACAGATTCGTTCAAAAAGTTTGGCGTCAACATATAAATTATTGGCCTTAAGGACAGGGAGTATGCTTTCAAAAACTTCCTCTACTGCTTGGTGGAATTCAGCCTCGTTGGGATTTTTATCAATTACGGATTTTAGGATATTGGTCAGTGTTGACATTTAATTTGGATTATTGATAATTGTATAGGTATTTTTTAAAGTCTTGATAATTGAGGAGGCTTTTAGTAAGCATTCCTGGTATTCAGCATGGGCATCGGCATCTATTGTGATGGCACTACCGACTCCAAAATAAAAGGATTTTTTGGTTTGATCCATGATTAAGCTTCTAATAATCACACAAAAATCAAAATCCCCATGTTCATCGATGTAACCGATACTTCCTGAAAACCAAGATCTTTTAAAATTTTCGTAGGACTCAATCAACTCCATGCACTTTATTTTAGGCGCTCCTGTCATGCTTCCCATCGGGAAGGTTTTAGAAATTATCTGTTCAAAACTTACTGTAGGAGGCAATTGGCAGGTAATGGTAGATATCATCTGGGTAATCTGCCTGAAAGAATAGATTCCAAACAACTCTTCCACTTTTATTGTCCCGGTTAAGGCCATTCGGGCAAGATCATTTCTCATCAAATCAACGATCATCAGGTTTTCTGCCTGCTCTTTCTCACTTTCAGCAAGGTGCCTTTTTAATTCTTCATCTTCTTGAATACTATTGCCTCTTTTGATGGTTCCTTTGATAGGTTGGGTTAGCAATGTTCTCCCTTTTTTCTTTAGAAACCTTTCGGGTGAGGCACAGCAAAGATATAAATTTACAGCTTTGAACAAGGCACTAAAAGGCATGGGTGAATTTTTACATAAGTCAAGAAAGATTCCTATAGGATCCATACTGGAAACCTTTCCATGAAAATCCATGCAATAGTTTAATTCATAAATATCTCCCGCTAGGATATGGTCTTGAATTCTTTTGAAGGTAGTTCTATAACTTTCTTCATCATGAGAGCAGTGGAGGCTACAATTACCATGATTAACTTCACTTGGTAGGCTAGTATTTAAAATGTCCGCGTAGGAATCGATAGGGTCTAAACATTGAATTGTGACCTCTTCTTTGTTAAAGTAAATGGTCAAATCAGGACTAAAAAATAAGCTGTCAGGGCAACTTATCGCTTCGCTGTTGTTACTGTAAAGCTTTTCGTATTTATTCTTCTGGTCATAGCCGAGGATTCCTACTTTTGGCTTATTATCAGGCAATTGATTGATATTTTCTAGGCTTACGGCTTTGGAGCCGGCGTAAAAAACATGCTCAAATCCTCCAGACGGATAGTCTATCTCGTGTGAAGTAAAATAACCAAAATAGGCAAAATTATGATTGGCCCATTCCAGCATTTTAGGTACCCAATCGGAGGTTGTGTTTACAGTGAGCTTGTTTTCAATTGATGACATTCTTGCAAAAGTAGGAAAATGCCATGAAAAAAGGGGGATAATTATACCCCCCTTTCAAATAATAAATTGATATTCTAAAAATATTTAGTTGGCTTTGATATTAAAATTTACACTTACAGTGTTGTAGATGAATTTATCCTTAGCCTTGTCTACCGCAGTTGCTTCGTCTCCATAAGCCAAACCCCAGTCAGTTCTATTTATATTAAACCCAGCCTTAGCTGAAACCATTCCATTAGTCGAAGTTACGGCTGCTGGAAATTTGATGTTTTTGGAGGTGCCTCTGATGGATAAGTTACCGCTGATCCAATGGGTAGGAGCAGCTGGAGCCAAGTCAGATTCGCTCTGTGGAGTGTTCTCCGTCTCAAATTGTTCCTGATTTTCTATATTATCTTCTGATGTATAAGGGGTAACTTCAGTGATCACAAAATTAGCATCAGGATGATTACCAGCATCGAAAAAGTCTTCTGACTGCAAGTGATTCCATAATTTGCCATGGTTTTCGCTTCCTTCTTCTAAATCGTGAATTTCAAGGCTTGTTATATCAAAAGAAAACTCTCCTGCAGTGATGGCATCGCCATTCACAGAGATTTCGCCTTTGGTTACAGGAATTAACCCGTGGTGCTGACCTGTGGGCTTGTAGCCTCTCCAATTTACAGTACTTGCATTGGTATCCAATTGTAGTGTCTGACCACTTGCTTGAGCTTCTTCTTGGGCTTCAGTCGTTTCAACTGTATTACTGCTTTGTCCACATGAGAAGGTGAGTAAAGCTGCAGCAAGTAAAAAACCTGATAATCTAAATGTTTTCATAATAGTGTAGTGATTTAATAAGTTTAAGATTGGTTTCGTAATTATATGTATACACGCTTAAACTAAATGTAAAAATAAAAGTTCAATAATTTGAAATTAAATTCATTAAAACTCAAGGATGTTTCAAATTGATTTCGGATTATGCAATGGATATTGTAATCAGTGCCGTAATAGCAAGAAAATCAGGGGACTTGTCCTAGCCCCAGCAAGTTCTAATGTGCGAATAAACCAACCTAACCATTAAGCTATTTTTGCATTTCAAAAGCTCACATACGAATGGACATGCTCGAATGTAGCGGTTTGGCCTTCTCTTATTTCAAAGCCTTGATTCAACAATGGAGCCACTATCAATGATAGGACAATAATAAATAGTGACTGATTTTTTCCCCCGTGGCGGATCCGTAAGTAAAAGATTACCTATTGCCTATTTCGGGACAAACTTCTTCTAATAATTGCAATGCGTACAGATAAATTACAAAATATATAAATATGGCACTGGTAAAAAAAGTAAACGACAAATCTCCGCAATGGGGCAAAGACTGTTGGCTTGCAGACAATGCGACGCTTACAGGCGACGTGGTAATGGGTGATAATTGTACCGTTTGGTTCAATGCTGTGATCAGAGGAGATGTACATTATATTAAGATTGGAAATAAAACCAATGTTCAGGATGGAGCGATTATTCATTGTTCCTACCAAAAATCTCCTGTAAATATTGGTTCAGAAGTTTCTATTGCTCACAATGCGATCGTCCATGGTTGTACGATAAAAGATAGGGTTATGATTGGTATGGGGGCGATTGTTATGGACGATGCGATTATCAATGAAGGGGCAGTTGTTGCTGCAGGAGCAGTGGTTCTTGCAGGCACCATCGTAGAAAGCAATACAATTTATGCTGGCATCCCGGCCAGGAAGGTAAAGGAAACAGGGAAAGAAATGGAGGCAACAATTTTAAGAATCGCCTCCAATTATCCCAAATATGCAAGTTGGTACAAAGATGAATAGGTTAAACCCGGATTCGAAGGCATTGATTAGTACCGTTATGTAGCTAAATTGGGTCAGGGTTTTGGTGGTATTTTTGCTAAAAAAATTAGCGACAATACCACCAAAATAATTCCGTTTTCATTTTCATACCACGTGCTCGCACCCGTGGATGTGATAATTTCGAGCCAGTAGGCGTATTGGAAGGCAACAATGAACCGTTCAACATTTACCTATGTAGACGTGTAAACCTTTAAGGAGTTAGGTGGAATTAAGCAATAGAATTTCCTGACCCTCTTTGGGAAGTGATTTCATCCCGTAATAGAAGGAAGATTACCTATTTCGGGTTTAAACCACCTCATTAGGCCTAAACCTCATGGATTCAGGGTAGGGAAAAGCGTGAATCATTTCGCCTTTCCTCAGTTTGTCCTGGATGGCTGACCAATATTCAGGATCAAATAGTTCAGGGTTGGAAGCTATAAAATAAGCGCGCACATCCTGGCGACCTATCATAAATCGCTTGAAGTCTTCTGGAAACACATCATTCTCGTTGATTTCGTACCAGGGTTTAGAGGCATAAATCTGTTCATAGGTTTCAGGTTTTGGTTTGATACGGAATTTCATTTGATCGAGAAATTCTATTTCATCGTAATCATAAAATATCACCCTGTTTTGACGCGTCACACCAAAGTTTTTTGTCATCATATCACCAGGAAAAATATTGGCCTGAGCCATTTGTAGGATGGCTTTGGCATATTCATCTACTGCATGCTTTGCTGCTTCGATGCTACATTCCTCCAGGTAGAGATTCAATGGACGTAACCGACGTTCGATGTACATGTGTTTGATAATGAGGGTATCTCCCTCAATGGATAAAAGGGAATTAACATTCATTTTTAGTTCCTTCATCAATGTAGGATCAATTCGATTTAGAGGAAGTCTGAAATTTTCAAACTCATGGGTGTCAGCCATTCGACCAACCCTGTCATGCAGGCCCACAAGTTTGTATTTTTCTTTTACCTGCTGCCGAGTCATGTTTTTTGGAGGCTCAAAATGATCCTTGATCAACTTAAACACAATATTGTAGGAGGGAAGTGTAAAGACGGTCATAACCATGCCTTTGATACCCTCCGCTAAAATAAAATTGTCGCTACTACGCTCTAGGTGATTTATGAAATCCTTGTAAAAGGCCGTTTTGCCATGTTTGTTAAACCCAATGGCATTGTACAGTTCATAAGGTCTTTTGTGATGAATGACAGATTGGAGGAAATTAACGGTTTGGGCAGGGATTTTAATAGGAGCCATGAAATATGACCGGGTGTAACTAAAAATCCCACTCATGATGTTAGGGTCAAAAATCAAGGTGTCAGCAAAGACGCCCTTTTCATTGTGTAGAAAAGGAATAATAAATGGCATCCATTTGTTACCAAGATAGGTTCTGCCAATTAAATATGCGGCCTTATTGCGGTAGAAAACGTCCCTTAATACTTGTGTGGTCGTTTCATTGGTAGCTCTGTACCTGCTCAGGATCACCTTTTTTACACTTTCTACTAAATGGTGGATATCATTTTCTTTCTGGTAATAGGGAACGCCAAAATCAAAATCCTCCAGTATCCTTGCAAAGGCTTCATGGAGATCAGCTTGGGCAGGGTAATTGCGAAATAATGAATCATTGATTTCTCCAGAATCCATAGTGCTGGGTAAATTGTAAAACATTAAAGCCTCATGAATTACTTTTCCAGGGAAAACCTTTCTAAATACAGAATTAAAAAATGTCCCTGCCAACTCCCTGTCCGCATTTGGGAGTATGGCTTCTTGATAGGAATCGCGGATTTTTTGCCAGACCACCTGGTCCCCTGCTTGCTCCATAAGCAATTCCTTACAAGTACTTACTATATCCCTGAGGTGATCTTTGTACAAGCGTAATCTCTCCCTATGATTGGCATGTAATTGTTTCCAATCCCGATCCCGAAAGTTGCCAGGAATTCTTTGGGTGACTTGATTGAAATTACTAATGTAGGAGACATAACCATTTAAAATAGTTTCAACTGTACGTTTTAGAAGTTCATTATTCATAATGGCCAATCCTTTTTGAAAGGAGTTTTTTAGAGGTCGATATTAGAATATTATTTTTTTATGGCAAAATATTAACCTTTGGTTTTGCAAATTTATTCCTTAATTTCGTTCCAGTTTATTCATTTATTGAATATACTACAATAGGTTTAATAGGTTTGATAAGTGAAAAAGGCCTGAATATTATTCAGGCCTTTTTTTAATTTTATAACTACCACATATGGATTTTATTCAATTGCTTAACAGGTTGCAAAAAGTACTGAATGGCCCCTTACCAGGAAGGCCTGCTCAAGAGCGGATGGCTCCAATTCCCCTTGAAATGGAGCGTTTTGACAAGCAGCAGATCATAAACGCAAGAAAAGGGGCTGTATTAATGTTATTTTGTCCCTCTGAAGATAAAAAAAGCATTATTATACCCTTTATTAAAAGAGCTACTTATGAAGGGGTACATAGTGGGCAGATTGCCTTACCGGGAGGTAAGAAGGATCTGGTGGATAAGGATTTGGGAGATACAGCACTAAGGGAAACTGAAGAAGAGATTGGGGTGCCAAGGAATAATATCCAAATTCTAGGAAACTTATCCGATCTTTACATCCCACCAAGTAATTTTTCTGTCAGGCCATTTATAGGCTATTCTTCAGTACCCCCTGTATTTACAATTGATGAAAGAGAAGTGGATCGACTTATAATTTGTAGGTTTGATGAATTAACAGATGAGGCGATAATAAAGAAAAAAGGAATGAATCTGACAGGAAGACACCAAATACAAGCCCCCTATTATGAGATCAATGAAGAGGTGGTCTGGGGTGCTACAGCCATGATATTGAGTGAGTTTTTAACACTTTGGAAGGAAATCAAATAATTGTGGAAGGTGCACTGATAACAAACGATGCGGTAGTTTTTGGACTCTTGATGGGAGTGCTTGGGTTTGTGTTTTACACTTCAGCAAGTGAGCATCCTTTTTTCAAAGGGATGTATCGGGTTGTGCCGGTAGTTTTACTATGTTATTTTTTGCCTGCATTGTTCAATACAACTGGATTAATATCAGGAGTAGATTCTCAACTTTATTTTGTTGCATCCAGGTACCTGTTGCCTACCTCACTGGTTTTACTAACATTAAGTATAGACCTGAAAAGTATTGCTAGATTAGGGCCAAAAGCATTAATCATGTTTTTGACAGGCACATTCGGCATCATTATAGGCGGTCCTGTTTCTTTGTACATTGTTGCTCAGTTCTTCCCAGAAGTACTGGGAGGCATAGGGGCTGACGAAACATGGAGGGGACTTGCAACGATAGCGGGGAGCTGGATAGGAGGTAGTGCTAACCAAACGGCCATGTTGGAACTTTTTGGGGCTAGCCCTAAGCTCTTTAGTCAAATGATAGCGGTAGATGTTATTGTAGCGAATATATGGATGGCATTTTTATTGTACTGGGCAGGTAAACCAGGCTTTTTTGACAAACTTTTAAAGGCTGATACTTCTGCAATAACCGCCCTTAAGGAAAAAGTGGAGGCTCATCAAAAAAATAATCTTAATATTCCCACTTTATCAGACACCATGACCATCTTAGGTTTGGGCTTCGTCATTACGGGCGGTTCCCACTTTTTCGGCACCTATTTAGGTGATTATATTGGGACAAACTACCCAGGACTGAAAGCCTATTCTTTGGATTCTAGTTTTTTTTGGTTGGTAATTCTCGCTACTACTGGCGGATTGTTTTTGTCTTTTACCCGTTGGAGAAAATTGGAAGGAGTAGGAGCATCCAGAATAGGTAGCGTCTTGCTTTATATCCTGGTAGCCACCATAGGTATGCAAATGGATTTAGGTGCTGTCCTTGACAATCCAGTATTTTTTCTTGTTGGAATTATATGGATGGGATTTCATATTCTATTTATGCTTATTGTCGCTTTTATGATTAAGGCACCTTTCTTTTATGTGGCAATAGGCTCCCAGGCCAATATAGGAGGGGCTGCTTCAGCACCGATAGTCGCATCAGCCTTTCATCCTGCACTCGCTCCTGTAGGGGTCTTGCTTGCTGTATTAGGTTATGGAGTGGGCACTTATGGTGCCTATATTTGCGGGATATTACTGCAATTGGCATTTGGGGGTTAAAAAATGAAAGCAATGAAGCCAAGGAGGAAATTTATTTTTGTTTGTAATGGAAAGGATTGTAAGAAAAATGATGCGGAATCTTTTTCTGAGGCCATTAAAAATACGATAAAGGAAGGTGATTTCAGAGGTAATTTTAAACTGGTTAAGTCCAAATGTATGGATTGCTGTAAATCAGGCCCAGTGGCAGTATTTAATAATGAGCTTATAAAAAAGGGTGACAATGAAAAATTGTTGCTTTTACTTAAAGGGGACCTTCATAAATAAGGTTGCCCTCAAATAGGTGATAACCATTTTGTTAGGCATTTAAATTCCTCTGAATGCTATCAATAAATGCATTCTGAAACACTTAAAAAATAACTATTTTTTAAGTTATAACCTCTCTGGTTTTCAGGTTATTTTATCAAATTTAGGAAATGTTTTTGTCAAGCAGAGCTTAAAGACCCATTAGAATTTTAGTTTTTTTTATTCAATATTGTTAGAGATTTAATTAATGTTAGTAACTTATAGAATTAATCCTGTAGGCCCAAAAAACTACGGGTTCTCAGTTTTTAATTTTTATTGTGACAGGTTGACACCTGATTTTAATCATGAAAAAAGAGTTTGATAAAAATCTCTTTCAGGCTGACGAGAAGAGCTTTGATTTATTTTTGGTATTCGACAACAGCCAAGTGATATTTTCTTCCGACAATTGGCAGTTCCAATTATCGGATGAGACTTCATGGGACACCTATTTGTCCGGATTCAATGGTTTAGTCGATGAAGTCAGTTCATTTTTTAATGACCCGAACCAATCTCAAATGAATCTGTCCTCCATTCATAATGATAATGCTGAATTTCAAATTTCAATTGAAGGGAAGAGGGTTGAAGGTAAAGGGAAAATTTGCATAGTAAATGGGAAATTCCAAACACCTGGATTAAAAAAATCTGAGGATATCTTTGTGGATAATGAACAAATTGTCACCCTAGGTCAAGAAGATGCTACAGCCATTTTGAGAGCGAAAATGGAGTTTGAACAACAGATCAATGAGGTTTCTACTGCATTTTTAAATGCCTCAGAGGCAGAATGGGACAACGTTTTCATGAAAGCGCTGACTATGGCTGTGAAATCACAGAATGCCGAAAGCGGCAATTTCTTTTATGTAAATCATGAATTACAACAACTTGAATGTTTTTTCGAGTACAAAACAAACCCTGATTCCGGGGTTCTTAAAATAAATAAGAACATCTCAATAGAGGGGCAAAGTGATTTTTTAAACAGCTTGAGAGCATCTGGTTTTATTGCAGTAGATGACCTGAGAAAGCTTAAAAGTAAGAATTCCTTTGAAGCTATTGTTGCGGAAAAACTTGGCTTTATAGCTTATATCATAGTACCCATATTTGCAGACAATAACCTGTTAGGTTTATTTACGCTTAGCAATTCCGAACCTCAGCCACACTGGAATCCAAACCACATCAACAGATTTGGAATCAAGCAATTAGCAGATGTATTTGGGGCTGCACTAATCAACCGATCTACAAAATCCAAGCTGTTTAGGAATGAAAAATTGCTTAGTTCTACTGAAATATTGGCCAGGTCTGGCTCATGGAGATTACAAAATTCAGGGAGAAAAATATTCCTTTCCAAGGGAATAAACAGAATTTTCAATTTGGATTCATCCATTGATGTGATAGAAATCAGTGATTTTCTAGAGTTAATCCCAGTCGACGACAGAAAACTGGTTAAATCTAATGTTCAGGAAGCACTGAAGAATCGAAAATCTGTTTCAGGAGAGTTTGTCTTTTCAAATCCCAATGGCAAGGAAAAATATATTTCCTATGTTATTCAAGTCAACCAACTTATCACCCAAAGCAATCTTGAAGTATTTGGCTATTGTAATGATATCACCGAGAAAAAAACAGTGGAGCGAAGGCTTCTCTTCGAATCCCAGATTCTCGCTCAAGTCAATGAACCGATATACGTTACAGACCTGAATCTGAAGGTTGTTTACATGAATGAGGTGGCCATATTTGAAGGAGAGCCTAATCAAAATGGTCATGGGGGGAAAATCAGTGATTTTTTTAAAATCACAAATGAGCCTTCCATATCCTTTAAAGAATTGATAGACAAAGCTTCGGCTGCCGGAATTTGGGTAGAAGAAGTTCAGATAATGGATGATTCCGGACATGTTCAGCCCTATGAAGTTTCCGTTAAACCGATACAAAATCCAGAAGTAGAAAAAATAGGCTATTCCTTCTTGGTCAGGAACCTTACTACCAAGATACTGCGAGAGGAAATGGCAAAAAAAGCCAAGCTGATCATCGAAAATAGCCCGGCAATATTATTTGAAGTAGAGCCAAATGAAGGCTTTAAGATTTCCTATATCACGGAAAATATCAATCAGTTTGGTTACGTTTCAGAAGATCTTGTCAGGGATTCAGTTAGTTTGATGGATTTTGTTCATCCAGAAGACCGTTGTGTTTTCGAGAAGGAATTGATTCATCCTGAAAAAACCCAGTACAACAGGGAGTACAGGTTTCTGTCTTCAGATGGCAATGTCAGGTGGGTTGAGGATAAAATACGTCCCATTTTTGATTCAGAAGGGAAGGTGATTCTTTACGAAGGCTTATTACAGGATGTAACGGAAAGAAAAAAAGACCGGCTTGAAATTGAAAAAATTCAAGAAAGGTACCGAGTGCTCGCATCTAATATTCCCTTTACCAGCGTATTTCTAATTGACAAAAATTATAGGTATTTGGTAGCCGAGGGATTAAACTTCACCAACTGGGGTTTTGATAAGTCCTATTTTATAGGCAGGACGCTGAAAGAAGTCCACACGATCACCCTAAGGGTAGTAGAGCCATTAATTACCGAAGCAGTAAAAAAGAAAAAAACGCTTAGTAGTCTATTGACCTATCTTGAGCGGGTTTATGAATTGACTGCCAAACCCATTTTTAAAGGAGGTAAATTAGAATACATTCTGGGAATTGTCAGGGATATTTCAGAAGAGTATTTGGCCAAGAAGGAATTGAAGAAAAGTGAGATTAAGTACAGGAGCCTTGTTGAGGAATCCACTGAAATTATTTTTTCAATCACGGCCCAACTTGAGCTAAGTTATGTTTCGCCAAATATTAAACAATTTTTAGGTTACGAAACGTATGAATTTACCAGTGGTGACTTCACTGATTACCTCCACCCTGAAGATGCTCAGGTATTGCAGGATGGTAATTCCAGTCCTATTAAATACTTTGAGGATCACCCTGAATTTGAGTTTAGATTAAAACATAAGCGTGGCCACTATAGGATATTTAGTTCTAGTGGAAAAGTAATTCGTGACGAAAATAATGAGATAAGGTATTATACCGGGATTGCCAGAGACATCACCAAATTAAAAGAAACCCAGAAGGAGTTATACAAAGCCAAAGAAAAAGCAGAAGCGGCCTTAAATGCCAAAAGCCAGTTTTTGTCCGTAATGAGTCATGAAATCAGAACTCCTATGAACGCAGTAATTGGACTTTCCCACCTGCTGATTGAAGACAAGCCGAGGGAGGATCAACTGGAGAATTTACGCACATTACAGTTTTCTGCAGAAAATTTACTTGGACTCATTAATGATATACTGGATTTCAATAAAATAGATTCAGGAATGCTGATCTTGGAAAAAGTACCCTTTGAGCCAAAAAACCTGATCAACAGAATAATTCATTCCTACAGTTACCAAATAAGGGACAAGTCGCTGGAAATAATTTATGAGCCGGACTTTGCATTGCCAAAGCTACTCATTGGAGATCCCGTCCGAATCGCTCAAATTCTCAATAATCTCATTAGCAATGCCATTAAATTTACTGATAAAGGGTTTATTAAAATTTCTCTTGAGCTTGTCAGCCAAGAAAAGGAATGGGTAAATGTACGGTTTACGGTTCAAGACACAGGAATAGGCATAGCCCCTAGTAAGGTTCAATCAATTTTTGATGCATTTACTCAGGCCAGTACGGATACTACCAGAAAGTATGGGGGAACTGGGTTGGGGCTGGCTATTGTCAAAAAACTCACAAAATTATTTGGTACAGAAATTAACCTCGAATCAAAAATTGGAGAAGGATCTACCTTCTGGTTTGACATAAAATTTAAGATCCAGAATGAGCTGCAATTAAAAACTATTCCTGAAGCAGTGGTCATGGACGGCAGTCTTGGTGACAAGAAGATTTTGGTGGCTGAGGATAATCTGGTGAATCAAGTACTATTAAGGAAATACCTGTCCAAATGGGGTGTTGGAGAAATCAAATTTGCTGAAAATGGTAAGATTGCTTTGGATCATTTTTTCAAGCATGATTTTGATTTGGTTCTTTTGGACCTTCAGATGCCTGAGATGGATGGTTTTGAGGTAGCAAAAATAATCCGTAAACTAGACCTGCTTTCCAAAAGAAATGTCCCGATTATTGCCCTTACGGCGTCATCTTTACTGGAGGTAAAAGAACAGCTTGAAGCCTCAGGAATGGACGATTACATCTCCAAACCTTTCACACCTGAGAACCTTTATGGTAAAATAATCAATTATCTATAATATTGTATTGATTATTATGGTTAAATGGTAGCGGAATTCCTCAGCTAAAATGATATCTTTGCAACTTTAATAGCCCTATGAGATGGATTTTATACATACCGCTTTGGCTGGGATTGGCCTTTAACCTGCACGCGCAGGGCAGTGTTTCCGAGCGATCCACAATTTACGTTTTGGCTGGTTCGTCAGGGGCAAATATAAGAGAGTTCAATGAGATGCTTTCCGATAAAGGTATTTCAAACCTTCGAGGAGGATACTCTACCTTGGGCATTGGTTATCAATACCGTTTGTCTGATTTTATTCTTGGTTTTGAGCTTTTTCAAAACACCGGGGCGAACTCCTATTACAAAGATTATATCATTGACAATAAGAGCACACGCTTTTATATGAATGTGGGTTATTCGCTTACTGAGGAAGGTAAATTTCATCTCATTCATTACATGTCCTTAGGGGTAGGATATGTGAATTTTGAAATGCTTAAAGACCAGAGCAAGGTGGATGATCTTGGTGCATTTCTACAGCAACCAGAGCAGGGTTTTATTTTAAGGGAACGCAATATTCACAAAGGAACACAAAATTTTGGTGGATTTTTGACCGAAATTGGCTTTCAATTTGGCTATGATTTTAACGTTCCAGGACTTGAGGAAACTGTTGGCCTACTAGGTAAATTCGGGTATTCCTTCAGTCCATTTGAAGGAGCCTGGAAAATGAATGACATTGCCTTTGACAACTTGCAAAGTGGGGCGTTTTTTAGGTTAGGAGCGGGTATTGCTATGCCAGATGAAAACCTTTTCTTCCCTGATGCCGGTATTGGTGTACACTTTTTCTATGGCTTGACCTTCACCAATCCCGATAAGCTGAATGACTATTTAATAAACAATGGTTTGGCACCTTTCAAAGACACCCCCAATAATATAGGGATGAAAATAATAGGGGAAAACCGAAGATGGATCTATTCGTTTGATGTCTTTAATATAGCCAATTCTGGTAAAGCTGATGAAAACCGGCAGCATACCTTGAACAGTGTGAGGTTGTATGGAAACTATGGTTATCAGCTTTACAAAATGAGAAACTTGGAATTAGGCGTGCTTGGTGGCTTGGGATATGGGAATATCCGGTATACCTTATCAAGCGACAATAAACCGGATTTCCCCGCTTTATTTGAAGAGCCTGATTATGATGGTTATTTAAAAAGTAAAGGAATTATGGCCAAATCAGAAGTAATGGTTTCGTATGCCATACCAGTATTCAATAAAATGTTTAGGTTCGTCACCTCCGCACACGCTGGCTATGAGCTACCATTAAGCTCGTATAATTTAGGGGAATTAAACATGTCAAGTTACATGGCTGGGCCTTATCTACAATTTGGTATTGGTTTAAGACCCTAATGGGTTTCCCCTTTTTAAAGCCTTTCAAAAGCACTTGTCCTTGTAAACCTGAACCTTTGTAGGGATAAAAAGAAGATGACTTTTCGGCTACCAATTATTATTTGTAAACCTATGCCTACCAGCGATTTTGATTTCGAAAATAGCTTAACTTACTATTGCTAATGGCTTGGGGCTTTTGGTCGACAATATTTAATAAACCAGATCGCCCCTAGGAAATTTAAAGTTTTTCGCAAAAAGGGAATTATTTTCCTTAATTCATGTTACTTTTGCATTGCTTATCGAGAAAGACGGAGGGTAGGGCCCTATGATGTCTTAGCAACCTGAGTTGACAAGGTGCTAATTCCCATTCCGGAAATGCCGGTTAAAGATGAGCCGCAAAAGTTAGAAATATCCTCTAGTTTTACATCGGTTCATGCTCGTATAAGTTGTTTAATTAATATACGATTCACATGGCAAGAAGAACTAACTTATTACTCCAACAATTACAGAAGCGAATTTTGATATTGGATGGTGCTATGGGTACCATGATCCAAAGATATGGCCTGAAGGAAGAAGATTTCAGAAATCAGGACCTTGCAGCTGTTAAGAAATCGTTAAAAGGAAACAACGATTTGCTTTCTTTGACCCGTCCGGGAATTATCAGAGAGATACATAAAGCCTATTTTGAAGCTGGTGCCGATATTATCGAAACCAATACCTTTAGCAGTACGGCTATAGCTCAGGAAGATTATGGACTGGCTGAGATAGCCTATAAACTTAATTTTGAGTCTGCAAATATTGCGCGTGAGGTGGCAGATGATTTTTCTTCCCGAGAACCTGAAAAACCCAGGTTTGTAGCGGGAGCAATTGGCCCTACAAACAGAACTGCTTCACTTTCACCCGATGTCAATGATCCTGGATATAGAGCGGTTAACTTTGATCAACTGGTAACAGCCTATTCTGAGCAGGTGGAAGGCTTGTTAGATGGTGGGGTAGACCTGCTTTTAGTCGAAACTGTGTTTGATACCTTAAATGCAAAAGCAGCCATTTTTGCTATTCAGGAAGTTTATGAAAAGCGAAATATCCCCTTGGAGCCTTCGGAAGGTGGTATCCCCATCATGGTCTCAGGTACCATTACTGATGCTTCCGGAAGGACACTTTCAGGCCAGACCACCGAGGCATTCTTGATATCTATTTCTCATGTTCCTTTACTTAGTATCGGATTAAACTGCGCATTAGGTGCCGCAGAATTGAGACCTTATCTAAAGGTGCTTTCAGATAAATCGCCATTTCTTGTGAGCGTTTACCCCAATGCTGGTCTCCCCAATGAGTTTGGTGAATACGATCAGGGGCCAGAAGAAATGAGTGAGGAAGTGACCCTATTTTTAAAAGAAGGTTGGGTGAACATTGTTGGCGGATGTTGCGGGACTACACCCGAGCATATAGCTGCCTTGGCACAATTAGCCAGTAATTTCCCACCTAGAATTCAGCAGGTATTAACCGAAGAAGATTAATTTAATGAGCAATTCTATAAAAGTGCCCAGCTTACAGTTATCAGGACTAGAACCACTGGTTTTCAATGACACCTTAAATTTTGTAAATATAGGGGAGCGTACCAATGTGACAGGTTCTAAGAAATTTGCAAGGCTTGTACTTAACGACAATTATGATGAAGCCCTTGAGGTGGCTTTGGATCAGGTAAGAGGAGGAGCTCAAATTCTGGATGTTTGTATGGATGAAGCCATGCTGGATGGAGAAGCCGCCATGGTGAGATTCCTTAATCTGGTAGCTTCTGAACCGGAAATTAGCCGGATTCCAGTGATGGTCGATAGCTCCAAATGGAGAATTATTTTAGCCGGACTCAAGTGTATCCAGGGCAAGGGAATCGTTAATTCAATTAGTTTGAAGAATGGTGAGGAGGAGTTTTTGTACCAGGCTAAAACCATCAAAAAGTTCGGTGCAGCAGTGGTTGTCATGGCTTTTGATGAAAAGGGACAAGCAGATTCCTATCAGCGACGCATTGAAATATGTAAAAAATCCTATGACCTGCTAACCCAAAAGATAAAATTCAAACCCCAAGACATTATTTTTGATCCCAATGTCTTTCCAGTGGCTACTGGTATGGATGAACATAAAAACAATGCTGTAGATTATTTTCGTGCTACAAAATGGATCAAAGAAAACCTACCTGGTGCCAAAGTAAGTGGAGGCGTGAGTAATGTATCCTTTTCTTTTAGAGGCAATAATCCTGTAAGGGAAGCCATGCATGCCGTCTTTTTGTACCATGCGATCAAGCATGGTATGGATATGGGAATCGTCAACCCATCTATGCTGGAAATATATGATGATATTCCAAAAGACTTGCTGGATCGTGTAGAGGATGTAATGTGGAACAAGAGGGATGACGCAACCGAACGATTATTGGATTTTGCTGATTCGGTAAAATCTCGGGGAAAAAAGGGCAAGGAAGACGAGGCTTGGAGAAGTTTTACTGTAGAAAAGAGGATGCAACATGCCTTGGTCAAAGGAGTTCTGGACTATATCTTAGCCGATACGGAAGAGGCAAGGCTGAAATTAAAAGATGCACTAAAAGTAATAGAAGGTCCGCTTATGGATGGGATGAATGTGGTTGGAGACCTGTTTGGGGAAGGAAAAATGTTCTTGCCACAAGTCGTGAAAAGCGCAAGAGTAATGAAAAAAGCAGTTGCCTACCTCGAGCCATATATGCCTTTGCCTGGCACAAATGAGGAAACCGGTGAGCAAGAAGACAATGTAAAGAGGATTTTACTTGCAACCGTTAAAGGCGATGTCCATGATATTGGGAAAAATATTGTAGGCGTAGTGCTGGCCTGTAACTCTTACAAGATCATTGACCTGGGAGTGATGGTAGAAACAGATCGAATCATCAAGGAAGCGCTAGACAATAAGGTCCATATTATAGGTTTAAGTGGTTTGATTACTCCTTCTCTTGATGAAATGGTAAACGTGGCAGCAGAAATGGAAAGGAGAGGTTTGGATATTCCTCTTTTAATAGGAGGGGCAACCACCTCGAGAATTCACACGGCAGTAAAAATAGATCCGGTATACAGTGGTATAGTGGTGCATGTTGCAGATGCTTCCAAATCAGTTCCTGTAGCAGGGGAGGCCATAAATAAAGAAACCAGAGACCAGTATAAAAAAGAAATTAAGGCAACCTATCAGAAGCTTCGCGAGGTACATGCTGCCAAGCAGGAAATAAAGAAGATGGCCACTTACAAAGAAGCCAAATCAAACCCTGTCGCTATCGATTGGGCTACTTATACACCCTTAAAGCCGAAAAAATTAGGGGTGACGGTGTTAAAAAATATGGACCTTTCTGTTATTAAAGAATTTATTGATTGGACGCCATTTTTTAGTACCTGGATGCTTTCCGGGAGATTTCCAAAGATCCTAAAGGATCCAGTAGTAGGAACAGAGGCACTCAAATTGTACAATGATGCCAACAAGATGCTGGACCGAATAGTAAACGAGGGTTGGTTAAAAGCCAATGCAGTTTTCGGCCTCTTTCCTGTACAAAGATCAGGAGACGATTTGGTGATTGATCCACAATTCACTGAAGGTAAACCCTGCTCGTTTCATTTTCTTAGGCAACAGGGTAGAAAAGGAAAAGGCGTACCTAATCGGGCTTTGACAGATTATATTCATCCCGATGCTACGGATTATATGGGTGGTTTTGCGGTTACAGCAGGTCTGAACATTGAGGAGAAGCTTAAGGACTTTAAGGAGCAGGGTGATGATTACAATGACATCATGCTCAAAGCCATAGCCGATCGCTTGGCCGAGGCAACTGCCGAATACTTGCATTTAAGGGTTCGAAAAGAGTTCTGGGGCTATTCACCAATGGAGTCTCTGGAAAATGAAGGATTAATTAAGGAGACTTACACGGGCATTCGTCCAGCCCCAGGTTACCCTGCTTGTCCCGAACATTCAGAAAAGAGGACTCTTTTTGACTTGTTGGAGGTGGAGAAAAATGCCAATATGATGCTAACAGATAGCTTTGCAATGTATCCAACCTCTTCAGTGAGTGGGTATTATTTTGGTCATCCGGAAAGTAAATATTTTGGTTTAGGCAAAATTGGTAAAGACCAGGTGGCTGACTATGCCCGTAGAAAAGGAGTGTCCTTAGCCCAAGCAGAAAAATGGCTTTCACCGAACCTTGCTTACACACCTAAATTGACTTCAGAACCCCAAATAGGGCCTCAGAACCAATTTGAATAATTCTTACAAATGCTGTCAGTTCGCTGGTTTCATCACGCAATAGAAGGGCTATTGCCTATTTTGGGTTAAAATAAGTTTAGGGTAAATAAAAATAAATTCAGGCATTTTTAAAAGTACTTTTCAGATTGCTTATCAATACACTATCATGAAGGTTACCGATTACCTAAAAAATACAGATAAAACGCATTTTTCTTTTGAAATTCTTCCTCCGCTAAAGGGGCAGAGTTTGACCAATCTATTAGAGGGGATTACTCCTCTAATGGAATTTAAGCCACCTTTTATAGATGTAACCTACCACAGAGAGGAGTATATGTATAAAAAACACGCCAATGGGCTTCTAGAAAAAATCAGTACCAGAAAAAGACCAGGTACTGTAGGGATTTGTGCGGCTATCATGAACAAGTTTAAGGTAGATGCTGTGCCTCATTTGTTATGTGGAGGTTTTTCCAAGGAAGAGACTGAAAATGCCCTTATCGACTTGTATTTTATAGGGATAGAAAATGTATTGGCCTTAAGAGGCGATGCGCCCAAATTGGAGGCTAATTTTATACCCAATAAAGACGGGCACCGGTATGCCTCTGAACTTGTGGGGCAAATCATAGGAATGAACCAGGGCAAATACCTTCATGACGAGACTGAGATTGGTTTTCAAACTGACTTTTGTATAGGAGTATCGGGATACCCTGAAAAGCATTTTGAAGCACCTAGTTTAAATTTCGATTTGAAAAAGTTGAAAGAAAAAATTGACGCGGGAGCTACCTATATTGTAACCCAAATGTTTTTTGACAATCAAAAGTATTTTGATTTCGTAGAAAAGGTAAGGGCTGCAGGAATTAATGTGCCGATCATTCCAGGGTTGAAACCTATTACTACGTTGTCGCAGATTGTTAACTTGCCAAAAACGTTTTTTCTGGATTTGCCCGATGCCTTAATGGTGGAATTGGAAAAATGCAAAAATAATGCGGATGTTAAAGAAGTAGGGATTGAGTGGGCCATACTTCAAAGCAAAGAATTGGTCAAATATGGAGTCCCTACCTTGCATTATTACACCATGAGCAAGGCCGATACGACGTACAAGGTGGCCAAAGAGGTTTTTTAAATTCCAAATTGGTAGTAACGGTCTCAAATAGGGCCAGTAATAACAACGATTGATTGATTTTGAAGTGATTACATCACGTAATAGAAAGACTATTGCCTATTTCGGGTTTAACCCATAAAAAAATACAATGTGGACTATAAGGAAGTAAGTAGCCAATTCGCCAGTACAGGTCAATTAAGTTTTCAGGATACTGAAGGTGGAAGTTTTGAGTGGATAAAAACAAGCCTTTGGAAACCTGAGATGGACGGCGTTTTTTTGATTCATGAAATCTATCAGTTAAAATCCTTGGTAGGCAACTTTTCTGATGTTGCCTTGGATATTGTAGAATATGCTGCAGATGAGACGATTTTCCTGAGCCCCCAACCTTCATGGAATATAAATAAGGGTAAATCCGGTGGATTAATTAAATTTGCATTGGTAAGCTCACCCTATTGGAAGCAGTTACTCCGCCAAATTCGGGAAATCGTATTTCTGAAATGGGAGGATAAAGTGCTGCCTTCAGCTATCATAGGGGCTCAGACTTTTCCTTTTAACAGGAAATCAAGGGTTATGGAGTTACATGAAGACGGTAGAGTGAAAATAATTAATGGATGAATCTGACAAATTCTTTAGGAAATATTCAAACCTTTGAAAAGGTTGGTGAGATAGCTGATAAGTTACAAATGGAAACCTATGTGGTAGGTGGCTATGTTCGGGATATTCTATTAAAAAGGCCAAGCAAGGACATTGACTTTGTATGTATCGGTGATGGTATAAAATTAGCAAAAGCAGTGGCTGAATCTTTGGAGAATAAACCTCCCGTTTCGGTTTTTAAAAATTTCGGTACAGCCATGATTAAAATGGATGACTGGGAGCTGGAATTTGTTGGCGCAAGAAAAGAATCTTATCAGACCGATTCGCGAAGACCTAAAGTAGAGGCAGGAACGCTTCAGGAGGACCAGGAACGAAGAGATTTTACCATCAATACCTTAGGCGTTTCCTTGAATGCTGAGAATTTCGGAGAACTTTTGGATCCTTTTAGTGGTGTCAAAGACCTTAAAAGAAAAATCATTCGCACACCTACAGACCCCAACATTACTTTCTCGGATGATCCTTTGCGGATGATGCGAGCTGTTCGATTTGCGGCCCAACTAAAATTTGATATTGAGGCCAGTACTTTTGATGGGATAATTAACAATGCCCACCGAATGTCTATTATTTCTGGTGAAAGGACCATTGTCGAACTCAATAAAATCATCATGACCGAGAAGCCATCTTATGGGTTTAAGTTGCTTTTTGTCAGTGGATTACTAAAAGAGTTCTTTCCTGAGATGGTCGCACTTCAGGGAGTGGATTCAGTGGGAGACAAGTCGCACAAGGATAATTTTTACCATACTTTACAAGTATTAGACAATGTGGCCGCTAGGTCGAATAGCATTTGGTTAAGGTGGGCAGCCATTATGCATGATATTGCCAAACCGCCTACCAAGCGATTTAATCAAAAAGTGGGCTGGACTTTCCATGGGCATGAAGACAAAGGAGCCAGAATGGTTCCTGGAATTTTCAGAAGATTAAAGCTTCCGCTGGATGAAAGGATGAAATATGTGCAGAAATTAGTAAAATTGCACTTGAGACCCATAGCCTTGGTCAATGAGACGGTGACAGATGCAGCTGTAAGAAGACTTCTTTTTGAAGCCGGTGACGATGTAGATGACCTAATGCAGCTTTGTAGAGCTGATGTTACCTCGAAAAACAACAATAAAGTCAAAAAATTCTTGGCGAATTTTGACGGGGTAGAACTCAAACTTCAGGAGGTAGAATCAAAAGATCAGGTAAGAAATTTTCAACCTCCTGTATCTGGTGACGAAATCATGGTTATATTTGGTTTGAAACCATCACGGGTGGTGGGAGATTTAAAAGAAGAAATCAAAGAAGCCATCCTGGAAGGACATATACAAAACAATAAAAATGAAGCCTTGGAGTTAATGTACAAGTTAGCTGCGAAAAAAGGAATAGTGAAAACAACTTAAGATAGATGATGAAAATGAAATTTACCGTATTGATTTTGTTGCTGTGTATCAGCGCACAAAATATTTCCCTTGCCCAGGAAGAAACAATTACTACGCCTGCCCCAAAGGAGTCCAGTGTAAGCATTAAAGCTAAAAATGATGCGGATAACAGGATTTATTCGCTTGCCATGAGATACAATGATGCCTCCGTGGCCAAATCGAAGCTCTATGAGCTGATGGAAAGAAATCCTGGAAATCTTGCCTATGCTGAAACCCTTGCCTCCATGTACTTCGAAACGGAACAGTATGGTTCTGCAGCACTTGTTGCCTTGGATTTACTGGAAAGGAATGACAAAAGTTTGACCGCCTTAGAAGTGGCCGCATTCTCTCTCGAGCAATTGGGCGCATTAGAACGCGCATTGCCGCATTTCGAGTCACTTCATTTATTATCAGGCAACCTATTCAGCTTGTATAAAGCGGGGTACCTTCAATATACCCTAAAGAAATATGATGAAGGCCTTAATTCAGTTAACATGTTGATAAAGGACAATAAGGCCGCAGAGCAAAAATTAAACTTCCCGAAAGGAGAGAACAATGAGATGCAGGAAGTAAGTATGGTGGCTGCAGCCGAAAACCTTAAAGGATTGATCTATAAGGATCAAGGAAGTAATGCTGAAGCCAAAACGGCTTTCGAAGCAGCATTGGCCATTAATCCTGATTTTGAACTTGCCAAAGAGAACCTTGCCGGATTGTAAATTATTCAGCTTCCCCATTTGATAGTGAGAATTTGGTGACCTAGTAACTTGAGGTCGAGGTAAAAGCGTCAAAAAAACAAGATAAATCGTCACTGCGAACCCTTTTGCGGAGGTTGCTGCGGTGGGAAAGGGTGTGGCAGTCTCTCCGTAATAAGAGATTCCTTCGGCTTTCTTCACACAATGCTTCCCCTAAGCCTACCGATGACAGATATTAAAACGCTCGGGTCAGGGGCCACTGGCATTAGCGAAAAGCGGTTTCAATGTTGGGCTTACTGGAGGCTAATGCCCTACAAATGCCAACTCATTTACACCCCGGGTCGCACCTCCTGCGTCGGCTTACCCAGGGCTAC
>Ga0105055_10000506_pt1 | contig 60229 bp, 59 predicted proteins | sample BON03_FD_78090 | JGI IMG/M metagenome (GOLD analysis project Ga0105055, IMG submission 78090) | Freshwater microbial communities from Lake Bonney liftoff mats and glacier meltwater in Antarctica - BON-03 | ecosystem: Environmental > Aquatic > Freshwater > Ice > Glacier meltwater | place: Lake... | reverse complement strand
TCTGGGATTTTTTTTAAATCGTGTCATCTTTGTTTTTTGCAAAACAAAAGTCGCTAATTTACTGCGAAGTAGGAAGAATCCTCCCGCTTCGCGGGATTAGTGCAACATAGTGTTGGTCTACGTTTGGTATAGCCGCTAATTCTTCTTTATCAGTTCTAAAACCAAGGCGATGAAGCACACTAAGCGTACCCTCTATGGCACGTTTGGTGACTATCCGGTCAAGGTTAAGCGATTTCCCTCCTTCAAAAAGCAATATCTTTTTACCAAGAAGAGTCACGGATTTTCTAAATGATTTCTCTAGTATAGGTGAGTTAATGACAAACTTACTCCCAAATACCTTAGCCAGTTCCAGTGTTTCCTTATCAGAGGCATCTATACGTATCTGTGAATAGTTGAACCGTTGATCACCACCTGTGTGAAAGTCTATGCAATAGTCTATGTGAGGTATTATCTCATTCATGATGGCATACGCAAAGCGAGATGCTAATGAACCCAGTTTTCCCCCAGGGAATACTCTATTCAGGTCTCTGCCGTCTGGAAATTTTCGCTCTTGATTTATAAACCCAAATACGTTGAACACTGGAATACATATTATGGTACCTTTCTCAGGAATATTATATTTTTTATGAATGAGCTGCCTAACTATTTCAACACCGTTGACCTCATTGCCATGTATACCTGCTGTAAGCAGTAAAGTAGGCCCAGGCTTCTGAGATCGTTGTACGATGATAGGCACGTCTAATGGTGTCCCCGTGTGCAGCTTAGCAATGTCTAGGTTGAGTACAGTTTTGCCGTACTTTATGTCCTGACCTAATATATTCATGTAGTTAATCTGCGTTTCGCTCTATATATCTTATGATGGCTTTAGCTATATCTTGACCAGTAGCCGCTTCTATACCCTCTAAACCTGGAGAAGAATTTACTTCCATTATTTTAGGTCCATCTTTAGATTGCAACATATCTACACCTGCTATACCTAGACCCAATACTTTAGCTGCCTTGAGAGCTGTATTTTCTTCAGCCTCGGTGAGCTCTACAATGGTGGCAGAACCTCCTCTGTGCAGGTTACTTCTAAATTCACCTTCCTTTCCTTGACGTTTCATAGCACCTACAATCACACCATCTATTACAAATGCACGTATATCTGCACCTGCCGCTTCTTTGATAAACTCCTGTACCATTACACGAGCGTTTAGCCCTTGAAATGCCTCTAACACAGAGCTAGCAGCACTTCTAGTCTCTGCCAAAAGTACGCCTACGCCTTGGGTGCCTTCCAGCAGTTTTATAACACAAGGAGGTCCTCCTACTTTTTTTATCAAACTATCTGGATCCTTAGAATAGTCTGTAAAGGCTGTTTTTGGTAAATTTATGTTGGCTCTAGACAAAATTTGCAATGAGCGAAGTTTATCTCTAGACCTCACTAATGCTTGCGATTCTGTAGTAGTGAATACTTTCATCATCTCAAACTGACGTACTACAGCTGTACCAAAAAAAGTTACAGAAGCACCTATTCGAGGTATTATCGCATCAAAACCTTCTAGCAACTCACCTTGATAATAAAGCTGTGGATTCTTCTTCTCTATAACTATATCACACTTTAAGTGGTCTATAACTACCATTTCATGACCTCTTTTTTCGCCAGCTTCTACTATTCTCTTGGTAGAGTATAGTCTTGGATTTCGAGAAAGTACTCCTATTTTCATTTTGGGGATCTTAACAGTTTTTATTTACCCAGTACCTCACTACTCACACCTGTGAAACTAAATCCTCCATCGTGGAAGAGGTTTTGCATAGTGACCATCTTAGTATAATCAGAAAACAATGAGATGCAGTAATCCGCACAAGCATTGGCATCAGCATTCCCCAAGGGAGACATTTTAGCTGCATAGCTTATGAAATCATCAAACCCTTTCACTCCGCTGCCGGCTGTAGTTACTGTAGGAGACTGAGAAATAGTATTGACACGTACTTTAGACTTCTTACCATAATGGTAACCAAAATTACGAGCTATACTTTCTAGTATCGCCTTACTTTCTGCCATTTCACTATAATCAGGAAATACTCGTTGAGCTGCTATGTAGGTAAGTCCCAATACTGACCCCCAATCATTTATAGCCTCTTTTTGATAGCAAGCTTGTATCATCTTATGAAATGATAGAGCAGAGATATCATATGTTTTATGTGTCCAATCGTACTTTAGGTCGGTATATGGTCTACCTTTTCTTACGTTGAGACTCATTCCTATGGAGTGTAGCATAAAGTCAAACTTACCACCGAAGTGCTCCATTGACTTATCTACGAGTTCTAGTACTTGATCATTATCTGTCACATCACACGGTATGATAGGTGCATTTAGCTTCTCTGAAAGTTCCTTAATAGCTCCCATACGCATAGCTATAGGTGCATTTGTAAGTACTATTTCAGCTCCTTGCTCCACACATTTTTCAGCCACTTTCCACGCTATAGACTGGCTATCTAGTGCTCCTGAGATTATTCCTTTTTTTCCTTTTAAGAGATTGTTTGACATAAATTATTTATTAAGCTTTGCAATGTTAGAAAAATAAAACACTTTTGACCGAGAATGAATAAGCTTTTTTATACAATAACTTTTGCAGCCTTATTTTTAACGGCGTGCAACTCTGCTTCAGAAAGCAATGTACTAGACTCCGCATCAGAAAACATACAGCTAGGGGATGTTGGCACCACCACATTTCAAAGCATAGATAGCTTTGCTATTACAGCAGATTATTATCCCAATGAGATGGCTAAGGGTATTATAATACTACTTCACCAAGCTAAGTTTAGTAGAGGTGAGTATAAGCAGATAGCTAAAGTTCTTGTGGATTCAGGTTTTGCTTGTTTAGCCGTAGATCTAAGAAGCGGTGGTGAAGTAAATGGAATTAAAAATGAGACCGCAGCAAGAGCTCAAGCACTCGGCAAGTCTACTGAGTTTATGGACGCTAGACAAGATATAGTATCTGCTATCAGTTTTGTAGCGAAAAACTCAGATAAAGATATATACCTCTGGGGAAGTTCCTATTCTGCATCGCTGGCGCTTATGGAAGCAGTGAATAATAGAAATGTAAAAAAAGTAGTAGCATTCAGCCCTGGCGAATACTTAAATACTCAAAATACGGTAAAAGAAGAAGTCTCTAGCCTTATTAAGCCTGTATTCATCACTGGAGCAAATGCAGAATTTGATGTTATAGTGAAACCTATAGCAGGGGTTATTCCGAGCAAGGGTTTAGTGGTTTACAGACCAGAGGGAGTGAGTGATCACGGCTCCAAAACGCTGTGGCTAAATGGAAAAGAAACAGACTTAACGTACGAAAAAGTTATTGCCTTTCTTAAAAAATAGGCTAACTTAGAGGACCAGAAACTTCCCTCTAATCGGGACGCTATCGCTTTTTCTTATTTCATAGATAACAAGACCTCTAGGAAGTATGGTATCACGAAGTGCTACATACTTAGCTATAGTTTTAATAGATGTAATGAACTGTCCACTAGATGAGTAGAATACTATCTCTAGCTCATCTTCGCCTGTGTTTTTAAAGTGAATTACACTGGACTCCGTAGCAGGGTGAGGTGAAATGAGTACTTCGTTCTGTATGTAAATAACTAACTCTGATATCACGTACGAATAGCCATAATTACCTAACTCAAGTTTCAGATAATTCAATGTATTGTAATGCGGATTTTCGAGAACATAGGTGTAGTCCTTTTCTGAGGTATCACCGCATACGCCAAAGTAGGTTCCCTTTCTTTGAAAACCTTCTGTAGAATCTCGCGATACTAATATGTGTATGTCTGTACAGGTGAAACCTGCTCTGGTAGTCCAAGACATGTATATTTTACCATCTATTGCTTGAGCTTTAAAATCCTTTACGTACGGACTGTACACTTGAGCTGTGGCACTGATGCAGAATGTAAATAGTGTAGCTACTGATAATAGTAACCTACCAAACACGATTATATGGCTATTTTTGCAACTCATTTTATTGTATACATTTTGAATAACATAGAATCTACACTTCAGCAGGTACTTACTTCGGATAAACTCTTTCTATTGGCTGGCCCTTGTGCCATAGAAAGTGAAAAAATCACATTAGAAACTGCAGAATTCCTTACAAAATTAACGGATAAGTTAGGAATTCCTTACGTTTATAAGTCATCATACCGTAAAGCTAACAGAACTAAAGCGTCCTCATTCACAGGAATAGGAGATGAGAAAGCTCTAAAACTCCTCGGTAAGGTTCGTTCAGAGTTTGGAGTGCCTACAGTGACAGATATACATGAAAGTCATGAGGCAGAGATGGCAGCTGAGTATGTAGATGTACTGCAGATTCCAGCATTTTTATTTAGACAGACAGAATTACTGCAGGCTGCAGCTAAGACGGGAAAGGTGGTAAATATCAAGAAAGGTCAATTCGCAGCAGCAGAAGCTATGAAATTTGCTGCTACTAAAGTAGAAGAGGCCGGAAATAGTCAAATTATGCTTACCGAAAGAGGAAATATGTTTGGTTACGGTGATATGGTCATAGACTATAGAAATATTATCTGGATGAAAGAAATGGGATATCCTGTAATAATGGATGTCACCCACTCACTACAGCAACCTAATAATGGGAGCGGAGTGACTGGCGGATTGCCTGTGCTAATAGAGCCTATGGCTAAAGCAGCAGTGGCTGTAGGAGTAGACGGTCTATTTATAGAGACACATCCTGATCCTAGTACTGCTCTCAGTGATGGAGCTAATATGCTTCCACTTCATAAGATGGAGGAGCTGTTGACTAAGTTACTCAGACTCAGAGAGAGTTTGTGAAATTCATAGTTATACCAAAATAGCTTTCAATTGCCGCATATAAATCGTTTTTCACTCGATTTCTATTCGTTAAAAAATAATACCATGGCTCAGGCTATGCAATGATTTTTCGCCTTTACAAACCTTCGATAAACTCAATTTATTTATACGACACTTAAAAACTAAATTGGTATTGTTCCTGTTCTTCAGTTGAGCTATTTAGATGAATAAAGGTGGGTCTTCACTTATTTTATGTTTTGATAAAAATATTGAATGTAAGACCATGACTCACAACTTTCCTTCTGTTTCTAAGACTCTCTAGCAAAAAAGAGAGGAAAACTGGTTGCCCAATTCCCCTCTCTGCTAACTAACCAATTAAATCAAATTTACCCACTGACTTAACGAGGGTTGGATCAATAATATTTTACTGATAGATTAAAAAGCGTGAGAATTAGCGTTTATATCGTAGTTATGTCCGTATTTTTTTTCTAAATCACAAGTGTAGCTGTGAGTTTATCTGTGTTTCATTTTTCATTTGATTCAAAGTCAAGGGTATTACCCATAATCGCACTTTCAGTAAAATCTATGCATCTTATGGCTGTACCAAAATCTCCACCACTGATCGTTCTTATTACAAGATTATGCTCAAATGGGTATGTAGCTCCACTGCTTTGATTTAAATGGATACCGTTTTCCATTACATAAATGACTGAAAATTACTTCCCAGTCAGATTGTATAGTGATTCCGTTTTATAGCATATTGTAAAAGCATAGCTATATTTAGTTCTTTATTTTCTGGTGCTACTATTTTCGGTTTTGTAACTTTAGTTGTTTGAACTCTTCTATTTTTTTTGTGCTTCACTACGTTTGAGTTTTCGCTAAGTTTATTTTGTACCATTCCATCATAGTTATTCGCCCATTGTGGAGGAGTACACTTTTTCTAAGTTCTGTCAACGGCTATTATTATAGTATTTATTTTGTTTTTAACCATGTTTATTCTGTATTTGAGAATTAAAAGTTACAAAATACTACACTGTATGTGGTATTAATAAATATTTTCGCACCTTTAATAAATATATCTGACAATCAAATGGCATTATATCTAACAGACATCGTCTCAGTATCAGGAAAACCAGGATTACACCAACTTGTAGGGAAACGTACAAATGGACTCATTGTAGAGTCTTTAGATGCGTCTAAAAAAAGATTCCCAACCAGTCTCACTCAGAAGGTATCTTTTCTTAGTGATATTAGTATGTATACCTACGACGGTGACGAAAAGTTAGAAAATATACTCAAGAGCTTACATACTTTAGCTGCAAGTGGCTTAGAGTTGATATCTAAAAAAAATAGTGCGGATGAAGTGCATGTATTTTTTAGAAAAGTATTAGAAACCTTTGATGAAGATCAGGTGTATAATTCGGACATTCTGAAATTAGTTAGTTGGTATAAAATATTGAAAGAGATATTGGATTTTGATCAGCTGACAGAGCCAGAGGCCGATGATAAGAAAGTAGCCAAGAAAACTGCAAAGACTCCAAAGAATACTGCTACTCCTAAGTCAGCACCTAAAGCTCAAAGCAGAGCTAAAGGTGGTGTGAAGAAAACGGGGAACCTTAAGGCAGGATAGTGCTCACTTAGCTTTGGCTAATTTAGTACCTTTTCTCTTATTTCATTTTCTTATCACCTTAGACTAAATGTCTATTTACAGATATTCTGTTACCGCATTATTGTGTTTCGTAGATCGAGATGGTTCAGTGCGTTAATATGAATTCCGTCTATCTTCTTACTGCGTATCCAGATACTCTCATCATAAAAGAGGAGCACGAATGGCTGCTGAGCAAATAGCTCATCCTCTAGTGAACTAAAAAGTATATTTCGCTCCGAAAAATCTGCTGCAGAAAGTAGTTCTTCGTAAGCAGTATCAAATATTTTAGAATTTAATCGAGTGTAATTAGGACCATTTGGTGCTTTATTGGGACTATAAAAACACGCCATGTAGTTTTCGCCGTCAGGGTAGTCAGCTATCCAACTACTTCTGAAAAAAGTTAAGTCTCCAGCACTTTTCTGTTGTTTTAATAAGCTACTTGGGACTACATCTATTTTGACTGTTATGCCTATTTCTGCACAGTTTTTTTGTACGAGGATGCAGAGATCTAAGTAGTTTGATGTAGTAGTAAGTATGAGTGGTTTAGACTGTGATATACCGCTTTTAGCTAAGTATTCTCTAGCTAATATAGGATCAAAATAGTTCTCTTTTGCCATCCGATATGCAGGAAGTCCTTTAGGTGAAAAGCCTCCATCAGCAGGTTTACCTACACCGTTTCTCAGATACTTTATCATAGCCTCTCTGTCTATACAGTGATGTATGGCCTTTCTGAAATTTAGATTACTTACAGGAGAGGACTCATCTTGCATATTAAACGCCAAGTACTCTGTATTTAAAAACGGAGTTTTAATAAGTTTAAATCCTTTGTCGTATTTTTCTTTTAGTAATCCTTCTGCTGTTAGTATCTCATCTTTAAACGAGCTCTCTAGACCCGTAAATAAATCTAGGTTACCTTGCGTAAACTCCAGTAATTCAGTTTGTTTACTCTGTATAAACGATATAGATATTGCATCTATGTTAGTTTTAGTATCTCCCCAGTATGTAGAGTTTTTAATTAAGTTTAGTTTGATGCCGCTCGCCCAGTTTGCATATCTAAAGACACCTGTTCCTACTGGATGTGTACCGAAATTCTTACCGTAATGACTAACAGCTTGTTTGGGTACTACCGAACAATAAGCCATAGTAAGCATACTTAGCAAAGGAGTATATGGTTTATTGAGTCGTATCTGAAAAGTACTATCGTTTGGTGCTGAAAATGGAATTTTGTCCGCTATGATACCATTAAAGATCCATGCTCCGTCTGAAGCTACCTCTGGGTCAATGATACGTTGTAGGGAATACACAAAATCCTGTGCAATAACCGTTCTTTCAATACCCTTAAAAATAACGTCATTGTGGAAAAGTACTCCTTTTCTGATTATAAAAGTGTACGTTTTAGCGTCTTTAGATATAGACCAACTCTTAGCTATAGAAGGAACTACGTTTAGATTACTATCTAGCTCGAGAAGCCCGTTAAACAACTGATTTACAGCTCTTATATTTTCTTGAGTCCGTGCATATGCTGGATCTAATGATGTAATTCCAGTTTGACTATTGAACTTTAAAATGTTTTTTTGTCTAGTAGAATCTTCCTCCTTACAAGAAATCAACATAATAGTGATGTGTATAACTATGAAAAACCTGTTAACTATCAATCTGGTATTGTGTTTAGATTTGAATTTCAAACATTGATAACGGTGAGACCAAAGGTTACATATTACGGACATTCGTGCTTTTCAGTAGATTTAGGGGGTAAAAATATACTCTTTGATCCATTTATATCACCAAATCCTCAAGCAAGTATAATAGATGTATCCACACTGATGCCAGATGTGATACTAATAACTCATGGTCATGGTGATCATGTAGCAGACGCTGTAAGTATAGCAAAGCAGAGTAATGCTCAGGTGATAGCACCATATGAAATCACAGAGTGGCTTCAAAAACAAGGTGTAGAAAATTGTTTTCCTATGAATACAGGCGGTAGTATAAATCTTGGGTTTGCTACAGTAAAACTAGTAAAAGCAGAGCATAGTAGCTCTTTTCCAGATGGTAGTTACGCAGGGGATGCAGTAGGATTTGTAATAAAATCAACGCATACGTGCTTCTATTATGCAGGTGATACGGCACTTACCTTAGATATGCAGCTAATTCCAATTCAGTTTAAGTTGGATTTTGCCTTCTTACCGCTTGGAGATAACTTTACCATGGGTGTAGTCGACGCCATAGGAGCAGCTAAGTTGATAGATTGTAATCGTATTATTGGAATGCATTTTGATACGTTCCCTCCTATATCCATAGACCATCAGGAAGCACACGAATTATTTAAAAAAGCTGACGTACACCTTACACTACCCATTATTAACCAAACCATAGAACTATAATATCTTTATAAAACATCATAACACTTTATATATGTCAAAAATCATTTGCATTGCCAATCAAAAAGGGGGGGTAGGAAAAACTACCACTGCTATTAATTTAGCTTACAGTCTTGCTGTCTTAGAAAATAAAGTACTACTTGTAGATGCTGATCCTCAGGCTAACTCTACTTCTCACCTGGGTTTTGATCCTAAGAATATACGATTAGGACTCTATGAGCTTATGGTACAAGATCTCAACCCTACGGATGCTATTTTGGATACAAAGTATAATTACCTACAAATATTACCTGCTAATATAGATTTAGTGGGAGCGGAGATAGAGATGATAGATCTACCTAACCGCGAGAAAATAATGAGCAGAATGCTGGATAAAGTGAAGGATAGTTATGACTTTGTCATTATAGATTGTTCGCCATCTCTTGGTCTAATTACTACGAATGCATTGGGTGCATCTGACTCAGTGATGATTCCCGTGCAGTGTGAGTACTTTGCACTAGAGGGACTCGGTAAGCTATTGAATACCATCAAGATAGTACAACGCAGTATCAATACACGTCTAGAGATAGAAGGTCTGCTTCTTACTATGTATGATTCTAGACTGCGATTATCGAATCAAGTGGTAGAAGAGGTGAAACTACATTTCCAAGACCTCGTATTTGATACCATCATAAAAAGAAATACTACGCTCAGTGAGGCTCCTAGTTTTGGAGTACCAGTACTAGAGCATGATGCCACAGCACCAGGCAGTGTAGGTTATTTAAACCTAGCGAGAGAAGTACTGCAAAGAAATGGTATGACTAAAATAAGTGAAGAAGAAAGAATCATTCAGTAAATGAGCAAAAAAGTATTAGGAAGAGGACTGAGTGCACTATTAGAAAACTCAGATACAGATATCACTGGTCTAGAGCCCAAGGCACTGCATAGTATTGCTGAGATTAAGATTAGCCAGATTATAGCTAATCCGTTTCAGCCGCGTACAGAGTTTGATGATGAAGCACTTACAGAACTTAGCGATTCTATCAAGGTACACGGCATTATACAGCCTATAACAGTGCGTAAGGTAGGTTTTGAACAGTATGAGCTCATCAGTGGTGAGAGACGTACACGTGCATCCATACTGGCAGGACTCAGCCAAATACCTGCATACATCAGATTAGCTAATGATCAGCAAATGCTGGAAATGGCTCTGATAGAAAACATACAGCGTGAAAATCTAAATGCCATAGAGATAGCACTTTCTTATCAGCGTCTACTAGAGGAATGCGGTCTAAAACAAGAAGAATTAGGAGATAGAGTAGGTAAAAAACGAAGTACAGTAAATAACTACCTCAGATTACTCAGACTGCCAGACGAGATTCAGCTGGCTATAAAAGAGGGCGACTTGATGATGGGACACGCTAGAGCCCTAGTCAATGTAGATAATACGGAGAAACAGCTAACTATATTTAAGGCAACATTAGACGGGAAACTCTCAGTGCGGCAAGTCGAAGATATGGTGCGCAATATGAAGGATGAGCCTACAGCGGCGTTTAGTAAAGGAGTGGCTAACTATTTTGACTTTACAAATTACATAAATACCAAAGAAAAAATTGCCAAAAAGCTAAATACCGAAGTGAAGTTTAAGTCTCGATCAAATGATAATGGGACTATTATCATTAGCTTTTCATCTAAAGAGCAGTTGCAGGCTATTCTAGATAAAATGGTTTAGCTAATTTTACAGTATATGCGGAAGATTGCTTTTATCAGTATGTGGCTACTCATAGGTAGCTTAGGGTATGCACAGTATCCGTATTCTGCTGATTATATGAAAGGTACACAAGCTGTACAAAGCTATCAAGGCGTTGGTAAAACCATTCCAACACTGGTTAATGACAGTGCAGTGTGGGGCGATCCTAAGAGGGCTACAGTACTCGCTTTGGTGTTACCAGGAGCTGGTCAGATATACAATAAAAAATACTGGAAAGCAGGGATAGTATATGCGGGTATAGGCGGACTAGCTTATATGTGGAGATATAATACGGACAGTCTGACTCGTTATCAGAAGATCTTAGTATCTAAAATAAACGGAGATACGAACACCATAGACCTATCACCTAATAGGTCCACAGCTTCCATTCGGAGCGATAGAGACTTTCACAGAAGATATAGAGATGTTTCGCTTATCGGTTTTGTGGTACTCTACGCCTTACAGGCAATAGATGCCAACGTAGATGCACATCTCAAAGAGTTCAAGGTAAATAAGGACCTCAGCATGAAAATACAGCCAGATATATGTACGGTGAAATCTGGAATGGGTTTATACAACGGGTTTACAGTTACACTCAAGTTTTAGAATTATACCTTCGCAATAACAATAAAAGCATGCAACACATATCAGTAATAGGATCAGGAACCATGGGCAACGGAATAGCCCACGTATTTGCACAGAACGGCTACAACGTAGCACTTATAGATATCAGCCAACCAGCACTGGACAAGGCACTAGCTACGATAGCTAAAAACCTAGACCGTATGGTGGCAAAGGAGAGAATCTCTGAAGCAGATAAAGTGGCGACACTCGCCAACATCACTACATATACCGTATTAGCCGAAGGTGTGAAATCTGCAGATCTAGTGGTAGAAGCAGCTACCGAAAATAAAGAACTGAAGTTTAAGATCTTTAAGGACATGGATGCTCATGCACCCGCTGGATGTATCTTAGCATCTAACACTTCGTCTATCAGTATCACAGAGCTGGCTGCACAGACAGGCAGACCAGATAAGGTGATTGGTATGCACTTTATGAATCCTGTACCAGTGATGAAGCTCGTAGAGATCATAAATGGGTACAGTACCTCTAAAGAGGTGACTGCTACTATAGATGAACTAAGCAAGAAAATAGGGAAAGTACCTGCTATGGCAAATGACTATCCTGGATTCATAGCTAATAGAATCCTAATGCCAATGATAAACGAGGCTATATGGACACTGCACGAAGGAGTAGGAGGGGTTACAGAAATAGATACGGTAATGAAACTGGGTATGGCTCACCCGATGGGACCATTGCAACTAGCAGATTTTATAGGATTAGATGTATGTCTGGCGATACTCCATGTACTACACGATGGATTTGGTAATCCAAAGTACGCACCGTGTCCACTACTCGTAAATATGGTAAATGCAGGCAAAAAAGGGATCAAGTCTGGAGAAGGATTTTACTCGTGGACTCATGGTACGAAGGAATTAGTAGTGAGTGAGAGCTTCGTATAAGCTTTTAATTGTCAACTTGAAATCAAGAGTCCCTCAAGATATTCTAATTTGGGAGCGGTACATCACAGATTCGAGCGAATTATAGGAACGCTTTTCGAAAGAAGGGCGTTTTTTAAATATTATTTAGCATATTTCAGGAATAGAAATCATAATCTCATTGCCTTAGAATATCGCTTTACTCCGTTTTTCTTGTGAGGTAAATTTACCAATACTGGTATAAGTTGACTGTGTCGCCGTTTGCTCATATACACCACTTTACTTTTCTATAAATTCCTTAATACTTTCAGACATAATCTTAGATCAAAGAGGTATAAAAGGGCGCTTACTCTACAAACACAAAAAAGGCTCCAACCACGAAAGTGATTGGAGCCCCGTATATGGCATAGTAACTCTGTATTACTGAATCTTCTTTACGTTGATAGCATTAAGACCCTTCATTCCTTTTTCTAGTTCGAAACTTACTTTGTTTCCTTCTATAACATCGTCTATAAGTCCTTTGTAATGTACGAAGTAACTCTCGCCAGTACCTATTTCTTTTATAAAACCGAAACCTTTTTCCGTATTGAAGAAGTCTATCTTACCCTCACGAGTAGCTTCCATATCAAACTCTTCTTGCTTTGGAACACTGGTCACAATGTCATCTAGTTCGAATTCTATCTTGTTATCTGGATCTGGCGGAGTGTCAGAGATATTACCGTGCTCATCTATGTAAGCCATCATATTATCTAGTGTGCCAGGAGTAGCTTGAGCTTTACGATCTTGACGCTTTTCGTCCTTCTCTTTTTTCTTCTTCTTACGTTTTTTTTCCTTTTCTTTTTTGGAATATGTTTCTTGTGACTTTGACATTAATTATTTTTATGTAATACTTTATTGAGAACAAAGATAATACATAAATGCTTTTGTGTTACTCTATGGTTACGGAAACCACATATTAATTTAATATTTAATTTTCAGTAAATATTGAAAATATAAAATATTTGTATCTTTGAAACATAGAATATTATGAAACTGAACGACCAACAACAGAAATTTGTACATACTTGGGGAACCCTAGGTACTAATTGGGGTATCAATAAGACCATGGCACAATTACACGCTTTATTGATGATCGCTGAAAAACCACTATGTACTGACGAAATGATGCATATGCTTACAATAAGTAGAGGTAATACCAATATGAATGTGCGTGCTCTAGTAGAGTGGGGACTGGTCAGTAAAGAAATGATTTCTGGCGATAGAAAAGACTTTTATAGTGCAAAGAAAGATATCTGGGTAGTGGCTCGTCAGATAGCTAAACAGAGACGCAAGCGCGAACTAGAACCAGTGATAGCTGCACTAGTCGATCTTAAGAAAGAAACTGAAAATAACCAGGAGAATAAAGAACTACTCACTAGGGTAAATGATATAGAGGACTTTACTATAAAGGTAGATAATATGCTAGAGAAATTTGAAAAGAGTGATGAAAATTGGTTTTATAGGGTCCTACTAAAACTAGGATGACGTTTTTTTGACTTTAAGTTTTAATAAATACGGAGACTGAGCTCGTCATAAAAAGGTAGATGGGTTGTACCTACTCGTTTATTAGAAAGTGTCTTTGAATTTAATACTTTAGAATACCATCTTAATGATGTAATTAGTTAATTTTATGCTGATCCTAGTCTCATTTGTTTTTTGCAAGTGAGTATTTAATAAAAGGTAAAGGTGATTACTAAGTTGTTTTGGAAAGGTACTTGATATAAATATTAGAAAATCGCTCCACTGAAAATATAATTTATAAGTATTAGAAACCATTAATCAATTGCTATTCTAAATTCGCTATTGTTTTTAATTACTAAACTTTATCCCCGTTTTATCACACTTGCTGTATGGACTTGTAATTATTCTGCATATTTGCTAAGTATGAGAAAAATCAGCGTATTACTGCTTGTAACCTTTTCCGTTTTAGGGTTTTCACAAGACAAACTACTTACTATAAAAGATGCTATAACTGGTTATCATCTGTATCCAAAAGGGCTGGACGATGTACAGTGGTTACCTGGTGGAAACTGGTTTTCTCAAGTGCGAACAACTCCAGAAGGACGGCTCATAGAAGTACAGCAAATAGCATTGACAAAGGGAAGAACTATATCTATCTCTCTGGATGATATAAACAGTTCGATTTTAGAAGAGTATAAACTAGCACGTCTACCCAGAGCTAACTGGATAAATGACGATGAATTCCAGTTCATGAGCGGTGATAAGGGCTTTGCATATAATAAAGAAGAGAAGAAAACTCGCTCGCTAGCTTACAGCAATGATGCAGGTATCTCAGCTGTGCAGTACTTCACTGATGGGTCGGGTATTTACGGAGAAACAAAAAAGGGATTTGGTTACAGTAGAAATAATGAAAATAAAGAGATAGCTTCTGATGCAGATGGTATAGTAATAGGTAAGGCTGTGCATCGCTCAGAGTTTGGGATTACCAATGGACTATTCCCGTCTCCCAGTAATACGCAGATGGCCTACTATGAGATGGACGAGCATATGGTCACAGAGTATCCGCTTTATGTATTATCAGATACTCCTGCTACCGCTAAGATGTTACGCTACCCTACCGCAGGTGCTAAAAGCCATAATGTGCTTGTAAAAGTGAAAAACATGACTAATTCTGATGCTCCAGTGAATATCAATACTACAGGTGATAAAGAACAATACCTTACCAATGTAAGCTGGACTGCCGATGAAAAGTATATACTCATAGCCATAGTAAACCGTGCACAGAATCACATGTGGCTAAATAAGTATGATGCAAAGACTGGAGATTTTGTTACAACACTTTTTGAAGAGACTAATGATAAATATGTGGAGCCTGAGCACCCAGCCGTTTTCTTAAAGAATGATTCTAATAAGTTCATCTGGTGGAGTGAGCGAGATGGGTATAATCACCTATACTTATATGATATAGAAGGAAATTTTATCAAGCAACTGACTAAAGGGGATTGGATAGTAACTGATTATCACGGTATGAATGCAGATGGGACAATGCTGTATATCACAGCTACTAAAGATTCTCCGCTAGAACGTCACCTCTACTGTGTAGATATGAAAAGTGGTAAAATGAAAAACCTAACGCAAACTTCAGGTTATCACACTATTACTGCGAATGCAGATTGCTCTATGTTCATAGATGACTATAGCAATACGACCACACCTAAAGAGGTCCGTCTCATAGATGGTACAGGTAATATGATGGAGATACTGCATAAGGCTACTAATCCACTAGTAGAATATAAACTAGGAGAGATGGAACTCGGTAAGCTAAAGGGAAACGGAGGTCAAGATTTATATTACCGCGTTTTTAAACCAATAGACTTTGATCCGAATAAGAAGTACCCTGTGGTAATATATCTATATAATGGCCCACATCTTCAGCTAAACACGAACGAATGGTTAGGTGGAGCTAACTTATGGTACCAATACATGGCACAAAAAGGGTATGTAGTCTTTAGTATAGACGGCAGAGGAAGTGCAGACAGAGGTTTCGAGTTTGAGAGTGCTATACACAGACACTGCGGTACGTATGAGATGGAGGATCAGCTTACAGGTGTAGAGTGGCTGAAGAAGAAGAAATGGGTAGATGCGGATAGACTGGGTATTCATGGATGGAGTTACGGTGGCTTTATGACTACCAGTATGATGACACGTAATCCTGGTGTTTTTAAAGCGGGAGTAGCAGGAGGACCAGTAATAGACTGGAGTTTGTACGAGATTATGTATACGGAGAGATACATGGATACTCCACAAGAAAATCCAGAAGGGTATAAAGAGACTAATCTTAAAAACCACGTAAAGAACTTAGAAGGAAAATTACTGATGATACACGGTGGGCAAGACAATGTAGTGCTGTGGCAGCATAGTCTACAGTACCTTGAGAAGGCTGTAGATGAAGATGTACAACTAGATTACTTCGTATATCCTAATCACGAGCACAATGTGAGAGGAAAAGATCGCGTGCACTTATACGAGAAGGTGAGTAACTACTTCTTTGATAATCTATAGTTAATCTCATTATGTCGTGTATTGCTTGTTGATTTTTTAGTATTTAGCTAATGGAAGTAAAATGTCATTATACGGGACGTATTATAAGGTCAGGATAGAGTTGAGTTTCCAGAAGCACATAGAAAAACGGATAAAAAAATATTTTATCCTCTATTATTGAAGTAAATAAGAACGAAATGAACAAAAACAATTATTCAAATAAAATTCTATTAGTGATTTTAGTAGGAGCTTCATTCATATATGGATGTAAAGATGATGAGACTAAAGTAGAAGAGCAACCATGCCCTGCTTTAACCTGGTATGCGGATATAGATGGTGATGGACTAGGAAATCCTAGTGTCACTTTGAGCGAGTGTGATAAGCCAGAAGGCTATGTAGATAATAGTGATGATAAAATAGATGCTAAGGCGTCATTTGTAAACGTGCCGATAGTATTTAAAGTGACGGGAGAAAATTGCGGGCCTTGCGGCGGTTGGGGTTGGACGGCATTTGCTGATCTAGTGTATAGATACGAAGGAGGTACGGCACTTACTTGGGGTAATTATGGTTCAGGATTTTCGAATGGATATTTTAGAAATCAAGAGGCGTTTCCAACTATGCAAGCTATCCAAGACCGGTTTGCTCCCAACAGTTCTAAACCTAACTTTGTAGTCAACGGTAGAAATTATATCACTAGTGCTACAGATGCCCAAACTGCTGCAGATGCATTTATTCTTAAAAATGCTCCAGTAGGAATGGTGATGAATGCTAGAATAGAAGGAAATAAACTCATTATAGATGCAGAGGCAGAAGCATTTGAAAATGCCACTGGTACATACGTACTAGGAGCATATTTGATAGAGGACAAAGCACTAGGTCCACAAGCAGGCACTGCTGGTCAAAACGGTGATGCTGAACATCATAATGTGATGAGAGGTTCTCTAGCTGATAATGCTTGGGGTGAGGTAATTACTGAAACAGGATTAACCGTAGGCACAAAATATGAAAAAACTTTCACTATGGATATCCCTAGTAGTTATAACAGTGATAATTTTTCATATGGACTTATTTTTTGGAAGAAAATATCTACTGCTCACATATTTATTAACGCGTATACTACGAAGTAAATAACTAAAGTTAATATAACTCTAAAAGGGAGTATTGTGCAATGCACGATACTCCCTTTTTTGTGGTGGTCACCTAGTCAATCAGATTAGATATAATGCTATTCATCAAGCAGTATCATTTCCTCTAATAGTTCGTCACACTCAGAAACTACGGTACTTACAGATTGGTTAGCAGCTGAATGTTCTTTACTCATTTTTTCTAAATCATCAGCAGTAAGGTTAGCTGCATCGGCTAATTTGGCTTCTATATCACTCAAATACTTTTTTGCATTCTCCACTTGTTCTTCCTTTTGGTCTAACTTCTTTTGTAGCTTTTTGAGTAAGTCTGCCTTCTCATCTTTTTGCTTCCAAGAGTTTTTAGAGTCTTCTGTTGCAACTTCAGGCTTTGGCTTTTTAAGATTACGAGCTTCAGTCTTAAATCCTTCGTTTTCTAGTCTATATAGATACTCTTTGTAGTCTCCAGGATATTCGCGTACATCTTCATCTTGTATCCACCAAACTTTATTGGCTAGCTTCTCTATGAAGTACCTATTATGTGATACAAATATGAGCGTGCCCTCGTAGCTTTTTAGAGCTTCTATGATCACTTCTATACTGTCTATGTCCAAGTGATTAGTAGGCTCATCTAACAGCAGAAAATTAGCCTCAGATACTAGCGTTTTGGCTAAAGCTACACGAGCCTTTTCACCACCACTGAGTACCTTTATTTTCTTAAATACGTCATCGCCTGCAAAAAGAAAACATCCAAGCATAGAGCGAAGCTCCATATCCGTCTTATGCGGTGCATCATATTGTAGCTCTTGGAGTATCTCATAATCCATATGTAGACTTTCTAACTGGTGCTGAGCATAGAAAGATGCATCTACATTATGTCCTTGTTTACGTTTCCCTGTATACTCTAGCTCGTCTGCTATGATACTTAAAAAAGTAGACTTGCCTGTACCATTGGCACCTATAAGTGCTATCTTATCTCCGCGTACTATTTCTCGATTTACTTGATTGAAGAGTAGTTTATCTTGAAAGCCTTGTGTGATTTCATCTAGCTCCATCACCACTTTACCGCTTTTCTTACCTAGCTTAAAATCGATTTTAAGATTAGACTTATCCTCTTGAATAACCTCTATACGCTCTATCTTGTCTACCATTTTCACTCTAGACTGTACAGCTTTTGCTTTACTAGCCGTTGCTTTAAAGCGATTGATAAACTTTTCTTGTTCTTTGATGTACTGCTCCTGATTAGCAGCTTGTCTGCTCATGAGGTCATCACGCTCTACTTTAGCTTGTAAGAAAAAGTCATAATTGCCCTCCCACAGATAGAGCTTATTATTACTCAGTTCTGCGGTTTTATTAATCATCTTATTCAGAAACTCTCTGTCGTGTGATACTATGACTACACTACCTGGATAGTTGCTAAGATAGTTCTCCAGCCATTCTATACTTGGTAGGTCCAAGTGATTAGTAGGCTCATCCATTAGCATAATATCTGGTTCTTCGAGCAGCATCTTAGCTAATACTACACGCATACGCCATCCACCACTAAACTCCTGCATAGGTCTGGATAAGTCTGCAGTAGTAAAACCGAGACCTTCTAGAATTTCAGCAGTCTTATTATCCATATTATATCCGTCTAGAGCATCAAATTCTTCTTGATAGTCAGACATACGTTGGATATTTTCCTCACTAGGGTCAGTCTCCATAAGTGCATATAACTTTTCGAGCTCGATCTCTACAAACATTGCTCTTTTAAAAGCACCTTTAGCATGTTCTAAGATAGTCTGACCACCATCTTCACTTATCATGTCCTGAGATAGATAGCCAAGATTTACGCCACCTGCTTTATTGATAGAACCCTCGCGTAATTCATACTGACCCATTATAAGCTTCAGTAGAGTAGATTTACCTGCTCCATTCTTACCAATAAGGCCAATACGCTCACGAGGTTTTATAAACCAGTCTATTTCTTTGAAAAGGTAGTTACCACCGAACTCGAAGGATACGTTTTGAATATGAAGCAATGTATTGTATTTTTAAAAGAGTGCAAATTTAGTAGGATAGGGGACTTAGGCTAATAAATACCAAACGGTAAAACCAACTAAAGAGCATGCTAGAATTGAGATTACAATTATCTGAGTATATATCCGTAAATTTCTCTTAGTATAGTAGGCTTTAGCTCTCTTTCGGCCTTCGGCTAGTTCTTCCTTAGTAAGTGGCGAGGTATACGGACTATTAGATTCATTCCCTACACCAGCATATAGATTTCTTATTTTTGTATAGCTTGCTCTAGCTCCTCTCAACTTTTTGTTGTTAGTCACTGCATTTCTTCCTTGTCCGGCAAAACCTACGTCCATTTCTCAAAGGTAACAAAAAATGCCCTCCACGTCTGTGAAAGGCATTTGTATATGATGTTTTTTTATGACAGTAACTGACTACAAATCATGTCCCATCTTCTCCTTTTTAGTGGCTAGGTAGTTTTTATTATGTGGATTGGCTTCTACCTGTAGAGAGACATTTTCTACTATTTCTAGTCCGTAACCTATGAGCCCTTTACGTTTTTTAGGATTATTACTCATCAACTTCATTTTACTTACTCCTAAGTCACGTAGTATCTGAGCACCTACACCGTAGTCACGCTCATCCATTTGAAAACCAAGCTCTAGATTGGCCTCTACTGTATCTAGTCCATTTTCTTGAAGCTTGTAAGCTTTTAATTTATTTATAAGACCTATTCCTCGACCTTCTTGGTTCATATATACAATGACTCCTTTTCCTTCTTTCTCTATGGTCTGCATAGCTTTATGCAGCTGTTCACCACAGTCACATCTGCAGCTCCCGAAAATATCTCCAGTCAAGCAGCTAGAGTGCACCCTCACTAAAACGGGTTCCTCTTTTTCCCACTCTCCTTTTACTAGTGCTAGGTGATCCATACCATTGCTTACTTGCTTGTAAGCGTAAAGCTCGAAGTCACCATAGTCCGTAGGTAGTTTCACATCTATTTGTTTCTCGATCAGACTTTCGTGCTTTAGTCTGTACTCTATGAGGTCTGCTATAGATACTATCTTCATATCATGCTTAGCGGCTATTGCCCATAGGTCTTTTAATCGAGCCATCGTACCATCCTCATTCATTATCTCTACGATACACCCTGCTGGTTCAAACCCCGCTAATCTGGCAAAATCTATAGCTGCTTCAGTATGTCCTGCTCTACGGAGTACTCCTTGAGTCCGGGCACGGAGTGGAAATATATGCCCTGGCTTACCTAGTTCTTTGGGGTCCGTGTTAGGATTCACTAGAGCCTGTATAGTCATAGATCTATCATATGCTGAGATACCTGTACTCGTACCGTGACCTATTAGATCCACAGATATTGTAAATGGTGTTTCAAACTGAGCCGTATTCTTACCTACCATAAGATCTAAGTCTAGCTCATCACAACGTTCCTCTGTAAGAGGTACACATATTAGACCTCTTCCTTCTTTTGCCATAAAGTTGACCATCTCAGTAGTTACATTGCGAGCAGCAGTGAGGAAATCTCCTTCATTTTCTCGGTCTTCATCATCTACTACTATGATCATTTTGCCATTTTTAATTTCTTCTATGGCTTCTTCTATGGTGTTTAACTTTCTATCGCTCATTACAGTATTGCAAAGGTACTATTTATACTACTCTATTTAGCAGTCTAACAATCTATCTTACTTATCAGTTTTGCAAATATAAAATGCCTCATACTTTACAGCATAAGGCATTGGTAGGTTACTTTTTATATGGAACTAGTTTTTGATGATTCTTTGCGTCCAAGTGTATCCATTATTTACTATGCTGAGATAGTAAATTCCGGAAGGAAAGTCCTCTAAGTCGTAGGTGAGTCTAGACTCAGTAAGTTGACTTGGGGCATTGATTTCTTGACCCATTGAATTATATAATGTCGGCACAGCTCCTTGCATGTCTCCACCATCTACCGTGATATGTCCAGTAGTAGGATTAGGGTATAACTGATATCCTAAATCTACCTTGTACTGCGGCACATCTAGTGTGTGCACTACTGTAAAGTTTACAATGGATTGACTCCCAAAGTCCGGCTGGATAGTCTTAAATATACTTCCCCCTACTTCCCAGAGTCTAAAATATCCAGAACCATCACTATTTGCCCAAAAACTCATACCATCATTTCCGCTATCGTCTATGGTTAATTTATAACACCCAAGACCAAGATTTAGTGTGTCTCTGTAAATGGTTGAATTAGCGTGGTTGTCTCTTTGAAATACAACAGTGCCCCATTCATCTTCTATTTTTATTTGGTTTTCTGAGGCAGCGTTATTTGTACGATAAAACAAGAAGAAGTTACCCGGATATACTTCAGGGAAATCAAAGTCACTTACATACATATTATTGCTAGCATCTTCATCGGCTCCAGGATTGCCATCTATAGCTACTATTTTAGCATAAAATTTGCTGTCACCAGATACTGCACTACTCCAGATACTATTATCTATAGGGAAATTTATTTCCTCTATACCATTGGTGGATAGGTAGCACGGCCAAGTAAAGCTTCTCTTATTACTGGCATCATTTACCCAATAGTCTATGGTGATACTGTTCACTGTATTTACCCCATTATTGCGTACTTGCATCTTGGGATTGATACACATTGGATTATTCAGTGCATGTTCTACCTTATTGGAAGGTTCCATGATATCTATTATTCCTAGATCGTATCCGTGATTGTACTCGCCGTAACTCACTAGTTGATTATTTATAATGTAGCGAGAATCTCCTTCTCCATTGGCTATACCATAGTCTAAGGCAATTGCATCGCCACCTGAGACACCACTTATTTCATACTCAGCTAGATCGGTAGCCATACCTGGACACCATCCTGCACGGTCATATATCCATGTACCACCTTGGGGGTATACCGGATTTTTACCGCAAGATTTCCATACAGACCTTTCGAAATTTTGGTCATTGGCTTTGATAAAATGTGTTCTCGGTATAAACTCACCTTGCTGTCCGTGACCTGTGATGGCACTTCTTATTTTGAAGCTCTTTGCAGAATCTTGCGTATTAAATGCTACGGGCGGGAAGTACACATCATCGGCTAATATCTGTGAGAAATTAGGCTGATACTGCTGCGTAGGCCATATTTGTTTGATATCTAAGACTTCTCTAGCTGGAATCCCTTTTATAAATAAGAACTCAATATCCATTTCTTCCTGGTTTTGACCTCCTCTACTTAGGAATATTCGTTTTTCCCCTTTTAGAATAGGTGTGAAGTCAGTTATGTCAAAAATCCATGTTTTGCCTTCAGTACCAAGATCTAGACCGATACCATAAGGAGTTACAAAAGACATTATCTCTAAACGAGAGGGCCATCTTCGCATATAGTTTAATCGCCCTAAGGTAATAGTGCCGTCACTTGTAACAGAAGCAGAATCATAGAGCACATTATTTTCATCATAAAAATATTCTTTCTTATCTGAATCCCATTTATTATAGGTTTCTGCGATCACTCTTTCATCATCTGTGGTAGTACCAACATTACTTTTGATCGTATATCTAGTCACACTATTGGGGTTATTTGGCACCAAATCAAACTCAGAAACTTCGGTCATAGTAAAATCAAAATTACCTTGATGAAACCTAATGTTAGGTCTATATGGTGAAATGTAGAAATCTTTAAAAATTTGCTGAGCACGCAAAAAGTTATACGTAGGATTACCCAAAATTGTTCCTGTTTTTGGATTTAAGGCTGAACATAGGACTACTTCATTATTTACTACGTCAAATTTATAGTTAAGAATAATGCGTTCATCTTGTGGGCTGATGAGTCTATTTTTAATATCTGCTATTCTATTAGCAGTCAAGGCTTCATCCCATATGCGTAATCCGTCAATATCACCCCTAAAATATCTATTATTTACACCTCTACTCACTCTTACGTTTATTCCAGAGGTTGTATTAATTGACCTGTTAGTTAAAGCACCATTTATCTCGAGGACACCATCTACATAGTGTTTTATGCCAGAAACATCAGTTCCTGAAAAAACACAAGCTACGTGATGCCATTGATTATCTGCAATGTTAGTCGTACCATCAAGTCCTCCACCGTTTACCTCTGTCCGTAGTGTGCCATCTCCATTTACCCTAAAAACCCATTTTTCTCCTGATGCGTCATTACCCCAACTGCATATTTCTCCATTCACTTTATCGGTTTTTATCCAAGCTTCTATAGTTCGATCATTGGTGCCTAAAACCCCCTTGAAGTCGTTGGCTTCAACGTAGTTTGACGCACCATCAAAATAAAGTGAATTCCCTCCAAATGCAACAATACCTACCGTAGAATCAATTTCATGACTTTCTATCTCAAGCAGTCCAAAAGCCATAGTGTTAGATGAAAATTCGAAAATCAAGTTTGAACTTCCATCCCAAACAAAAGGTGTATGGAAGGGTATTAACTTTTTGGAGGAGTTAAAAGTAATATCATCACTATACACATTTTTAAATCCTTTTAAATCTAAATCTGATAACCGAAAGGAACCTTTCGAAGTTGCCAAGATATTGATCTGTAGATTTGATGCTTTGGCAAAGTTCTTAGCATTTAAGCTTATTGCATCAATTTCACCAGCAGATACTCCAGCAGCCAAAAGCTCATCCGCAGAATAGATAAACTGAGATTTCCCTGCATATCCACTTTCCGGGTTATTACTGATTGGAATCATGTATGTGACCGCATTGCTTCCTACACCTATAGAACCTGAGGACGAGTCAGTTGCCATATTCAGTGTCACTTTCTTTTGGAGATTTCGATAATGGGTGTTTGTTGGAGCGTTGCTATAATTATATTCAGTACCGCTAAACCCAGAGATAAAATAGTCCACTGTAGTAGCAGATAACGAATCAGTTCGACTATTATCCTCCACGTAAGTGTTGCAGCTGTAATCCCATTCTCCACAACCAAGATTTCTATTACTTGCTGTGCTTATACGTGCACCTTTACATCTCATATTGTAGCGCATAAGAATCTGCCGGTACGAATTTGTCCCTTCGGGAAAGTTAACGATGGTATCTCTAGTTTGACTGTCGTAGTCAAAAGCTTTTACGCGAATAGTGTCTTGCGAGTAAGCGAGGTGAACCGCAAAAAGGATACAAAAGGTAAGTGCAATGTTTTTCATAAATAAGGTTGTGCAAGTATACAATTTTTAAAATTGCTTAACCGATTTTGGTAAGTCACAGTTTTTAAGAATTTATATCTCATATTTGCCGTGTTGAATATTCTTTTCCTAGCTAATAGATTTCCTTACCCTCCTTTCAGAGGGGATAAGCTTAAGATTTATAATCTTACTAAGAGACTAGCTACTAAGCATAATTTGTACCTTGTTACTTTCTATGAATCTAGAGACGAGTTAAACTATCTCAAGGATATACAGCCATTCTTCAACGAAATAGAACTCGTTTATTTACCCAAATGGAAGTCTATTTTAAACGGAATTCCTGCGTTATTTTCACCTACTCCTTTACAAGTAGCTTATTTTAAAAGCAGTAAGATGAAGCGGATGGTCAAATTGTCTCTAGACAGGTATAATATAGATGTTGTACACACGCAACATCTTCGTATGAGTCAGTATACCAAGCATTTAAATATGCCTAAAATTTTGGATTTACCCGATGCATTTTCTTTGTATTTCAAGCGAAGAAACGAGACTGATCGACCTATAATTAATCGTTTAATTGACAGTATTGAGATTGGAAGACTTACCAAAGCAGAGAAAGTAATAACTGCATATGACAAGACATTGGTCTGTTCAGTAGAAGATAAAAAGTACTTAGAAAAATTACATAAAACAGAGAATATTGATATCCTCTTAAACGGTGTAGACTTAGCTACATTCGACGTAGAGGGAGGACACGATTACTCGCACAATCATACGTTGTTATTCACAGGGAATATGGACTATGCGCCTAATGTAGACGCGGTACAATATTTTGTGAAAGAGATGTGGCCCACAATATCAGAGGTTAACCCCAAAACCAAATTCATTATAGCTGGACAGCGGCCTGTGGATGCTGTCAAGAAATTAGCAAGTGATAGGATAGAGGTCACTGGTTTTATACCTGATCTCAAAGATATGTACGCTGATGCTAGTGTGGTGATAGCGCCACTTCGTTTTGGGGCGGGTACACAAAATAAAGTACTAGAAGCGATGGCTATGGGTGTACCTACAGTGTGTACGCACATAGGTTTCGAGGGGCTGCAGATACAGAGCGGTCAAGGGGTAATAATGGCCAAAGAGAAACCTCAATTCATACAAGAAGTAAGTATGCTGCTAGCGGATGCAGCTAAGCGTCAAGAAGTAGGAGAGCAGGGATTAGCTATAGCTAGGACTAGGTTCAGTTGGGATAAGATAGCTGTGCAGCTCGAGGCGTATTTCAAGGAAGTGACTCAAAGTCATAATCGTACAGAAAAAAGGTAAAAAAGAGAGCCCAAGACTCTCGTCTTGGGCTCTCTTAGAGAATTGATTAATTATCGTATTAATATCTCTCGCTTCTCTGTGGTCTGTCTTCAGCTACCTTTACTACCAAGTCCCTTCCTTCAAAAGAAGATTCATTGAGTTCAGATATTGCGTTTTGAGCAGCTGCGTCTTCAGCCATTTCTACGAAACCAAATCCTTTGGACCTGTTTCTGTCTCTGTCAAAAATTACTTTAGCGGAAGTTACTTCACCAAAAGGCTCGAAAATCTCTCTAAGGTCTTGATCGTCTGCACTAAATGGCAAACTTGCTACGAAAATGTTCATTGTATCTATAAAAATTGTGTTGAAAATTGCAAGAGACTGCTTTGGCGTAAGCAAATAAAATAATTAAAAAAAGCCATTTTTATCTCTATAATATGTTACAAATGTATGTAATTATTAAACTAAGGTCATATTTTATTTTCTGAGTGCGTACAAGACCACTAATCCTCCAGTGAGATACATCAGTAGACTATATACCGCTGGAGCTATACCGTATGCGGGATTAGCTAGGAGTGTGCCTGCTATAAAAAGTGCCATTGTTCCATTTTGTATACCCGACTCTAGTGCTATGGTGACGCCTGACTTTTTTCCTAAATTAAATACACGAGCTGTTAGTAATCCCAGGCAAATGGTGATCACATTTAAAGATAAAGCTAGTAATCCAGCATCCACAAAGTATGAAACAATATTGTCTTTCTCTTTGATAACTATGCCTATTATAATTAGGGCCAGAAGTGATACAGATATAGTGCGAATAGGTTTTTCCATCTTTTCAGCAAATGCCGGAGATAGTCTTTTAATTAGCATCCCTAGCAGCATAGGTGCTATCACGATGAGTACCATCTTCAGTATTGTATCGAGCACGGGTAGTTGGATACTTTGGGTTAAGCCCCCAAATTGTTCTAGTGCGATATTGACTATGAATGGTATCGTGAAAATAGTAACCACACTAGTTATCGCAGTAAGAGTGACAGATAATGCTGTATCTGCTTTGGCTAGAAGTGAGAGTAGATTAGACGTAGGACCGCCTGGACTGGCAGATAATATCATTATGCCAACTGCCACCTCTGGAGTGGAAGGGAATAAGGTCACTAGTATAAACGCTACAATTGGCAATAAAACCAATTGATTTATTAATCCTAAAAGTACTATCTTAGGATTTTTAAAAATACGTTTGAAATCATCTATGACAAGGTTTAATCCCATTCCCCACATGGTGATAGCCAAGGCTATACCGAGTATTACTGTTGCTGTATTATTCATCGTATTTTTTGGTTTTTTAGTTAAAAGCCGATTCTAGACTTTTTTGCAATCAATATTAGTGTAAGTATTCCGTATTCCCAATATAAACTCCTAATATTGCACCCTTTTAGCAAGCAATGATAACAGTAGATAATATATCGGTAAGATTTGGGAAAAGAGTCCTATTTGACGAAGTAAACCTAAAGTTTAATACGAACAACTGCTATGGTATCATAGGTGCTAATGGAGCAGGTAAATCAACATTTCTGAAAGTACTTACTGGTGAGATGGAATCTACTTCAGGCCATATCTCTGTAGAGAAGGGCAAGCGTATGGCTGTACTTAGTCAAGATCACTTCGCGTATGATGATCATCCCGTACTACTCACAGTAATGATGGGCCATAAGGAAATGTACAGTATTATGGAGGAGAAGGATGTGCTGTATGCCAAAGAAGACTTTAATGAAGCGGACGGTATTAAGGCATCTGAACTAGAGGAGAAATTTGCTGAAATGAACGGCTGGATGGCTGAGAGTGAAGCAGGAGAGATACTCAGTGGACTAGGGATAGAAACTGATAAGCATCATATGCTTATGAAGGATCTCAGTAATAATGAGAAGGTTCGCGTACTTATAGCTCAGACACTATTTGGTAGCCCAGACATATTAGTAATGGATGAGCCTACGAACGATTTAGATATAGAAACTGTTTCTTGGTTAGAAAACTTCATACTTAACTTTCCTAATCTTGTGATAGTAGTTTCTCACGATAGGCACTTCCTAGACTCTGTATGTACTCAGGTAGTAGATATAGATTTCAAAAAAATAAGTCAATTTGGTGGTAACTATACTTTCTGGTACGAGAGTTCTCAGTTAGCATTAAGACAACAGCAAAATCAAAATAAAAAATCTGAAGAGCGTAAGAAAGAACTTCAAGACTTTATAGCTAGGTTTAGTGCCAATGTGAAAAAATCTAAACAAGCTACCTCTCGTAAGAAGATGCTGGAAAATCTAAACATGGATGAAATAAAGCCTTCTAGTCGAAAATATCCTGCTATAATCTTTGTCCAAGAGCGACAAGCTGGAGACCAGATATTGAATGTCACCAACCTATCACTCGCACCGTACTTTAAAGACATATCATTTAGTGTAAATAAAGGAGATAAAGTTTTCTTGTACTCGAAGCATAGTATTATAACGTCTAAGTTTTATCAAGTATTGAATGGAGAAATAGAACCTGATAATGGAACTATTGAATGGGGAGTTACTATTAATCAAGCTTACTTACCTAATCATAATGACGAGTATTTTACTTCAGACCTAAGTTTAGTAGACTGGTTACGTCAGTACTCTGAAGAAAAAGACGAGACATTTATACGCGGATTTTTAGGTAAAATGCTCTTTAGTGGAGATGAGGCTCTGAAGCAGTGTAATGTTTTAAGTGGAGGTGAAAAAGTAAGGTGTATGATTTCAAAGCTAATGCTATCTAACCCTAACTTACTGATGCTAGATGAACCTCTTAACCACCTTGACCTAGAGAGTATAACTGCTTTTAATAATAGTTTAAAGGATTACAAAGGAACCGTATTGTTTACCTCGCATGATCATCACTTTATACAGAGTATAGCTGACCGCGTGATAGAAATAGGACCTAATGGTGTTGTTGATAAACCAAGTGACTATGATTCTTATAGAGAAGATAAAGAATTACAAGAAAGACGTGAGGAGCTCTATGCCGGTTTTGCAGTAGATGCCTAATTATTTAAATAAATATACAGTAGAAAAGAAATGAAATATATCTTAACATTAACATCAACAGTACTTTTAATGAGTGCTTGTTCACAAAAAGGAATCACTATCGATACCTCTAAACCTACCGAATTAGCTACAGAGTTAGATTCCGTCAGTTATTTACTAGGTACTAGCTATGCGAAAGGTCTAACCACAAAAGGTGGAGTAAAAGAATTGGACAATAAATCTTTTATGACCGGAGTACAGCGAGTTCTAGAAGGAAAGGACGTAGAAATAGATGAAGAAACTGCAGGAGATTTTATGAATGCTTATTTTGATAAAAAAGAAAAGGCTAAAAGTGTAGAATCAAAATTAGCTGGAGAAGCATTTTTAGCGGAAAATAAAACGAAAGCAGGAGTGAAGACAACTGAGACTGGACTGCAATACAAAGTAATCACCGCAGGTGACGGAGCTTTACCAATAGACGGAGATAAAGTAAAGGTACATTATACCGGTAAATTAATTGATGGAACTGTATTCGATAGCTCTGTCGATAGAGGAGAACCTGCTGAGTTTTTAACTAATCAAGTCATACCAGGATGGACAGAAGCGTTAAAAATGATGCCAGTGGGATCTAAGTATGAACTAGTAATACCAGCTGCATTAGCTTATGGAGATAGAGGTACAGGACCTATACCTGCAGGATCTACACTTATTTTCGAAGTAGAATTACTTGAAATACTACCCACTACAGAGTGAGATTATTATTATTAAGCAATAGTACCAATTATGGTGAAAAATATATGCAATGGTGTGAGAGCACCATTGCATTTTTTTTGGGAGAATCAACCGACAATTTAATATTTATACCATATGCCGCTGTAGGGTTTTCCTATGACACCTATACGGCTAAAGTAAATCAGGCATTAGCCCATCATTCTATACGAGTAAAAGGGATCCATAGCTTTGAGAATAAAGCAGAAGCAATAGAAAATGCCTCTGCCATATTAGTAGGAGGTGGGAATACATTTAATTTATTAAAAATGCTCCAAGAGCATAAGCTAGATACTATAATTCAGCGTGTGGTGAAAAAAGGTACACCTTATGTAGGATGGAGTGCTGGCAGCAATATTGCTAGTCCATCGATATGTACTACTAATGACATGCCAATAGTGGAGCCTCGCTCATTCAAAGCTTTGAATCTTGTTTCCTACCAAATTAATCCACATTATACGGAAGCTACTATCATAAATCATGGAGGAGAGACTAGAAAGCAACGATTAGCCGAATACCTAGCTGCTAATCCGGAAGATAAAGTAGTGTGTTTACCAGAATCTTCTTACCTTTTAATAGTGGATAAAACACATACATATATTGGTGATACCGCAGGATTAAATATGACTGCGCAAAATTCTAATGAGATACAGCCTGAATCTGTTTTAACTTTCATGATGAATAACAATTATACATCATTTTCTGATAAAAGAAAGTGTTGTATAATTGTATCATAGTTAATTTAAGAACAACATAAAAATGAAAAATTTAAGTTTTATACTTTTTGTATTTGCTGCGTTAGTAGTGGGGTCAGCAGTTACTAGCTGTGGTGGAGATGATATAGTTCCTGTGGCATCCACAGATACTACAGACAATGGTGGAGGAAGTACTGTGACATTCCAAAATAAAGTGACTGTAGGATTATTTGCATATGAAATTGCAGAAGATCCTGCACGTACTTATGCTAACTTCAATAGTTCTAAGGGCAATACTGAAATTATAGTGTATGGGACGGATAAAAATAATGGAGCTGTTGACTTTAATATTGTATTCCCCGGAAAAACTGCTGGAGTATATTTGAGAGAAAATGAAGACGGAACTGTATTTCAAATTGGTACAGGGGTTATTGGTGATTTAAAAAGAAAAGAGTATTCTGCATTAACTACTAATTTTACCATAACTGTTACTGAAGTAGGAGCAGTAGGTGGGAGAATTAAAGGAACATTTACTGGACAAGCAAAAAGTTCTGCTGGTCAAACTATAAATATTACTAAAGGAGAGTTTGATGTAGTGAGAAGAGCCGATTTATAGGCAATCACTTTGAAAAATAAACACAAAAAAGCCTCCCCAAATTATTGGGGAGGCTTTTTTGTAGAGGTCGGAACCGGATTCGAACCGGTGTAGCAGCTTTTGCAGAGCTGAGCCTAGCCACTCGGCCATCCGACCATTTTCGTATAATGGAGTGCAAATTTAAGAAGCTACTTTGGTATTCCTAACTATATTTTTACAGAAAAATAGTTCCAGCGAATACTTACTTTTGAACGACTTTATAAATCTAATAAAATATTTACGTGCTTACTAATCTGCATTTACAACAGTTATATAATGAGCATCAGCCATCGTTATTGAACTTTGCCATATATTTAGTAGGTAATAGAGAGGATAGCTTAGAGATAGTAAACGACGTCTATGTCTCCCTATGGCAAAATAGGAAGTCTTTCAGTCAGATTAAAGCTATCAAATCCTATCTGTTTAGCTCAGTAAAAAATAGAAGTATTAATCATATAAAAAAAAAGAAACTAGAGGTAACAAATCTTTGGCCAGAAAATGAGCAGAGTACGTTTAGGGCAGATGCAGGTATAGAAGAGAAAGAACACCAAACTGCTCTTGAAAACCTCATGAACGAACTTCCTCCTAAATGCAAACAGGTATTTGCTATGAGCAGGATAGATCAACTAAGTTACGCTGAGATAGCTGAGCTTTTAGATATCTCAATTAAGACAGTAGAAAGTCAAATGGGTAAAGCCTTAAAATTATTTCGAAAAAAAATGGGGGTCAAGTAAGGGTAGGGCAGAGAAATTGTGTCTTACTTATTATATAAATAAATTTAAATCATGATATGGGAATCTAATCTACTGTTGAAGTTTTTATTCGGTAAATGCGATACGCAGGAAACTGAAGACGTAAATGAATGGCTAAATGAGAGTGAGTATAACAAGCAGACACTATCACATCTGCGTACTACTGTATCCGCTCAGTTAGCATAATTAATAAATAATGTACCAAGAAAGGGAAGATAGAATAGCTGCATACCTCTCTGGCAATTTGCCTGAGAAAGAATGTACACTATTTTTAGAGGCTTTAGAGTCTAATCCTAGTTTTAAGAATGACTTTTTGGTGTACAAACAAATCTGGGAACTAACCAACCAATTATCTCACTCCTCAGACGGTATCCAGTCTGGATGGGCAGATTTACAGAAACAGTTGGAAACACCTGTTAAACCTTTACGCCTACATTGGCTAAAATTTGCTGCGAGTATTTCACTGCTTGCAGTTATTTCTGTTTCCATGTGGTTTTTTGGATCGACAGATATTTCATTTACCACCCGGCAAAATGTAATGGAATATCGCTTAGTGGATAATTCTACTATCCAAATGCATTACAATAGTACCTTAAGCTATGCTAAAGATTTTAATGAAGAGAATAGAAGTGTCACACTCGAAGGAGCAGCATATTTTGATATTGCTAAAAGTGAAAAGCCATTTATAATACATACCGATAATGGCGAAGTAACCGTTTACGGCACTCAATTTACGGTATTTAGTAATGACGAATTGTTTACAGTTGAACTTCACGAAGGTTCTGTAAGTATCTTATTTGATGGGATATCTCATAAGCTGGAGCCTGGCGAGCGTTTCTTTTCTGATAATACGACCCTTTTGGTGTCTTCCTTTAAGCAAGCTTCCTCTTGGTCAGATAACTTAGAACTACATGATGTCCCACTATCTTACATAATAAGTCAGTTAAAGTTAACCTATGGTCTATCATCAGATTTAGGCGGCAAATGGCTAAGAGATAGCTACACACTAAGTCTACCAAAAAATGACTTAACTGCTTGTCTTACTATTCTCAATGATGTAGTGGGCAAAAACTTAGCAGTAAAAAATCAAACCATTGTTTTGAATTAAAGTATTGACTTACTTTGCCTAGCGTGCGAAGTCTATTCTGTGTTTTAATATCTTGTATGTCTTTTATTTCTGTGGCTCAAAGCAGAGAGGATGGTTATTTATGTGATGGAAAACTCGTAGAATGTCTGGATACTATAGAGCAACTCAGAGATGTCAAATTCAATTATAAATCATCTCTTGTAAATCGCAAGCAGATAGTTTTAACCGATAGAACTCAGTCCCTTGTTTCTATTTTATATCAATTAAAGAAACAGTGCTTTGTTGATAGTAAAAATTATGGAGATAATATTATTAATCTTTACCCCCTAGTCAAAAAGTATATAAGTGGTACGCTCTTAGATGCTACATCAAGTGAACGTATAGTGGGAGCTACTGTGTCTATAGTAAATCAATCTATTACTGTCACAGATCCAGACGGCATGTTCAGGACGTATACAATAGAGGACAGTATAGTGATAAATATATATCATCCAGACTACCAGCTTGCACGCTTAAAACTGTCTGCTATCAAAAACGAAACCTATATCATTAGACTAGAAGCAGTAGCTCAGCTTGTAGAGGTAGGAATTACCTCGCCAGATTCATCTCAATTAGGTATTAAGTCATTTGATAAAATAGATCCGAATAAGAACATTTTGCCCAGTGTAGGTGGAGAAACAGACGCATTGGCCGGAGTGAAGCTATTGCCGGGGGTACAGCCAGTTTCATTTGGTCAGCAGGGATTATCTATACGTGGAGGGAGTCCAGATCAAAATTTCACATTAGTAGATGGTATCCCTGTTTATAATACCTTTCACTTACTTGGGTTATTCTCTATCTTCAATTCTGAAAGTATAAGTAGTATCAACCTACATAAAGATGAACAGCCTGCCAAGTATACCAATAGACTAAGTAGTGTAATACAGGTGAACTTAAAAAACGGGAATAAGCAGAAAGTAGAAGCCGCCGCAGATATAGGTATTCTATCTAGTGGTATTTATATCAATGGGCCGATAATAAAAGAAAAGTTAAGTTTCTCACTTTCAGCACGTCGTACTTATGCAGATATTTTATCCTTGCCAATACAACGTTTTACGGATAGAAACTCTTCACAAAAAAATGTTGCAAAGCTCTGGTCATATGACGTTTTTAGTAAGATTCATTATCAAATAAATAAAGGCAATGAGCTAAGTTTAACCGCTTACAGTGGTGGTGATCAGCTAGATTTTAAAAGTAAGTTCCGATTAGAAGATAATCTGAATACGAAAGAGGAGTCTAACGGGTCTTTAGGATGGCGAAATGCCGTTATTGGATTAAGATGGAAAAGTATTATTGGATCTAGGGTCTATCTTAATACGGAAGTATCCACTAGTAATTATGAACTTAAATTTAAAGATGACTATGCGCTAAGTCAAAACGAGAATCAAATTTTTAATACCTCCTCTTATCGTAATGGTCTTCAGGAGCTAAGAATGTCGGCAGATTTAGATATATTGTGGAGGAGAAGTAATATGCTAAAATTAGGTATAGGAGTGGTCAACTATCTTTTTCGTCCTTTTGAGCGAAACTACAGTACTATCAATGAAGTTAGTACAATCGATACTAGTCTGGTTTCTAGACAATACCAATCCCAAGAGTATTATGCTTTTATTGAAGGGAAGTCCTATTTTAAAGGAGGTAGTGTAACTTATGGACTACGAGCAGCTCAATTCACCACAGTAGGCAAGACGTATCATAGACTACTCCCTAAAATAAGTCTAATACAAGGCTTGGGTGAGAATAGCCAACTAAGAATGGGAGTCACCGTAGCCAACCAGTTTGTACATTTAGTACCTAACAATAATCTTGGTTTGCCTGTAGATATATGGTTACCTGTTACTAATACTCTTAGTCCTATGAGTATGACTCAGCTAAGTTCTAAATATATCAGGAAAATAAATAAATTACGAGTAGAGTTAGGTATATATAGTAAATTTTATGAGGATATAATTGAGCATCAGACGGGTTCACAATTGCTGACCGGCAATAACTGGGAGAATAATCTGCGTATAGGCAGTGGCAGGGCATACGGCTTGGAGAGCATATTGGAATATAAACTTAAAAAGCTACATCTATACACCTCATATACCTTTAGTAGAAGTAAACGTACAATAGAGGGTATCAATGACGGATATGTATACTTTAGTAAATATGATAGACCTCATATGTTAAGTGCTATAGCACAGTATCAATTAGCAAATGAGGATAAACTGATGGCTTCATTTACATATGCATCAGGGAATCCAATAACAGTTCCTACCAGTAGGTATATCACACTTATTAATGGAGAAGAAATAGTAGTAGAAGAATTTAGTGGTATTAATAATTACAGAATGCCTGCTACGCACCATCTGGATATTTCCTATATAAGAAAGAGAAAACATAAGTGGTTTAGCACTTCTACTATTCTAGGTGTCTATAACTTATATAATAGACTTAATCCATTTATGGCTTTTGTAGGGTTAGATGAGGAAGCTAACCCGGAATTACAACTTAGGTCATTTCTTCCTATAATGCCTATGGCAAAAGTTATTTTAGAACTATGAAAGTTTGGTTATACCTATACATCTCCTGTGGAATGCTGATTTTCAGTGCTTGCGAGAAATCGCTGCCCTATAATAGTGAGGGCTTTTTGCCCAAGCTAGTAATTAATGGTTTTAACAGTTCAGATTCATTTATGCAAATTGGTGTGAGTTTGAGCACTAGCACGCTCAAAACGCCATCAATGTATGAACTTGGAGGCAAGTGTAAGGTGCTCCTACTAAAAGACAACCTACTGCTCTTAAGTGATAGTTTAAACTTAGTTAAAGGGAGAATTAGTCTACCCTTTAAAGCCACAACTGGCAGTACCTATGAATTACAACTGAGCCATAGAGACTTTCCAAGTGTTAAATCTACGGACTCTGTCCCATTACACATACCAGAACTCTACATAGATACAGTAATAATTAACACTGTCTATTATACATTTACTGTGCGTATAAAAGACAATATTACTCCTCAGAAGTACCAATTTCAGACTATTATACACGGAAAAGAATTGATAGGTTCTGACTCCATTGAGACTACCTACTCGCTACCATTCTCTAGTACAGATAAGATTTTTATAAGTACTATAAGGACGGTCGCCAGCGAAAACACCTTTGCATTATTTAGTGATGAATTATGGAATGGTCAGGAAAGAAATATCGACCTACGTATATTGAAAAATGACATTTTAAGGCCAGACTTTACACCAGAATATGTAGAAATAAAATTATCCAATTTGTCCTTGAATATGTATAACTATTACGCGTCACTATTTCAAAATAGTCACGTCTATGGAGGACCGCTTAGTTCCGTGACAGATTTAAATGGAAATATCGACCAAGGACTTGGCGGTTTTTATTTTTATACGCAACATATACAAAGGATAGACTTATGATTTTTTCTCTTTAAATACGATATTATAGTCTTCCAGTTCGTTAAGTATAGGATCATAGAACTCAGATGCTATAGGTAATAAACATCCTCTTTGACTTATTTTTCCTGTTAGAATAAGCTTGCATGCCATACCGAGTGGCAGACCTACAGTTTTAGCCATAGCTGTATGCTGCCGGTCTTCTCCTTCACACACGAGGCTACTTTCAACGGTGTGACTCTCCCCATTTTTAGTATAGGCTACGTTGTGCCACATGACTATCATATCACGATCAGTATCTTTTAAGTTCCATTTTTTCTCTAATATATGTTGCAATATTTGAGCAGGAGTAGAGTCTTTATTAAGGCCAATAGGCTCGTCACTAAATATGCCAGTACTTTCTAGTTTTTCCCATAAATAGATATCATCTTGGTCTATTCCTAGATATGACTTTAGTTTTAGCTCTACACTATCTGAAGGGTGATAAGCTAAAAAGGTATTGATAAAATTTCTATGAGTCATTTGGTCTGAATGAGGCAAAACATAGCTATCGTCTGTAGCTCCTAATTGCACAAAACAGTTCCAAGCTTTGCTAAATCCACGTCTTCTGAATGTACCTCGATACATAGTTTGTACATCAGCTAATCCGTAGGATTCTCGGTAGGTAAGGCTATCTCTATTCGCATAGCCTTCAAACTTACCATAACCGTCTATAGAAACTACCTCAGTACGCCTAAATACGCGATGATATGGGATAAACTTATACTTTCCCTTATGAATAAATTTAACGGCACTTCCACTGCCTGCCAAGACTACATTTCTAGGATTCCAAGTAAACTTATATTCCCACGGATTATCTACACAGTCAGGAGCTATAAGTCCTCCCGTAAAACTCTCAAACTCTATAATCTTACCACCTTCATGACGTATACTATCTAATAGTTTCATAGCTGAAAGATGATCTATACCAGGGTCTAGTCCACATTCGTTTAAGAAAATAAGGTTCTTTTCCTTGACCTCACTATCGAGTGCTTTAATCTCTTCTGACAGATAGGAAGCAGTAGCCATATGAATCTTCTGAGAGAGGCACTCTTTAGCTATATGGATATGCAGTGATGCAGGTAACATACTCACGACTAGGGAAGATCCACTAATCAGTGCGCTTACCGCGGATGTATCGCTAATATCTATTTCAATGCATTTTGTTTTGCTTGATTTACATTTACCCTTTATAAGGCTCAGATCTCTATCTGCAATTTGAAGATCCCAAGAATGGGCTTCAGCATTTTCTTCCAGATAACTTATTAAATATGTAGCTGATAATCCAGCTCCGAATACGACGATTTTTTTCATTGTTATATAGGTCAAATCTGCATAAATCTTTTCATTATACCATCGATAAGCATATATTGTTGATATTGCACACTTTAATTAAAACATTGGAAAAAACAGTTAAAATTACAGAACTTAAGTTTAAAGAGTTATCAGAAGATAAAAAAGCATTTGTAAAACTGGCAAAGAAAGCCAGTGAGCAGAGTCATGCTCCTTACTCAGAGTTCTTTGTAGGTTGCTCTGTACTGCATGAAAATGGACATATAGGATTGGGTAGTAATCAAGAAAATGCATCTTTCCCTTCTGGTCTTTGTGCAGAACGAGTTGCTCTTTTTGAAAGCTCTAAGACATTAAATGAAAATAAAGTAAGTGAAATAGCGGTGTATGCTACATCTTCTAAATATATGGTGCCCAAAATGCTAGTGCCATGTGCAGGATGCCTCCAGGTGATAAGCGATATACAAACCAGACAGAAAAGTCCTATTAAAATATGGATGTGGGATGGAGCAGATGACGTGTTCGTAGCAGAAGATGCAGGACAGTTTCTGCCTTTTCACTTTGAGCTGAAGAAGGGGTGAGGATAGTTACTTGAATAAACCAAAACGCTCTACAAGCACTTTCTCGCGATACTTAAAGACTTCTTTTAGCTTATTTTTTACGAAAATAGCATTTATTATATTTCCCAGTATGCCAAATGGCACCTTATAATTCACCTCATCACCTACGAGCACTCCTCCATCTATTTCTTTAAAATAGTGACGGTGGTGCCAAAGAGCATACGGCCCAAACCTCTGTTCATCTACAAAGTAATTACCCTCATCTACAGTAGTGATTTCGGTCATCCAAGGCATTTTTATTCCCAAAACAGGTTTTACCGTGTAGGTAATGATTTGTCCTTGAAACATCTTGGGATCAGGATCATTGGTAATTTCAAAACCCATCTCTTTTGGGGTAATCTTACTTAGGTTTCTGGGTGAGGAAAAAAAAATCCAAGCCTCTTCTATAGTAATAGGTAGTTTCTGTTCTGATTTGATACTATAAAATCCCATATGTAAAAAAAACATATATACAACACATTGGTTTTATAGCATTTGTGAATGAAATTGGGATTATTCCTCGTAAAGTAATGGAGAGTTACAATATCTTTGCTACCAACCAAAGTATGATATGAAATTATTAGAGAATAAGACCGCTATAATCACAGGTGCCAGCAGAGGTATAGGCAAAGGAATAGCAGAAAAATATGCTGAGCAAGGTTGTAACATTGCTTTTAGTTTTGCTAGTAGTGTAGAGAAAGCAAAAGCTTTAGAAGAAGAACTCTCCTCTAAATATGGAGTAAAAGCAAAAGGATTCCAAAGTAATGCAGCTGACTTTGATTCAGCACAAAAATTAGTAGATGACGTCGTTTCAGAGTTTGGCAGAATAGATATACTTATTAATAATGCAGGTATCACTCGAGATAACTTACTTATGAGAATGAGTGAGGAGCAGTGGGATGAGGTTATGAACGTCAATCTCAAGTCTGTGTTTAATCTTACGAAAGCGAGTCTTCGTACTTTCTTGAAGCAAAAAAGTGGTAGTATTATCAATATGAGCAGTGTAGTAGGAGTGATGGGAAATGCTGGTCAGGGTAACTATGCGGCATCTAAGGCCGGTATCATAGGATTTAGTAAGTCTATGGCTAAAGAGCTAGGCAGTAGAAATATAAGATGTAATGTGATTACACCTGGTTTTATAGAGACTGAAATGACTGCTGATCTTGGTGAAGAGGCTTTGAAAAAATGGACAGATGGTATCCCACTTAAAAGAGGAGGTACTCCGGATGATGTAGCTAACGCTTGCATCTACTTGGGAAGTGATATGTCTACTTACGTGAGCGGTCAAGTACTGAGCGTATGTGGCGGTATGTTGATGTAAAAAAGGAAATATACAATGGCATTAGATCAAATAGATGTAGATGAATACGATGCTCAGATGACCTTTTTAGAGCATCTAGAAGCTCTACGTTGGCATCTTATTCGTTCATTTATAGCAGTAGTATTAGGTGCTATTATAGCCTTTATTAAAGGTCCTTATATTTTCGACACTATTTTGCTTGGTCCTACTCGAAATGACTTTTGGAGTTTTAGAAAACTATGTGAACTTGGAGAAATATTAGGGAGACCAGAGGCACTCTGTATAGGAGACATGGATTTTGTGGTAAAAACTGTTAATATTCAGGAGCAGTTTTATCAGCACTTTATGATAGCGGCTATTGGTGGATTAATATTTGCTATGCCATACATTCTATATGAAATTTATAGGTTTATAAAACCAGCTCTTAGAAATACTGAAAAGCAATACTCTGGAGTTGTGATTGTGTTCGCATCGTTACTTTTCTTTATTGGAATACTTTTTGGATACTTTATTCTTACGCCTATCTCTGTTAATTTTTTAGGAACCTACACTCTCAGTGACTCCATAGTGCGAGAATTTACTGTATCATCTGTAGTCGGTTTCATAAGTCTATTAACGTTAGGAGCAGGTGTTATATTTGAGCTTCCTATAGTTATTTATTTCCTTGCTAAGATAGGGATACTGACTGCGGATAATATGAAAGAATACAGAAGAGTAGCAGTAGTAGTGATACTTATTCTCTCTGCAGTTATAACTCCGCCAGACGTGACCAGTCAGGTTATATTAAGTTTCCCTATACTATTGCTGTATGAAATAGGTATAGTAATAGCTCGAAAAGTAGCACCAGTAGTACCCATAGAATTACCAGAAGAATAATGAAAAAAATAAGTATAGGCAATGACCATGCAGGTACAGACCTGAAAAATAAGATAATGGAAGTGTATGCAGACCGCTATGAGTTTGTAAATCACGGAACAGATAGCACCGAATCTGTAGACTATCCAGACTTCGTACATCCTGTAGCCAAGGATGTGGAAGCAGGAGAAGTATCATTTGGGATTCTGATATGTGGAAGTGCCAATGGGGTGTGTATGACTGCTAATAAGCACCAAGGTATACGTGCTGGCTTAGCTTGGAATAAGGAAGTAGCTACGTTAATAAAGCAACATAACAATGCTAATATTATCTGTATACCAGCTCGTTTTCTTGAAGAAGATGAAGCATTAGAAGTATTACAAACCTATGTAGATCAAGAATTTGAAGGTGGAAGGCATCAACTAAGAGTTGATAAGATTCCCTGTTAAATAATATTGTCATAGCGGCTTTGCTACTACTAGTAGCTTTCTTGTTTTTCGCAAAGTATTTCTATAAAACATCTTCACTAAAACAGCAGAAGAAAGGTATTGATAAAGAGATAATTATTACTCCAACTTCTGGCGAATACTCAAATAGAATTGTGAAATTTAATAAAGATAATTCCATAGAGCTAGGGAAGTCTAATTTCTATTACCATAAGGTAAATAAAAGCTCGGAGCTGTTTAGTAAGAGAACAGGTAAATGGTTAGTCTTTGATTCGACAAATAACCTTAAAGATATTAACTGGTATCAAAATGGTAAATTATACTATCACAGAAATTATATCGGCGATAGAATTGTCACTAGTTCTGACTCCTTTTATTCAGATAGCTTTGATGTTGAATTATTAGCAAAGCCTAACGTTTGGTTTGAAACTGAAGCTAAGGATACCAGTAAGGTTCTAATTGATGTAGAAGTAGTATATCCTATATTTCATTTACAGTATAGTTGTAACTGTGTCTTAAGGATGGGAAAGGAGTCTAGTTTTACAAATAGCAGGAAAGTTTTGGCCACTAAAAGGAAAGACGGAGCACCACTTGAATTCAAAATTAGATATCGGAACAATAGCATCACGTATGATCGAGTTGATAGCTACAGCTTAGAATATTAATTAGAGACTAAAATTGACTGCCCAGAATTACCTTCCCGTCCATCAAAACACCCACAGTGTCTATCACATTAGTCTCGCAGCAGTATGCGATGTCCTTAGTGACACCTTTGCTGGCTAGCCGTTGGAAGTGGTTTGAGTTTTGAAGTGCTTTAAATAAGTTTCCCTTGGCAGCATTATAAGCATCTATGCAGAGTAGGGTAGAGTCATCAAGCTCTTCATCCTTAAATGAATACGCTACCGCACCAGCAAAGAGACTATCTTCTAGGTTTACCTTATCTTTCCATCCAGCACAAAAAAGCACAATATCCTTATTGAGATAATTCAGGTGTTCTACTACTTTGTCTAGATTAAGAAATGAGCCAATCACTACTTGATAAGCATGGGCAGACATTTCTATGCACTTGGTACCATTGGTAGTGGTGAGTACTATTTCTTGGCCTTTTACTATTTCCTTTTTGTACTGAAACGGAGAATTGCCAAAATCAAAACCTACTATAGTTTCACCTTCTCGTTCTCCACCTACTAAATAGCCTTTAGCCTTGTATTCTTTAGCTATTGATTCTTCTCTTACTGGAATTACAGCAGAAGCTCCATTTGCTAATATGGTGGTGATGGTAGATGTAGCACGCAGTATATCAATAACTACTACTACTTTATCTTCTAGGTTTTCTATTTGGCTAAATAGGGAAGGGGAGAGTACCGTTTCGATTTTCATATTTTTACTAATAAAAAATTTCAGCCATCATACATCGGGCACTTCCACCGCCTATTGTTTCTATAACAGTTAGTGGCGGAGCTATGATTTCATTTAGGTGCTTGTTTTGAATTATATCTAGCTGTTCAGCGGTTAAACTTCTCTTTGCTTCAGCAGACATTACTAAAAACTTATTGCCTTTAGCATTTTGTAGTTGAAGCATATTTCCAGCAAAGTGCTTAAATATCTGATTATTTGACATCAGGATTACATCCTTTCCCAGTTGTTGTAAAGAAGCTAATACGACCTCTTTCTCATCAGCTTTTATCGTATCAGCACCTAGTATAGCAAAAGTATCTCCAATAGTCATTACTACATTAGTATGATATACTGGTTGATCATCTGGACCATATGCGTTAAACCTGTGTGAAGCATACCCAGTTAATTTTTCGAATGCCTCTAAAGCTGCAGGTGTAGTGCGTGGAGACATAGCAGCAAAAACTGTTTTACTCGCGTGATCACAAACTAGACTACCTGTTCCTTCGAGTATTGCTTTCGATTTTTCTAATTTTACTAGTTTATCATTTACGGGTTTACGTAAATCATTGGATAGCTTTTGATAGATTGTTTTTTTTCGTTCTTTTCTCCTGTTTTCTGAGTACATAGGATAAAGTATGACTTCATCAGTGAAAGTAGAAAACCAATTGTTGGGAAATATCGAGTCTGGAGTATCACTGCCGTTATCGTCAAAAACCTGAACTTTAATTCCTTTAAGTTTTAATAGATCCACCATATTATTAAATTCAAGAAGAGCGAGTTCTTGAATTTGGCGTGGTGTAAAAAGCTCTAGCTTATTCTGAAAAGCATTGTTATCAGCTGTTTCCGTATTGAAAGAAAAGCTGCTTGGGCGTACCATCGCCACGCATTTTGGGATATTCATTTATATTAAGATCTTAGAAGTGGGAGGGTAGAGCATCTCAATAGCCCTTCTTGTTTAGAGATTTGGTAATACGGTATTTCTTCTACTGTATATCCTAAAGATTGTAATTTCTCATTTATCCTGATAAATCCTCTTTCGCTTACGACTAAGTCTGGACTTATGGAGAATATATTACAGCACATATCGTACATCTCTTGTCTGGAAATTCTTATCAGATTTTGTTTACCAAATATTTCATAAATAGTGGCTAAATCTTCTTCGTGTTTAAATCCTGCTTCAAATATGAGTGCATGACCAAGACCCAAAGGCTGAAAACAGCAATCTAGATGAAGTGCATTTTCCATTGCCTCGTAGTCAGACTTTTTGAGTTGAAAACCAATGACTGTTTTAGTTGGGAAATTCTCTTTTATGTAATTAAGTCCTGCTTCATTAGTGCGAGCGGTCTTATAATTGTAAAAGTCTTTTTCATCAGAGTATCCTACAAAGATGTAATCGTTATGCACCACCACATCTCCACCTTCTATACGCACACCGTCAGGTGCATCTAATATGGCTGAAGGGTCTATTTGATCTATATACTGTTGCATAGCGTCTTGCTCATCTTTCCGTTCTCTCAGTATCTCCGGTATGATAAATTTATTGTCAATCACAAAACATATATCCCTAGTGAATATTTGGTTGACTCCATTAAGATTACTAGGACGAAGAACATTTACATTATGCTTTTGTAATATGGCTGCAAAGGCTTCCATTTCTGGAACCATATCCCTTTCATTCGGAGAAATACCTTTACGCATATATTCTTTAGTTTTGGGATCATAGGTCTCGTCTAGACTTCGCTGACCACCACTATCATTAGCGGTCCCAAGGATAACTGTATGTAGTTTACCGTACTCGTTAGATACTCCTAATTTCATTTAATCTATTTTTGGTCGGTTGATGTAATCTTTCACTAAAAATGCATTGGGAAACTGATTTCTTATTTCATCCAGCAGAAACATAGCATCTATTTCTCTATAGTAGTCGCCTACTCGTATTTTCCAATACGGTTGTTGATAGAGAGTATAGACTCTATCGCTGTATTTAGGGAATATACTTTTAAATTGAGATTCAGAGCTGCTTACATCGGACTTATTTGAGTTAAAAGCTATTTGTATGCGATATCCAGAAATTTTTGTGGAATCTATCTGAGCATTCTTCATTCGAAGATTCTCATTTATCTTCTCGTCTATAGCTAGAGTAACCTGTGCTTGCAAGGCGTGTGCAGAGCATAGGAAAACTAAAACTACGAGATATTTATACGTCTTTACCATGGCATTTCTTGAATTTTTTGCCACTACCACAAGGGCAGTCGTCATTTCTTCCTACTTTTTGTTCTGCTCTTACGGGTACAGCCACTTCTTTAGGTTGTTCCTGAGCCTGTTGGCTTCCGCCGTTTTCTTGAGACAGTAGTGCTTCTGCTGCTCGACTAGTTTTCATCTTACTATTATCTATACGCTTACGCTCTTTAGCTTCTTTTATATCATCAGAGGCTTGTACAGCTATATTCCCTTTAAAAAGAAGGGACACTATCTCAGCGTTTAGTGTACTTATCATTGTTTGAAACAGGTTAAACGATTCTATCTTATAAATGAGAAGCGGATCTTTTTGCTCAATGGATGCATTATTACTACTCTGTTTCAGGTCATCTAGTTCTCGGAGGTGTTCCTTCCAGTTTTCATCTATACTAGCTAAAGCTACGAAGCGTTCAAATGCGTTGATAATTTCAGCACCATCTGTTGCTAGTGATTTCTCAAGATTTACAGATACATTAAGGGCTTTTTTACCGTCAGAAAATGGCACCAATATATTTTTTACTTCAGCACCTCTATCATTGTCTATGTTTTGAAATACAGGTAATGCACGCTCAATGATGTCCTTGTTTTTGTGCTCATAAGCATCTAACAGATTATCAAATATCTGCTGTGTAAGTTCTTCTGGCTTAGTAGACTCAAACTGACTAGCTGATAGTGAGGGGTCATAGGCTACGTGTCTAAGTACTTCTAGCTTAAACCCTTCATAATCATTTAAATCTTTAAAGTTATTTACCGTCTCGTCTACCCAGTCAAACAAAGCGTTATTAATGTCTAGTGAAAGTCTATCACCGTATAATGCATTTTTTCTACGCGTATATATTACTACACGCTGCTTATTCATGACATCATCATACTCTAGGAGTCTCTTTCGTATACCAAAGTTATTCTGCTCAACTTTTTTCTGAGAACGCTCTATAGTTTTAGATATCATAGAGTGTTGGATTACTTCACCTTCTTCATACCCAAATTTATCCATCACTTTAGATACTCTGTCAGACCCAAATAGTCTCATCAAATTATCTTCAAGTGATACGAAGAACTGTGAAGACCCAGGATCTCCTTGTCTACCCGCTCTACCTCTTAGCTGTCTATCTACTCGTCTACTATCATGACGTTCTGTACCTACTATAGCTAATCCACCTGCTTCTTTTACTCCTTTGCCGAGTTTAATATCAGTACCACGGCCTGCCATGTTCGTAGCTAGAGTTATTGATCCTGGCTGACCAGCTTCTTGCACTATGTCTGCTTCTCGCTGATGCTGCTTTGCATTTAAGACGTTATGTTTAATCTTACGCATATTGAGCATTCTACTCAGCAATTCAGATATTTCTACAGATGTAGTACCTACTAGCACAGGTCTGCCTTCTTTTTGAAGTCTAATTATTTCTTCTGCTACAGCATTGAATTTTTCACGTACAGTTTTGTACACCAAATCATCTTCGTCTTTTCTGCCTATTGGTCTATTCGTAGGAATCACTACCACATCTAGTTTATAGATTTCCCACAGTTCACCTGCTTCAGTTTCAGCAGTACCAGTCATACCACTGAGTTTATGGTACATTCTAAAAAAGTTTTGAAGTGTAACTGTAGCAAAAGTTTGCGTAGCTGCTTCTACTTTTACATTCTCTTTTGCTTCTATAGCTTGGTGTAGTCCGTCTGAGTATCTGCGGCCATCCATCACACGACCAGTCTGTTCATCTACAATTTTCACTTTACTATCTTGGATGATGTATTCTACATCTTTCTCAAACATAGCGTAAGCTTTTAGCAACTGGTTTATACTATGGATACGTTCTGATTTTACAGAAAACTCACGCATTAGCTCAGATTTTTGTTTTGCTTTCTCATCATCCGCTATGACACTTTTTTCCAGCTCAGCAATACTTGAGCCTACGTCAGGCATTACGAAGAAGTCTTTATCATCGCTATTATTGGAGATGAGGTCTATACCTTTATCAGTAAGTTCAATTTGATTTTGTTTCTCATCTATGGTAAAGAATAGTTCTGCATCTACAATATGCATTTCTTTTTGCTGATCCTGGAGATAGAAGTTTTCTGCCTTGCCCATCATAGCTTTCATTCCCTGCTCTCCTAGGAATTTTATCAATGGTTTGCTTTTTGGAAAACCTCTGTAGCATCTGAATAGTAGAAGACCGGCTTCTTTTTCATTCGTTTTACCTTCTTTTATCATTCGCTTAGCATCTGCTAAGGCTGTGTTCAGATAACTTTTCTGAGCATCTACTACTTTTTGTATTTTGGGTTTTAACTCATTAAACTCGTGTATCTCTCCTCTCGGAGTAGGCCCACTGATGATGAGTGGGGTACGTGCGTCATCTATCAGCACAGAATCCACCTCATCTATCATAGCGAAATGATGTTTATGCTGTACCTGCTCATCTGGACTATGAGCCATATTATCTCTCAAGTAGTCAAAACCAAATTCATTATTGGTACCGTATGTTATATCTGCTAAGTAGGCCAGCTTACGCTCCGGAGAGTGAGGTTTATAGTAGTCTAAGCAGTCTACCTTAAGTCCATGAAACTGAAATATAGGAGCATTCCACTCTGCATCTCTTCGTGCTAGGTAATCATTCACTGTAACTATATGTACACCGCGTTGACCGAGTGCATTCAGATAAGCGGGTAATGTAGATACTAGAGTCTTACCTTCACCAGTCATCATTTCAGCTATTTGTCCTTTGTGTAATACTACACCACCTATAAGCTGCACATCATAGTGAATCATATTCCAACTTACTTCTTGACCTGCGGCATCCCACTTAGTATCATAGCTTACTTGATCTCCTACTATATTAATATGTGGTTTAGCCGCTGCTAGGTCTCTATCATAATCAGAGGCTGTAGCACTTACCTTTTCGTTTTCAGAAAATCTGCGTGCAGTTTCTTTCACTACGGCAAATGCCGCAGGAAGGAGTTCCTCTAGTACTTCTTCTAACTTTTCATCTCTTTCTTTTTCTAAAGCGTCTATTTGCTCATAAGCGTCTTCCCGCTTATCTATCTCGTGAATAGTCGTTTCCTTTATTTCCGACTTTAAGTCAGTTATAGCGCTGTCTATTTCTGCCAAATAGTCGTTCACTCTATTTTTGAACTCTGAGGTTTTTGCTCTAAGCTGGTCATTTGTAAGTACCTGTAGCTTTACGTATTCCGCGTCTACTTTTCCCACATATGGCTCTAAACCTTTTACGTCCTTATCTGCTTTATTTCCAAAAAGCTTTTGTATTCCGCTTACTATAGAATTAATCATTTTATTATTTTGGTAAGTAATGGACTAAAATCATGCCATAACTCTTTTTTATCTTTTTTAAATATCAGGAGTAGAGGATTATACACTCTTGTCTACCTGTTTTTGTAAGAAAACAAAGGTAACTATATTATTACTTCTTTGGTATATAAATATACCAGCAGTTAGCCACATAAGACTAGTTATTATCTTAGCTATTTCTGCTAATTTCTTCTTTATAAAACGAAAAAAAGTGGTTGTTTTGAAGTAAGATTTAAAGTATGCGGATTTTAATATTAGGAAGCGGAGCTCGAGAGCATGCCATAGCAGCTAAGTTAAGCAGGGAAATAGGTAAAGAGAACGTATTTATAGCACCTGGAAACGCTGGTACAGCTACTTGTGGGACCAACTTGGACATTGGTTATACAGATTTTGTAAGGTTGAAGACATTCAGTCTGGCGAATGACATAGATACTATATTGCCTGGATCTGAAGATGCTATTGCTGAAGGAGTGAGAGATTTCTTTGAAGCGAATGAAGATACTGCTCATATATATGTGTTCTCTCCTGATAAACATGCGGGTCAATTAGAAAGCAGTAAATCCTTTGCCAAAGAATTTATGGCGAAGCAAAATGTACCAACAGCAGCATATCAATCATTCACAGAAGACACTGTAGAACAAGGATATGCCTTCCTAGAAAGTCTCACGGCACCTTATGTGCTCAAGGCAGATGGTCTAGCGGCGGGTAAAGGAGTACTTATTTTAGAAGATTTGGCTCAAGCTAAGGCAGCCTTAAAAAAAATGCTTGTAGACCAACAGTTTGGAGCGGCATCAGCTACGGTAGTGATAGAAGAGTTTCTAGATGGTATAGAGTTTAGTGTTTTTGCTCTTACAGATGGAGAAAATTATGTATTACTGCCAGAGGCTAAGGATTACAAAAGAATAGGAGAGGGCGATATTGGATTAAATACAGGAGGAATGGGAGCGGTGTCCCCTGTGCCATTTTACACTAAAGAGCTACAAAAGAAAACCATAGAGCAAGTAGTAGAGCCAACTATCAAAGGACTTAAAACTCAGAATCTTAATTTCAGAGGTTTTGTATTCTTTGGAATAATAGTGGTAAACAACAATCCGTATGTGATAGAATATAATGTACGGATGGGAGACCCGGAAACTGAGGTAGTGATACCTAGATTAGAAGAATCACTATCCCAGCTCATAATATCTGCACAAAATGGTACACTGACAAATAGAACTGCAAAAGCTAATAAAAAATATGCAACTACTGTATTTGCTGTATCTGGCGGATATCCAGAGAGTTATGCTAAAGGAAAGCCAATCACTTTAAATAGTACCTCTGAAACTTTATTTCACGCTGGAACAAAAAATGTAGATGGAATGTTAATTACAGCTGGAGGACGAGTATTAGCAGCTACGTGTTTTGGTACTAGTATGCAAGAAGCTTTATCTGCATCGTATGAGCAGGTGAAACGGATTTCTTTTGAAGGAAAACACTTTAGAACTGATATAGGTAAGGACCTTTTAAAATTTATATAAAATGGAAGTAATTAATAAAATAATAGGTTACCTGACGTTTAAAAAAGACACAGGTGAAGGATCATTCCTTAAATCAATGCACGTAATCAATAAAATATCAATACTGATGTTTCTGATGGCAATGGTGATGTTAGTTGTAAAACTGACACGCTAACATATTGGAATAGATTTTGTAATACAATTAGAAAATAATCGATCAACATATTATGTATATAGTATTAATAATTTTAGTAATGGGGGGTAGTTGGTTCGTTCAGAATAGATTGAAATCTAAGTTCAAAAAGTACTCACAGACTCCGATTAGCAGTAATTTATCAGGCAAAGAGATCGCTGAAAAAATGCTTACTGATCACGGTATTTATGATGTAAAAGTAATTTCAGTTAATGGTCAACTTACAGACCACTACAATCCAGCAAAGAAGACAGTAAATCTCAGTGAATTAGTATATAATCAGCGAAATGCTGCTGCTGCTGCAGTCGCTGCTCACGAGGTAGGACACGCTGTACAGCATGCACGTTCTTACACTTGGCTTACTATGCGAAGTAAATTGGTGCCAGCTGTATCTGTAAGTTCTAAGTGGGTCACCTGGGTGCTTTTAGCTGGTATTGGTTTAGCAAGTTTTTCGGGGAATATACTTTTGCTTCAGGTGGCCGTTGCTATGTTTGCAGTTACCACACTGTTTAGTTTCATAACGCTACCGGTTGAGTTTGACGCGAGTAATAGAGCGCTAGCTTGGATAGAGGATAAAAACATTGCTAGACCAGAAGAACTAGCAGATAGTAAAGATGCTTTAAAGTGGGCCGCTATGACCTATGTTGTGGCAGCACTAAGTTCTCTAGTGACACTCTTGTATTATGCATCTATGCTTATGGGCAGAGAATAAAATGACTAAGTTTATTAAATCGTCAAAAACAAGAATATTTTCAGCATTCCCAATCTTTTTGATTGGGTTTTTTGTTTCTGCTCAGTCAGTTCGATTACAATCTCAAAGTAGAGTAAAGGATGATTTTTTCGAGAAGTCTCAGAGTATACTTCCTATTTATAAATATCAAAGTTTATCTATAGAACCGTATGCTAAGTTTGGGCTGGAGGAAGATATTATTAAGTCTTGGTATACTATCAGAGAACTGCCAGACATGAGTAGATGTAGGGATACTGGATATACATATATTTACTTTGCTGGTGCAGATAATGCAGAGAGCCAAGGGTACTTGCTAGCTATGGTGGGTAATTATGCTAGGTCTAGACGTACGGTGTATTTTTTTATTGACAGAAATAATGACTTTGATTTCACTAATGACGGTGCTCCTGACAGTATCACTAGTGCTCAGAATGATTTTGAGATAGATTTAGAAAATTCGTCAGTACCTGGAGCCAAGTATGCAATCAAACTTACACGATTTAAATACGGAGAAAATGTGAGGTATAAAAATCTATTGACGCAGCATTATAAAGCACACAGCGGCAAGAAATTATTTACGGATATTAACTACTGCTATCGAGAACAACGATACAACTGTATTATAGCACATTATAATGTTGGGAATGATTCATTTAGTATAGGTGTTAGAGATCAAAATGTAAACGGGGTCTATAATGAGAGCTGTACAGACGTGCTTTGGGTAGGACAGTATAAACACATTATTAATTCTGATGATGTATTCAATATGGTACCTGCTATGAATAAAAATGCCTTTGAGTGGAACGGGAAAAAGTACAAGATTAATAGTATAGAGACTACAGGAGCATATATAGAGATAGAGGAGGACAAAGGTGCTAAGCTAAGTAATAAGCTTACTCTAGGTAAAAAGGCTCCTAACTTTTCTTATGTAAATGTATTGAATAAAAAGCACCAACTAAAAGATAATAAAAAAAAACAGATCTTCATTTTCTTTTGGGATCTGGAAACGATAAGCAATGAGGACACGATGTATCTCAATAAGCTAAATAATGAGTATCACAAAAAACTGAAAATCATAACACTCAATCACGGTGATGCACCGAAGCAAGTGAAAATAACTTTTTATTATGATAAGATACAATGGCCTATGGGCTACGGTAACGCCAATATAGCTCGTAAGTATTACGTAGAAGACGTCACAAGAGGATACTATCTTGATAAACGATGTGTACTAAGAGATGATCAGATTTCTCCAAAAGAGATGTACGAACGTCTCGCTTCTGAGCAGAAATAGATACTTTCGTAGGCATGAATATGTCAATCACATTGATAGCAATCATTGCAGCTTCTCTGCTAATATTAAAATTTGCTAAACGTATATTTTTAAAACTTATAGCAGTGATTCTAATAAGCGTGGTAATAGTGGCCTATATGTATAAGTCCTCTATTGGTCCGTTCAAGAAAAATGTAGCGGATATAAGCCAATTAGAAAAAAAGTATTGCCAGCCTGAGGGAGATAGAGATATATGTGATTGTATATTAAAACCAGCCCTGCAAGACATGACAAATCGCTTTACGACTGCAGAAATAGATTCCCTTACAGTTCAGAAAATAAAAGCAGCATATATACTCCAGAAAAGTCTTCGTGCTACTAAAGAGGAAGCACTAATATGCCTCGTGGAAAAAGGAGGTACCGTAAAATACAAAGTGTTTCTCCAAGATTTGATACCAATAGAAAATAGCTACTTAGATGTAATAGGTGAAAAAGCAAGAAACCTAGGAGACAAACTCAAAGAGAAAGCCACTTCATTCCAGGACAATAAGGAAGATATAGACAGTAAATACTAAGCTAAACCAAGAGCATGTCTGAGGTCACTCACTTGACTTTCCCAGATCATATTCATATCCTCTACTTCGTCAGCATCTACAAAATCTGTGATTAGAAGACCTATATCTCCTGTAAGTTCATCCTTTGTTACTTCAAATTGGAAGTACTCATCAGCCGGGTTGTTCAATAGTTTAAATTTCACCAATTTACCATTCACTTTTTTCACTAATTCAGCAGGATTTTCCTCACCGTCCCATAAAAATATGTAACTTTTGCTGCCTTTTATGTTTACGTCATCACAAAACCACTCTACTAAGCCTGAAGGCGTAGATAAGTATTGAAATAAGATAGTAGGGGATGATTTTATTACGAATTCTAAGTCTAATTTTACGCGTTCCACTATATATTTTTTTAAGATTTTTCAAATAAACAATTTTTTACTTAATAAACTATTCTAGACTCCTATTTTCGTACCATCTTGTTACATTTACTTAGAGAATATCGGATATACTATACTTTAGCCTTTCTTTTGGTTATGGTAGGGTTAATTTCACTACTACTATTACCCAAGGGCGAGGTAGTACTTTCATTAGATGCACATAGCACTAAAGGCTTAGATATCTTCTTTCTAATCATTACAAAAGCTGGAGAAATAACAGGGGCATCAGTCTTATTTGTCATATTAGTATTTTTCGCAGAAAAGAAGTACAGAATTATATTTCCGCTTAGCGTGATACTAATGCTACTTATTTCTCAAGGGTTAAAGCACTTTGTTTATGCGGATGAACACAGACCTAATTATACATATAAGTCTCTCCATTATGTAGATGGCTTGGAGCGTCATTCTAATAATTCATTTCCTAGTGGCCACACCACCGCAGCATTTACTTACTTCACGTTATTGGCTTTGGCATTCAGGAAGAGATATATTCAAGTAGTAGCTCCATTGATAGCAGCACTCGTTGGATTGAGCAGAGTATACCTCGGTCAGCATTACTTACACGATGTAGTAGCTGGTGCCATTCTAGGGGCTGTCATAGCTACTCTCGTCACCTATCTCTATAGTAGGTATTTAATGAAAAAAGAACTTTAGATGAAGCTACTAAAAGAGCATATTGCGTTTTGTGTGATTCTACTAAGTTATCTGCTCTTATTCATTCCCTTTTTAGGGGATGTTTACTTATTTGATTGGGATGAGATCAATTTTGCTGAAGCGGCTCGCGAGATGTTAGTCACAGATGATTGGCTTAATGTAAGAATTAACTACGAACCATTTTGGGAGAAACCGCCACTTTTTATTTGGCTACAAGCCATCAGTATGAAAATATTTGGGGTAAATGAATTCGCAGCACGATTTCCAAATACATTAGCTGGTCTTGTTACTATATTCTTACTATACTGTACTGTTTTCAGACGATACAGTAAACAAGCAGCTGTGTTCAGTGTACTTATGTATCTTGGTTCTTTCACATCTCACTTTTATTTTAAATCTGGTATTATAGATCCTGTTTTCAATTTGTTTATTTTTCTAAGTATACTATACTTGATTAAAAGTATTGAAAGTGAAAAGCTGCACTTATTTCTGTGGTCCGGCATTTATTTGGGCTTAGCTGTAATTACCAAAGGTCCTGTAGCTATACTTTTAGTGGGGTTAAGTGGATTAGTATATCAAGTTGTGTTTGGTGTATCCTTTTATAACCTTAAAAAACTATTAACACTTTTAATAGGACTTTTGATAGCTCCTGGCCTTTATTTTGGGATAGAAGTATACTATACAGGCTGGTGGTTTCTTAAAGAGTTTATAGTCTATCAGATTGATCTATTTAGATACCCTATAGCCTCACATGGTCAGCCAGTATATTATCATGTAGTAGTCTTATTAATAGGATGTTTCCCTTTGTTTGGTTTCGCTATTAAAGATATGATTTTTCAGAAAACTGTTGTAGTTGGAGATCTTACTTTTTATCGTTGGATGAAAGTATTGTTTTGGGTAGTACTCATTGTCTTCTCTTTGGTGACTACCAAGATAGTACATTACAGCAGTATGTGTTATATACCACTTTCTATAGTGGGGGGAATATGGCTTGCTAACTTAGTCAAAATGAACGTCTTGGAGCGAGTACTATTTGGTGTTATTGGAATGGTATGGGTTTTTATTCTGAGTGTTTTTGGTATTATGGGTCTTCGTACCGCAGATATCACTTATTATTTATCTGAGGTCATAACAGATGATTTTATTCGGGCACAGCTTACCACAGATGTCAGTTGGAGTATAGTTCCGATCTTACTTGCTGCATTACTGCTAGGTTTACTACTTAAGACTTTGATAAAAGGTGACAAATTGAGAGTAAGCCAGTTCTTGGTTTGGAATACACTGATAATTACGTTTACAATACTATCCATAGTACCTAATGTAGAGCATTTGACTCAACGAGCGTGGAAGTCACATCTCAGTTCTTATCAGAATAAGGAGATGCAGCATTTTACACTTGGATTTAAGAGCTATGCCCATAGGTACTATACGCAGCAGAAGTTATTAGCAGAAGTAGCAACTATTCGTAAAGATTTGCTTAACAAAAAAGGCTATTCAGAGATTTTAGATTTAGACCAGTTTGCTAAAGGAGAGTTCGATAACGTGGTGCGTGATTATATTATACGCAAAACAAATATACCCGTATCTGTAAGTGCTAAGATTCGAAAATTTGAAAGTGTAGAAAAAAAATACCCTAATCTAGAGATGGTTTTCGAAGGAAATGGTTATGGTGTATGGGAAAGAGCTAAGGGAGCTGGTAAATAACTATCTGAAATCCATCTATGTCGGTGAAGCTCTTTATTTCTTGAGCTTCTAGAGTGTTTTCTATCAGGAGCTTATCTACCTCTGCATCTGTAGGAGCAAAGTATGAATCCCATAAAATAAACGCACCAGATTTAGGAGAATGTGAAGGCTGTTTCAGTAGGTCTATTGTATGTATTTGTTTATCATTATCTATAAACTTGTCGCTTACCAGAGCATAATAAAAAAGGTTGGTATATATAGGTTCACTATTTATATCTGGGTGCTTAATCAGCCAAGTATTTGCATCCTGTATTAGTTTTTGTTCTGCAGAGAGTTCTATGTCTTTCTCCCAGTCTATGGCCATTTTATTCTTTATAAAAGGGAATCCTGATATAACCAGGATGAATGTGTAGTAGATATATTTTTTGGGTATAAAATAGAGGCTGCATACCAACCATTCTAAACCTCTGTATGCTATGAAACTCATAAGCGGGATAATGGCAATAAGTACCCGACTAAGCCCAAAGCTATGGAAAAGCCCATATCGCCATAAGATACTGTGGGCAACTATGTAACCTATCGTGATACCGTAGATAAGTATGAATTCTTTAATCTCCATTTTGCCTTGAAAAAAGCGAATTCCACCGTTTACTACTCCTAAAAAGAAGAGCACATATATAGGCAGACCTACCACAAATGGAAGCTGGTTTATAAAATGAAAAACATCCCCACTTCCGTACTTAAGCTCAATGCCTGCATAAGGATTTTCGTGAAACATCCATAAAAAATCACCTAAGTAGAATAAGCCAATAACCCCATAAATAAAATGACCTACGAGCAAATAAGGAATGAATTTAAATTTCTTGGCTAAAATCAGATATATGAGAATTACCACTGCTATTACATATCCCTCTGATCTAATGAAAGGAAGAAATGAGAGTAAGAGCGTGGCTATCATGCTTCTGTTTTTTATTTCCAGATAGATTATAGCCGTTAGGGATACAGCAAATAAAGGCTCAGTAAGACCAGAGGATTGCGATAGAAAGAATGTATGTGCTAGTAGCGACATAAATACGCCCCACCAACCGTTCAAGTCATATTCTTCGAATATTCTCTTCATCAAAAAAGAAGAGAGTAATACACAGATGATATTGAACAACTTCATACCCCACCAGCCTAGACTAGCGAAAGGGGAGGCTAATAAGATAAAAATAGGTTTAGACCACATATCTAAGAAATAGTGAGGCGTGTGCCATGCTTGGTGAGCCTCTATATAGTGTTTTACGCTATCTCCGTTATCAAAAGTATTAGGAACAAAGTAGACTAGACTAATATCTAATAGAAATATTGCTGCCCAAATAATGTAGTCTTTTTTCATAATTCTAATGAACCGTTTATCCATTCACCATCTAAGTGAGCACCATATATTTTATAAAAGTCTAAAGCGGGCTGATTCCACTCGAGCACCTGCCAGATCATTTTATGGCATCCATTTTCTTTGCCAAAATCTATGCAATGAGTGAATAATTGCTGACCAGCACCTATGCCTCTGTGTTTTTCTGTTACTATCAGGTCTTCTAGGTAGAGACACTTGCCTTTCCAGGTGCTATACCTATAGTAGGTTATAGCGAGTCCAATGATTTCACCATTAAGCTCTGCTACAAAAGCATCAAAAAGTGTATTTACTCCAAACCCATCTTCAATCATCATTTCTTCCGTATTGATTACTTCATTTGGGGCTTTTTCATAAACAGCAAGTTCTTTTATAAGTGAGAGCATTGACGGAATATCAGATTGTATAGCCTTTCTAGTAGTTGCTTTTTTATTCACTTATTATGGAAAGATAATGTTAAAGTAATATGAATAATACAATATTGCGGCTAAAGAATAAAACAAACAAGGCAATCAATGGACTATTCTCAACTTTTTACGCTCATAGGAGCCTTAGGACTATTCATATATGGTATGATGGTAATGAGTGATGGTATACAGAAACTAGCGGGTACTCGTATGCGCAGTATCTTAGGTTCTATTACCTCTAATCGGTTTAAAGGAATTTTTACGGGCTTTTTTACCACGACACTCATACAAAGCAGTAGTGCTACTACTGTGATGATTGTAAGTTTTGTGAATGCAGGATTACTTACACTTCGTCAGGCTATTGGAGTTATAATGGGAGCGAATATTGGTACTACTATGACTGCATGGTTGTTAGTTATTTTTGGCTTCTCAGCGAAGTTTAGCCTTGGAACTTACATTTATCCTATTTTGGCCATTGGTGTACCCTTGCTTTTTGTGAATAGAGGAAATCTAAAGAACTTAGGTGAATTCTTAGTAGGATTTGGCCTTCTTTTCTTAGGTTTGGAAGGTATGAAAAGTGCAGTTGTTGGACTAGATTTTGGTTCTAATCAGCACTTTTTAGACATGATTCTTTTTCTCAAGAATCAAGAACTTGTTGGAATTATTGTTTTGGTGTTAATAGGTACACTTTTAACTATTATAGTACAAAGCAGTAGTGCTGCTATGGCCCTAACACTAACACTGTGCGGTGGAGCTGTGGGTCTTCCTTTTGAGATGGCTGCAGCTATAGTTTTAGGGGAAAATATAGGTACCACTATCACAGCTAATCTCGCAGCATTAGTCGGTAATGTGCACGCTAAACGAGCTGCTAGAGCACACTTTATTTTTAATGTCTTCGGAGTTCTGTGGATGCTGTTGCTGTTCTATCCATTCACTAGTTTCATTGGCTTCTTAATGAGTAAGACTCAGTGGGGAAGTCCATTTGCAACTGGGGATAATTTGCCAGGAGAAGTCGCTGTTCAGTATTCTTTATCTGCATTTCATACCGTATTTAATATTATCAATACCCTAGTTCTCGTATGGTTTGTGAAATTTATAGAATCGTTAGTAATACGTTTTACTCCATCTAAAAATGATGAAGATGAAATCTTTAAGTTAGAATACATAGGTTCAGGCATAGTGAGTACGCCAGAGATCTCGGTACTCGAAGCTAAGAAGGAGATTGTCAAATTTGGTTTGCTGACTAAAAAGATGCACAGCAAGGTAAGTAAATTAGTAAATGTTACAGACAAGAAAGAGCAGAAAAAACTCCAACAAAAAATTGAATATTATGAAGGTATTACAGATAACATTCATCAAGAGATTATTAATTTTTTAGCCAAATTAGGAAATAAAGAAGTAACCGAAAATACCTCCGAGCAGATACGCGGTTTACTAGGAGCTTGTAACGAGCTAGAGAGCTTATGTGACATTTACTTCAATATGGCGAAACAGCTGGACAAAAAAGCCAAGGATAAGGTGTGGTTTGATCAAAAACAGCGAGATAATTTAAATGCTTATTTTGAGCAGATAGGAGAGGCATATGATGAAATGCTGAGTAATCTAGATAAAACTCACGGTTCTGTTAATCTGAACCAAGCTCAAAAGTTAGAAGAAGCAATAGACGAAACGAGGAATAGACTTCGAAAGAAACACCTGAAGAGTATAGAGAAACAAGAGTATAATTACAAGAGTGGTCTGATTTATAATAATCTCTTTTCTGGTCTTGAAAAAGTGGGTGACTACCTTATCAGTATCTCCGAATATGTAAGTGGAAAGAATTTGAATTAATATTGACTACAGGTATCAATGCCAGCATGTAAAGAGTTCGGAAAAGGTGAACCTTGAGTGGTAAGATATCAAAAAAGACAAGTAAGTTATGTTTCAGATCCCCTGAATCGATAACTTATTTAGATGATTATAAGCGATTTAGCCAACTCTATTATAGTATTCCTTCCTATTTATTGATAAATAAGTAAAGGTATATTTTGATTCGATAATTAATAATTCTACTTAATTCAAAAACCTTTGATTAGCTTGCAATCGTGTAATTTCAAAGATTGAATTAATATGAAACAAATCCACCTCTTATTATCCTTAATTTTATTCTTTGTATTCAACGTGTATTCTCAATGTCGATTGAACAACATATATGTAAACGCCGTATTGGCAAATCCAAGTGGATCTCCTGGTTTCGATACAGATGGCAATGGAACAGTATCTAGCGGTGCCGACGAGTTTATACAAATATGCAATGATAGTACTGGTGATGTAATAGTCACAGGTTGGACCATTAATGACGGAGTTGGACTAAAATATACTTTTGGTACGGACACTATACACGCGGGAGAGTGCATAGCCATAATTAATAACTATTCAGGAAGCACGCCTATGCCTGCCTATTTTAGAGATAGAAATTCTGGATCTTCTGTTTGGAATAATAGCGGAGATGATATTATCATATCCGATGGCACTAATAGTTGCACCGAAACGTATTCTACATCTTCAGGTGGATGCGTAAGATTATTATCTGCTACTACCAATACAAATGATTGCTCCATGCAACCATCAGACCTTGGGTGGGCTCCATTGTATGTAAACTTGATTAGCTTTTATGGGAAGGAAATTAACTCTACTGTGGTATTAAAGTGGGTAACCGCCAGTGAAATAAATAATAGTCATTTTGAAGTATTGAAATCTATAGACGGCCAAACCTTTGAGCCAATAGGCAGAGTGGAAGGTGCGGGGAATAGTAGGTCTATTCAGAAATATAGCTTCCAAGATAGGGATGTGAAAGCCAAGCAATACTATAAACTAAAACAACTAGATTTTGATGGTCAGTTTGCTTACAGTGATGTAGTTTTAGTGAAATCTGAAGGAGAGACAATTGACATTATAAAACAAACATCAGAAAAGTTAATAATACAGCCTACAGTAAATACACGAGTAATCATAGCTAACCAAACTGGCCAAGTAGTGCTAGATACAGAAGTGAGTACTAAGACCGTTATTTACAAAAGGGATTACGCCAATGGTATGTTTACTGTACAAGCTACAAGTGAAGACAGTTTACAGTTTGTTAGGTGGATTAACCTCCTGTAGTTTGATTTAGATATCTGTACGGTCTAGGTTAGTAACTCCCCATCCAGCCAGTTCCTCTGCACTCCAAAGGTCAGGGAAGAATATTCTACGTTGATACTTCGGATGCATATACTTAGTCCAGTCGCTACCACCTGTAGCCGCACCGTCTCCTAGGTACTTTTTAGCTGCTTCTAGATGATGTATGGTCCATTCTATATTAACAGTATGGTCGTAGTGTCTCATTGCTGTTATCAGCTCTGTATTCTTTTTATACTCCGCAGGAAGCTCTTTGTATTTAGTCCATAGATTCACCGTATTATAGTCCTTCATGTGGTCTATGAGCTCTTTTTTGTACTTGTCTTCGAAGTTGGTTAGCAGTTTACTTTTGGTACCAGTAGTATACTCTTTTCCTGCTGCCTGCCAATACATATGCTCAAAGGCATGCTCGTATGGAGTGTCTCTATCTATCCCTTCTCTAAATCTGGCATCTATTAAGTTAATGAGCTCTGTAGAGGCTATTTCTATCATACGATACTGAGCAGATTGGAAGCCACTAGCAGGAGTAAGGGTATCCCTAAATTTCATGTATTGCTCTAGCTCCATACCTTCACCCATCACATCAAAAGAGTCAGACAACACGTCAAAGTAGCGAGAAATACGCATCAGGTGCATTACAAACTTATCAGGTTCTATATTTTCTGTATGCGAGATCTGTCCCATTTCCCAAAGAATC
>Ga0105055_10000502_pt1 | contig 60363 bp, 54 predicted proteins | sample BON03_FD_78090 | JGI IMG/M metagenome (GOLD analysis project Ga0105055, IMG submission 78090) | Freshwater microbial communities from Lake Bonney liftoff mats and glacier meltwater in Antarctica - BON-03 | ecosystem: Environmental > Aquatic > Freshwater > Ice > Glacier meltwater | place: Lake... | reverse complement strand
GCCAGGGCATTGGGCAACCATACATTCGCATGGCCATCCGCTAAATCTTTCTTAAAAGTGCCTTCGACCTTCGCAAGCTGAGATTTCAGAGCCTTAACAAGGCTTGTCGCTAGTAAAGTCGAGCGTTCCCGGCCGCCTTTACCATCACGAACCAAAATCATGGCATTGGCGAAATCAAGGTCATGAATTCGCAAACGAAGCACTTCCATCAATCGCAACCCACCCCCGTACATCAACCCTGCCATCAATACCGTTTTACCTCCCATTTGACCCATTACGGCCGAAACTTCATCCCTACTCATAACCACCGGCAATCGAACCGGTTTTTTTGAGCGAATCGGCGCCAGATCTTTGGCGACGGGTAAATCCAGTACTTGCTTGTACAAAAACACAATCGAATTCAATGCCTGACTTTGTGTCGACCTGGCGCAATTACCATTGACCGCCAGATCCGACAAAAATGCCTCAATTTCTGTTTTACCCATATCTCCAGGGTGCTTGCGGCCATGAAATCGGATAAATGCCAGAATCCAGCGTACATAGGCCTCTTCCGTTCGTATCGCGTAGTGGTGGTATCGCAAGACCTCCCGCACCTGGTCTATCAATCGTTTTGACTGAGGTTTGAATTTGGGTTTGGTAGCGACTTCGGAAAGTTTGGGTGTCACAATAGGAAAAATACCGTGTTTTAAGTTGTATACGTAGATATCAGGTATTATAGTCCGTATATGTTAAATAAAATACAGGGAATTTGTGGTTCCTGTTATTCAGACTGTTAGGCCGCTTCGGGATCAACACGCGTGAACAGTAACCTCAGCCGACTCGTCTCTTTGAGAGGGTCTTGGGCACTTGCTTCGACAGCCGAGGCCGCGATTTCGAGCCCACTTGAACTACGATGTCTGGCAAATGAGCCATCACGCGCCACCCAACGTGGTGCCAACCAGGACGCGAACCATGAGTGACCTCTTTGTCCCGTGCGTCGGCGGAATCCTCAGCGCCGACATCGCCGTTCCCGAACACGAACGTGAAGTGCGCTTCTACTCACGCGTACTCACCTCGGGCGAGAATCCGCTTTGGCGCGAGGACCTGATGAACAACCTGGGCACGCCGATCATCGGCTTGGGCGCGCGCATCGCGGAATATGCTCACCTTCCGCTCCAATGGATGCCGCACATTCAGGTCGCTGAAGTCGCAGCCAGTGTGAAGCGTGCGCTCGATCTGGGCGGGAGCGAGCTCATGCATGGCAAAGACGGCGATGGGAATAGTCAATGGGCGGTGCTACTCGATCCGAATGGGGCGGCATTCGGGATCATCCCAGTCGTTCCTGCGGAGGCGGTCCCCCCGGCTGACGGCGTCGCGGCGCGTGCTGGTCTCATCTCCTGGCTCGACCTGACGGTCTCCGACGCCTCGACAACCCGTGACTTCTATAGACAGGTCGTTGGCTGGTCAGTGCAGGATGTTGAGATGGAGGACGGGAGCGAGCGTTACGCCGACTACAAAATGTTCGGCGATGATGGGAACCCAGCGGCGGGAGTCTGCCATGCGCGCGGGGTGAACCTGGGTCTGCCGCCCATCTGGATGATCTACCTCCCCGTTGGCGACCTCGCCGAGAGCGTCCGTCGCGTACGGGAGGAAGGGGGTGAGATCATCAAGGCGACACGAGGGAACGATGGGGAGTACGCATGTGCGGTGGTTCAGGATCCGGTGGGGGCGTGCCTGGCGTTGGTGCCGGGATAGAGAAGGTGCAGCGGCCTAACAGGGTGTTGCACCTGACAGCGCGCTTCGCGCGCCACAGGTGAACACCATGGCGTTATGCCGCCAGGGCCCGCGCTACTTTTTTTCGGGCGACTCCAAGTGCAAGCAAAGACTTTACAAGTAAGTCCATTGAAACAGAAGAATCAGCCGCCTCCATTTTTGCTACTCGGGATTGACTTGAAGCAATCAATCGTGCGAATTGTACCTGACTTAGCTTCTTCTTCTCACGCTCTTCTCGCAGAGTCTCACTCAATGCAAGTTTCATCTCTATATAAGCGGATTCTTCTGCTGAGAGGCCTAAGAAATCACTGGCAGTGCCTACACGCCACCCATTTTGCTCAAGTTTTTGTCGCTTACTTTGTTTCACGGTCATATACCTTTAGTCTTAACTTACACAAATCCAAAACAGGTTTTGGCGTTTTGGTCGATTTTTTCTTAAAAACTTCCAAAATAACAATTGCATCGGAGTCTATTCGATACATGATTCGCCAAATGCTGTCCTCATCATTAATTCGCAATTCGTGGCAACGAGCACCTATACTCGGCATCGGTCTCGAGTGTGGAAGTGCAATTTTATCGCCCTTCTGCAATCGCCTAAGTAGCAGTCCAGCTTCTAATCTTGCCTCCGTTGTAAAAGGTGGAGTCTTTACCTCTCCGTGTAGCCATACTAAGGGCTTGTCATTCGGGCTCATGGAGCTTATTCTATGTCACATATGACATATTTACAACACTATGGTTCCGCTAGGCAATACAAGCCGTTTAAGTTCGTTCCGCCAGCAAGCTGGCTTGACTGCATCGCCTGAGTAATCGGGTGTGGGAGCGGAGCCAGTATAACGACGGTTGTCATGCTAATATGCGCGGGTTGGTTACCGCCTTACTTGTGTACGCCGCGCATTGCCATTAACGCCTGAACCACCGGGTAGAGCCGCCAGCCAACGCAGGTGTTTCTCACTCCAGTTGGCCCGACCTTGATAGCGAATGTTGTGGCGCAGCAGAAAGGACTTAAGCCGTTGTCGTGCAGTTTTTTGGATGATTAGAGCATCTTCACGCGCCCGACTTAGATCCCGAATGGCTTCGTATTCACGCTCTGGCACGTAAACGGGCGTCAATTCACCGGCACGGAACAGGCGAGCCAGTTGAACGGCATCACGTTTATCTGTCTTGACCTTGTCGCCTGGCTTTTTTGGGATCAGAGAGGGTGCCACCAATGCGGCCATAGCGCCGAACCTCGCCGTTGGCGCCATCCTCAGCGATTGCGATCTCAATGGATTCCTTATGTACATCCATGCCGATGAAAAGTATGTTAGATTTTGTCATGTCGACCTCCGATCCTGTTATTTAGTGGGTTGAACCCTGAATAGTATGGCTCTGGCAGTATCACTGCTAATCCACGTAGAACGGAGGTCGGCACTAAGTTAACGGGAAGTCATTATGTCTAGCCATTCCCGATAGGCCGATGCCAATAGGCACACGTTTGTGTTAGACTTCGCGACATGAAGCCGATTAATTGGAATTCCACGAAGAACCAACAGCTAGTTGCAGAGCGCGGCATTTCTTTTGAGGATATTGTCTTCTATATGCAGCAAGGTCAGCTGCTGGATGATATCGAGCATCCTAATCGCGATAAATATCCAGGGCAACGCATATTTGTTATTAACGTTGAGGATTACGTGCACCTTGTACCGTATGCCGAGGATCGAAAAGAGATATTTCTAAAAACCGTAATCCCTAGCAGAAAAGCTACAAAGCAGTATCTCGGAGAAGACTAATGAGTGAATACAAACTTAGTGAAGAGGAAAAAGAAATTCTTGATGCTTTTGAAGCGGGTGAGCTTAAGTCTGTGCTTACTAATAAGCGTAAGAAATATCTTCAATCAGTAGCAGAAGAAACCTTTAAGAAAGATAAACGCATTAACATTAGGATTTCGAACCGTGATTTAGCGTTGCTCCAAAGACGAGCGCTTGAAGAAGGCATTCCATATCAAACATTAGTCTCTAGCGTTCTTCACAAGTATGTCTCAGGAGGATTGCATGATGTCATGGCTAACAAGGCGTTCCAGCGGACGCAAAAAACGCGCCGCTGAACTTAGACGTTAGGCCGATTTCAGCATGCGCTCAGTAATCGTAGTGTTCGGAAGTTCTCGCCGGAACGGAAACGCGGTCGTCTTATGGACGACGTTGCAGACCGGTTATCGATCGACGTCGCAGGTCTCTCTGAGAAAGAGATATCGCCGTACGATTACGAGCACAAAAATAGGAGCGATGCTTTCGAGCCTTTGATGGAACGTATCCTTCTCCACGATCAGATTATCTTTGCGTCACCAGTCTACTGGTACGCAGTCAGTGCACAAATGAAAGTCTTTCTGGACAGGATCTCAGATCTTTTGGACCTGCCGGAGCTTCTCGAACACAGCCGGCAACTGAGAAATAAGTGCGCTTATGTCCCTTGCACTTCGATATACGAGGAGGTTCTTGAGCCATTTATCGGCGCGTTCCGTGATACGTTCGACTATCTGGGAGTACGATTCGGCGGGCATCTCCATGCAAATTGCCGAGATGGGTATGTCGCACAGGCTTACGAGCGAGAAATTTCAGAATTCGTAGAATGTGTAAGAAGTTATGGAAGAAGTTATGGCACGCAAGAACACGGATCGGCCTAACAAGGGCATGACGTTTCAGGACGGATAAAAACCATTTTCCATGAAACTGACAAGTACCGAAGCAGTTTGTTGTGTCAACTTTCGCCTGGAGCGCCTACTTTCGCCTGAAGGCGCCTACTTTTGGTGGCACGTTCATTGGCGGTAGTTGCACCCAATGTCCGGGGGTCACTGGGCTACGGCGCAGGATTTCTCACCCTGGATGACGGTAGAAAACGTGCAGATGCTGTTCAGGATATAGGCGCTTTGCTCGACTGGATCGCCCAACAACCGCAACTGGATAAAGACCGCGTAGCCGTCGTCGGAACAAGCGGTGGTGAATATGGTAATGAACGTGACCCTGAGATGCGCCAGTATTTGAAAAATATCAGTCCGCTGCACAATGCTGACAAAATCACAGCAGCTGGTTGAAGCGCTACGTGCTCGCGGTCAGACGGTCTGGTTTATGAACGCCCGCAACGAAGGCCATGGATATAGTAGAAAAGAAAATCGCGACCTGTATCAACAGGCCGCGATTATGTTCTTGCAGAAATATCTTCTGGCGGACGACTAACGTCATCCCGACAGTTATAGTGACTCAGCCGGGTGACTCAGCCGGGTGACTCAGCCGGGTGACTCAGCCGTTAGCCAGACCCGCTTTGTAAGCACGCACTGCTTCGTTAAACATGGTGGCAACGCGCTCTTCCATATCTACTGAATAGTTATGAGCTTCAGTAATGGCTTGGCGATTACCGTCAGTCAGATTTGGATCGTTGATCACCTCTTCCGGGTTTTTGTGCAGATTGATGCATTCACGGTAAACAATCATCGCTTCCTGAAAGCCTTTAACATTCTGCTGCGCTTTCAACAGGTCTTCTTTTACAGGTACTTCCGGAATGGCCGGAGGCGCGGAAGGTAAATTGCAAGACTGCGCTTCAATCGGCAATATAACAGTACTGCCATCGTCAACAACTTGCTGGGCGAAAGCGCCCTGAGCCAGTACAAGGCCGAAAGCCATAGAAATAAAACTTTTCAAAATTACATTTTTCATCTTTAATATCCAATTGATTGAATCTATCGAAGGATGCGGCGATTTCACTCACCGGCACCGCGTAAATCCCCCACTCCAGCTTCCAGCCATTTCTTGCAAAGCTGCCAGATGTCCTATGATATAGCGCTTAGTGGTCAGTTTTCCATCATCGCGTGTCGATTTCTTGAAGAAATTTACTAAAAACCCGGTTATTTCAGGCTCGGTTTTGTGTCGAAATCGATCTTCCCATGCAATCAAACGCACGGTACGCAAGCTTTGCTGGAACGCTTTGCGGGTATTCATCTGCAAACAAGCTCCACATCATCAAGTCGCGAATTCCGCCTTCAGAATCTTTGGCTCGCCGTTTTAGCGTGGCTTCATGAGTAAAGCCAAGTTTGGATGGAATGGACGCGCTGGCAGTATTTTCAGGCGCACAATGTATTTCCACCCGATCAACGCCTTCAATTTCAAACGCCACGCGAACCAGAGCACTGGCAGCTTCAACAGCAAACCCCTTGCCGATACTGTCTTTATTGGTCCAGTAACCCACCTCCAATGCGCCGGGTCCGGGGCGGGTCAGAAGCATGTTTTCACCAAGCAAGCGGCTTTCACTCTTGTCAAAAACGGCATAGCGATAGTTTTGACCCAGATCAAACAGGGCGCGCAGGCCACGCAGCCAGTGTGCCGTTTGATCCAGCGACCTTGGCTCGTCTTTCATAAAAGGTATCATCGGACGCAAGTGCTGGTTATTGGCATCCAGCGTCGCTCTGAGCAACGGTGCGTCCAGAGGAGACCAACAACGCAACACCAGTCGATCTGTTTCAACCCGATAGGCCGTGTTTCCGGGAATGTTATCTGCAGCCATCAGAGCCAGCGCCTCACTTTATTTTTAAAATCCAGATAGTTCTGGCCAAATGCGGCCTCCAAAAAACGTTCTTCTCCGGCCACAAAGTTATACCTGATAACCAGCATGAACAACCAAACCGGTAGCAACGGGCTGATACTACCCATCATCAGTGCCGCCCCGATTAAAATCATAAACATACCCAGGTACATGGGATTCCGGGTATACCGATAAAGACCGCCGGTAACCAACGTGGTGGCTTCATCGAATGGCACAATGCCGGTTTTAGCTCGCGCAAAACGACCGACTGAAACGGTTGCGATTGCGATACCTGGCAGAATGGGAACGATGCCCAGGTAGGTCCAGGGTTCGTCCAGATAGTCGTATACCGGTAAATACCTGTTCAAAAGCCACATCAATATGAGGCTCGCAAACAGATAAACCGGCGGTACAATTCGCCGCTTTTTTTCAGCCATGTTGGTCAGACAACTATGTGGTCCAGTGCTGACGTTTTGCTTTGGCTGCCAGTGCGACCAGATAGACAGCTATCAGAATAGTTACAATCGGCAAGACCATGGCGGCATTCCCATACACATCAAGCATCCTGGCGATGAAAAAGTTGTAGAAGCATTGCACCAGAATGGCGGCCAGCGATAGTTGCAAAAACAAACCGGCGAGGTTCTTTTTCAGCACCAGCAACAAACAGCCAAGGGCACCGAAATTGACCGCAACTGCAAACGCCACAGTCACCCAGGTGGGCATTGCCGTAAGCAGTGCTTGTTGGTCTTGCGGTAGCTGCGCCAGGACTTCCGGGGTCATTGTAACTTGTACAATAAAGGCGACCACCCCGAGCAAATTCCATATCAAAGCCAGAATTGCCACGACCATAAACCACAAGGGCGCCTTTAGTTTCATTGAATCCGACATTTCCTTCTCCCAAAGTACGTTAGTTCTGCAATTAAAAGTTTATTGAGCATGTTATTCCACTGGCTGCTAAATTCAGGGCTGACTATTTCGAGCTCCTAAAACCATAGCATAGGACAAAAACTCCCAACTAACACCTTACCAACTTTTTTCCTCAGAGTTACTCAAGCGACACTTTCCTGCGAACTTCAACCCCGCTGCATTAAAACAACAGACCGGGGTGGTAAAACCCAAGTCCCATTTTCTACTTTTGCACGATTGTCTGGAGAACTGCAAAACTTCAATTCCCAAACGCTGTTCTGACTTGAAGCCGGCAATTTGAACTCAACGGCCTCATCGGCAGCATTCAACATAAAGGCAACTGCGCATGAATTGATTTGTTCCGATTTTTGCAAACCCGGCGAACCATCACCCAGATCACCCACCATCAATACTAATGCTCGCGTTTCAAGCCAATGACCCGCCTCAAGCAATTCACCATTGGAACGAAACCAGTGATAAGTCAGACTGCCTCGCGGCCGGCCTGCCTTACCGTCACCAAGCCAGCCGGGCAGGTGTGCAGACCACTCCCGGCGCAAGCGGATCAACAGTTGTACCTGCTGCAAAAACTCCGGATCTTGTTCAAGCCCGCGCCAATCCAGCCAACCAGTCTGATTGTCCTGTGCGTAAGCATTGTTGTTGCCATGCTGCGAATTGCCAAACTCATCCCCGGCCAACAACATCGGTGTGCCCTTTGATAACAGCAGGGTGGCGAGCATATTCAGGCGCTGTCTGCGTCTTAGTTGAAGGATTTTTAGCTTCTTCGTATCGCCTTCTACACCGTGATTGCTGCTGAAATTATGTGCGTGGCCATCCCGGTTTTCTTCACCATTGGCCAGGTTGTGTCGCTGTTTATAACTCACACTATCGCTAAGTGTAAAACCGTCATGGCTGGTGACAAAATTCACACTGCTATACGTCGGCCTGTCATTGGCATCGAATAAATCCCTGGAGCCCAGCAGAGAGTTGGCCAGCGCACTGGATTGATCAGAGTCACCTCGCCAGAAGCGCCTGACATCGTCGCGATAGCGGTCATTCCACTCAGCCCATTGGTCTGGAAACTGCCCCAGATGATAGCCGCCCGGACCCGGATCCCAAGGCTCGGCAATCAACTTGGCATTGGCCAGATCAGGATGATTTGTGATCCGTTTCAAAAGTGGATGTTGCGGATCAAAACCAGTGGCCGTTCGACCCAGAATGGGTGCCAGATCAAAGCGGAAACCATCCACGCCCATATCGTCATGCCAATAATTCAGGCTATCCAGTATCAGGTTCTGAACCTGTGGATGATCAACATTCAAAGTGTTTCCGCAACCGGTATCATTGATGTAGTGCTCTGGATTATCAGGCACTGTCCGGTAGTAAGTCAGGTTATCAATGCCCTTAAAACTGATGGTTGGGCCTTGTCCGTTACCCTCACCGGTGTGGTTGTAAACAACATCCAGAATCACCTCGATGCCGGCATCATGGATGGCATTAACCATGTCTCTGAATTCCACATTCGCGTTCTGATCGGCGTAACGGCTTGCGGGCGTGAAAAAGTTGATACTGTTATAGCCCCAATAATTGCTTAAACCACGACCACTCAGAAAGCCTTCATCTATAAAACTGTGCACCGGCATCAACTCAATGGATGTAATTCCCAGCGCCTTGAGATATTCCAGTATCCTGCCGTTACTAAGCCCGGAAAACTTACCCCGCTCATGCGCCGGAATGTCAGGGTGCAGCATGGTGTAGCCGCGCACATTGGCCTCATAAATAACCGTGTCAGCCCAGGCAATTTGAGGTTGCAACGAGTCAACCGCCGGATGCGGACCCGAGACCACCGACTTGGGAATGAATTCGGCACTGTCGCTCCAATTGGGCAGTAAAGGCATCTTTCCATTGAGCGTCGACATATCGAAATCGAATACCGCCCCGGACCAGCGAAAGCGGCCATCGAGTGCACGAGCATAGGGATCTATCAAAAGTTTGGAGGGATTGAAGCGTTGCCCTTTCTCCGGCGCCCATGGACCAAGCACCCTGTAGCCATAACGCTGACCAGGCTCGCAATCCGGCAGGTAACCATGCCAGACGCCGCCATGTTGCCAGGGCAGATAATGAATCGCTGTTTGCTTGTGATGTTGGTCGAACAAACACAGCTCGACCGCTTCGGCGGTTGATGAGTACAACGCAAAGTTGACGCCCTCACCGTCCCAATAACTACCTTGCTGGTCCGGGCTTCCGGTAGTTATCATGCGCCCTCGTTACTGACCTCTTCGAGACGCCAGATATCCCGGTTGTAATCCCGCATGGTCCGGTCGGTAGAAAACCTGCCGGATGATGCACTGTTGAGGATACTCATGCGCGTCCAGCGAGTTTGGTCCTGATAAGCTTCGCCGGCTGCCTGCTGGGCATCAACAAATTCACGGAAATCAGCGGCCGTCATCCACGGGTCGCGCGGGTTCTTCACAGCATTAATCAAGCTATCAAGCACGTTAGGCTCAAATCGGTTGAAGTGACCATTATCCAACAAGCGCATCACCCGGGTGAAGTCTTTGTCCGCCTCGATAATGGACTGAGGATCATAATCTTCCCGGACATTGGGGATTTCATCCACCGTCAGGCCGAACAGGAAAAAGTTTTCTTTGCTTACCGCCTCGAGTATTTCGACATTGGCACCATCGAGTGTGCCAATCGTGACTGCACCGTTCATCATGAACTTCATATTACCGGTGCCGGAAGCTTCTTTGCCAGCAGTTGAAATCTGTTCTGACAAATCTGCAGCAGGGCATATCACCTCCATCGCAGAGACGTTGTAATCCGGATAGAAAAGCAGCTGCAAACGACCTGTCATTGCAGGATCACTGTTAATTACATTGGCGACGTTGTTGACCAACTTGATCACATCTTTGGCCATTTCATAGCCGGGCGCAGCTTTGCCACCAATAATAATCACCCGCGGCGGCAAACCAAGTCCGTCACCCCGTTGAATGCGGTCGTAGAGGTGAATCGCGTGCAGCACATTCAATAACTGCCGTTTGTACTCGTGGATGCGTTTGACCTGCACATCAAACAGCATGTCCGGGTCCACTGACAGCCCGGTTTTTTGTTCGATATTGAGCGCCAGCCGCACTTTATTCGCATGTTTGACCTCTCTCCAGTCCTGTTGAAAATCAACATCGTCTGCCAATGGTTTCAACTGCTCCAGGTGATCCAGGTTGGTCACCCAGTCATCACCAATGTGTTTATTGATCAGCCCGGCCAAAAGTGGATTACAGGCTGCCAGCCAGCGCCGCTGGGTTACACCATTGGTCTTGTTATTAAACTTGGCCGGCCAGAGTGTCGCGAAATCGTTGAACAGGCCTTGCTTTAATAATTTCGAGTGCAGCTCGGCAACACCGTTCACAGAAAAACTTCCTACAATGGCCAGATAGGCCATTCGGACACGTTTTTGCGAACCTTCCTGAATCAGCGACATGCGCGCGAGGATGCGTTGATCGCCCGGCCAGCGCTGACTGACATAAGCCAGAAAGCGCTTGTTGATTTCGTAGATAATTTCCAGAACACGCGGCAGTAATTTCTCAAACATCTCCACCGGCCAGGTTTCCAGCGCTTCCGGTAACAAGGTATGGTTGGTATAAGCCATGGTGGCGGTGACGATCGACCAGGCAGTATCCCAACTCAGGCCATGGTCATCCAACAACAGACGCATCAGTTCGGGCACTGATATTGCCGGGTGGGTGTCATTGAGCTGAAAACAATGTTTATCAGCAAACTGACTGAAATCCTCGCCGTTGATGACCATCCAGTCATGCAAAATATCCTGCAGACTGGCGGAAGCGAGAAAATACTGCTGACGCAGGCGTAGTTCCTGGCCGTTCTCGGTTTCCGCGTTGGGGTACAGCACCATGGTGATTTTTTCCGCTTCATTTTTAGCCGCAACCGCGTCGGCATAACTGCCGGCGTTAAACTCTTCCAGATCAAAAGCATCGGTAGCCGTCGCTGACCACAAGCGCAAGGTGTTCACGACATCGTTCTGGTAGCCGGGAATGGGCAAGTCAAAGGGGATCGCCAGGACGTCATAGGTTTCAATCCAATCGGTATGCACCTTGCCCATTGAATCTTTGAAACGTACCACGCGACCGCTGAATTTGATTGTTCTGGCGCGTTCACTGCGTTCGATTTCCCACGGATAACCTTCTCGCAACCAGGCATCCGGCTCTTCCATTTGCCTGCCATTTTCCAGCCGCTGATGAAACATTCCGTATTGATAGCGAATACCATAGCCGGTAACCGGCAATCCCAGAGTCGCACAGCTATCCAGAAAGCAAGCAGCCAGACGGCCCAGGCCGCCATTGCCCAGGCCCGCATCATGTTCCTGCTCGTGAATCTCTTCCAGCTCAACACCCAGTGCATCAAGGGCTTCGCCAGCCTCATCTGTTATTCCAAGGCTCAATAAGGCATTTCTAAGCAGACGCCCCATCAAAAACTCCAGCGAAATGTAACTGGCTCGTTTGGCGTGACTGGTCTCCAGAATATTGCGGGTCTCCACCCAGCGCTCCATCAAGCGATCACGCGTGGCGTGTACCAGCGCCTGATACAAAAAAGGCTCATCCCGGTGCACTGTTCGCCTGCCCAACATGCGAATATGGTAGTGAATGGTGTCTGACAAGATGTCGTCTGGCGACATGCCGAGTGCTGGAAGTTTCATCAATTCCATATCCCCGCTGGCATCTGTCATCGAATCGACTGGCATGTATCTTCTCCAAGGTTTCACCCGGACTTTTTACCGGGCGCTTAATTCATTAAAAGTTTGGCCGGCTGAACGGGCTTAATCCGCAACTATTTTAGTGAGCAATAAGCATGCCAGTGGCGGCAAATCAAGCTGTAGCGACTGCAACCGGCCATGAGCTTCGACCTTTTCGGTGCTTAATGTATCAGTGTTCCCCATTCCGGTGCCGCCATAATCTTCTGAATTGGTATTCAAAAGCTCGCAATAGGCGCCTGTCTGCGGAACACCGATCCTGTATCCCGGGCGCGGCAAGGGGGTAAAATTACAAACACAAACCACAAAGCTGCCATCGCTGGCCCAACGCACCCAGCAAAATACGCTGCTGTCCTTGTCCTGCCGGTCAAGCCATTCAAAACCCTCCGCGCTGAAATCCAATTCGTGCAGTGCCCGGGTATCCCGGTAAGTCCGGTTGAGATCCCGAACCAGTGACTGAACCCCCCGGTGATTACTTTTTTCGAGTAATTGCCAGTCTAGTTCAGCATCATGATTCCATTCCCGCTGCTGCGCGATTTCCGCCCCCATAAACATCAACTTTTTGCCCGGGTGCGCAAACATAAAACCGTAGTAGGCGCGTAAATTGGCAAACTTCTGCCATTCATCACCCGGCATACGCCCCAGCAATGAGCGCTTACCATGTACAACTTCATCGTGTGACAGGGGCAGAACGAAATTTTCTTCAAAGGCGTATACCAAGCCGAAGGTCATTTTGTCGTGGTGGTATTTGCGGTTAATCGGGTCTTCCCTCATATAGGCCAGAGTGTCGTTCATCCAGCCCATGTTCCACTTAAAGGTAAAGCCCAGACCACCGGCACTGGTCGGGCGCGACACGCCTGGCCAGGTGGTTGATTCTTCCGCATAACTGGTGGCCTGATAAGAGTGGATAATTTCATTCAACTGGCGCAAAAAATCGACCGCTTCAAGATGCTCGTTGCCGCCATCCTTGTTCGGCAGCCACTCGCCTTCCTCACGCGAATAATCCAGATATAGCATGGAAGCCACTGCATCCACCCGCAGGGCATCAATATGAAACTGATCGATCCAGTAAAGCGCACTGCCGACCAGATAATTAATCACTTCGTTGCGGCCGTAGTTAAAAATCAACGTGCCCCAATCGCTGTGCTCGCCTTTTCGAGGGTCTTCGTGTTCATACAGGGCGGTGCCGTCAAACAACCGCAGGCCATGCTCATCCTTGGGAAAGTGGGCTGGCACCCAATCCATAATGACGCCGATATCCGCCTGATGAAAGCAGTCGATCAGGTAACGGAAATCATCCGGACTGCCGAATCGCTGGGTGGGTGCAAACAGTCCAATTGGCTGATAGCCCCACGACCCGTCAAAGGGAAATTCGGTGACTGGCATGAACTCCACGTGGGTGAAATTCATCTCTTTTACATAGGTCACCAACTTTTCTGCCAGCTCGCGGTATGTTAGATAAGAACATTTGTCGCCACACCGCTTCCAGGATCCGAGGTGCACCTCGTATATGCTGATAGCGTGATCCATCCGGGGAGTTGCGGGTTTGCCGTGACTCCACCGACTATCCTGCCACTCATAATTGCTCTGAAAGACAAGCGATGCATTGCCCGGCGGAGGCTCATGATACTGCCCCAGCGGATCTGCCTTGAGCGGAAGCAGTTGGCCGGCGTGATCCAATAATTCAAACTTGTACTGGTCACCTTCCTCAACTCCCGGAACAAACAACTCCCAGATGCCATTGTCAGGATGCAATCGCATCATATGGCGTCTTCCATCCCAACCATTGAAACTGCCGGTAACGCTGACGCGCGAAGCGTTGGGTGCCCACACCGAAAATAAGGTGCCCTGCACACCCAGCATCTGCATGCGGTGTGCACCGAGTTTTTTGAAAATATCGCGGTGGGAACCCTGACCCATCAAGTACAGATCGAGGCTTCCCAGGGCAGAAGGGAATCGATAGGGGTCTTCAAGCTCATAATGATTGCCATCAGCCTGGCGTACAGCAAAACGATAACGGCGCAAGCGGGCAGGCATCTCAATTTCAAATAGCCCGGCTGCATGCACCTGTTGCATCTCACCCAGCACCTCGCCTTTTGCTGAAACCAAAGAAATAGAAGCTGCCTGAGGTTGCAAAGTTCTGACCATGCGAACCCCGGATTCAGTATGTACGCCGAGCAGCGCAAACGGCTTGTTACTGCGCCCGGCGGCAAGTGCCGAGAGAGCTTTCTCCCGGTCTTTATTAGCAGCTGGGGTCAGTCCCACGAGTCCGGGCCTAGCGCGTGATATGCAGAGATTGGTCAAGCATGTCAGGTGTAACCAGTGTGCGGCCCCCGTCGGTTACCCGGAAGCCTCTGGCTTTATCCTCAGCCAGGTCCACTCCGATTTCGGTGCCGGCAGGAACAATCGTGCCGCGATCGATGATGGCATTTTGGATAGTGCAGCTCTCCATGACCTCACATTCAGGCAACACAATGGAATCTGTAATGGTGGTATATGAATGTACTTTGCAGTTGGTGAAAATCAATGAGCGCTTAACGCTGGCACCCGAGATAATGCAGCCGGCTGAAATCATTGAATCGATAGCCTCTCCACGCCTGCCGGGATGATCGTAAACAAATTTCGCCGGTGGTGATTGTAGTTGGTGGGTATAAATAGGCCAATCCTTGTCGTACAAATCAAGTTGTGGCAATTTCGACACCAGTTCCATATTGGCTTCAAAGTATGCGTCCAGTGTACCTACATCGCGCCAGTAAGCCTGGTCATCAGTTTCGTGATTGTGGAACGGATGCGCAAATATACGATAATTTTCAATAATGGAGGGGATGATATTTTTGCCAAAGTCGTGATCTGAGCCGGGCAAATCAGCGTCTTTGATCACCTGTTCGTACAAAAAGTCGGTGTTGAAAATATAGTTGCCCATCGAGGCCAGACACCAGCCTTCTTTTCCTGGAATGGAATCCGGTTCAGCAGGCTTCTCGCTAAACCCGATGACGCGTCCGGTTCCATCTACCGTCATGACGCCAAACTGACCAGCCGCTTCCTCCACCGGAACCTCGACACAGCAGACTGACATGTCTGCGTTATTTTCGGCGTGAAATGCCAGAAACGCGCCGTAATCCATTTTGTATACGTGATCGCCCGCCAGAATTAAAACAAAACGCGGTTGATGCGTACGAATGATGTCCAGATTTTGAAAAACCGCGTCTGCAGTACCGAGATACCAATCGTCGCCCACACGCTGCGACGCCGGCAGGATTTCAATGAACTCACGCTCTGAAGATTGAAAATGTGTCCAGCCGTGCACCAGATGACGGATCAGTGAATGTGCCTTGTACTGGGTTGCCACACCAATGCGCCTGATACCCGAGTTAATACAATTGGATAACGGAAAATCTATGATTCGCAACTTACCGCCAAAGTAAACCGCAGGCTTGGCGCGCCAGTCGGTTAGCTCATACAATCTGGACCCGCGACCACCAGCCAGAATCAATGCTACCGTGTCGCGTGTCAGACGACTGACGTAGCGACCTTGGTCAGTAAGTGTTGTCCTGCTCATTCCATTAACCCTTTGCTCATAAGGACGAACATAGAGTGTATTGCATATTTTAGCGCTTGGGTAATTTGTCGATACCGGCTGCCAGCGCGTTGGGGCGCCTGGAATCAGCGGCACCGTAGAACATGCCGTCCTGCCACATGATCGATTGGGTGCTGCCCATGGTTTGTTGCATATCGATCACGTGACCCATGGCCTCGAGCAATTTGATGACTTCAGGATTCATACCTTTTTCTATCGCCAGCTTGGGTGATCTCCAGCCTTGATAGATGCGTGGCTGCTCTGTGGCTTGCGCAATATTCATGTTGTAGTCCATCACATACACCAGCACTTGCAGCACCACGTTGATGATACGGCTGCCGCCAGGTGTGCCGGTCACGACCAGCACTTTGCCGTCTTCGCCCAGCACCAGCGTTGGCGTCATGGTTGATAACATGCGTTTGCCGGGGCGCATTTCATTCATGTGGTTGTTGTCAGAACGGTAGCTGAAATTTCTCATCTGATTATCGAATAATATGCCTGTGCCTTCTGCCACAAAACCGGATCCGAATGAATAACCGAGGGTGTAGGTATTGGAAACAGCGTTGCCGAATCGATCCATGACAGAAAACTGGGTGGTATTACGGCTCTCATAACGCTCAACAGGCTCGGCCTGAATGTCTTTGACGTCTGTTGAATGCTGCAGGTCGATGTCGGCGGACATCTTTTTCGCCAGTTCCTTGTTGATATAACCGTCAATATGAACTTCGACAAAATCCGGGTCACCGATCAAAGAGCGGCGATTGGCAGCTGCCCGTTTCATGACCTCAGACATCAGGTGCAGGCTGTTGGCGCTGCCGGCCCCCAAATCTGCCATAGGAAAGTTTTCCAGCATATTCAACATCTGTAGCAGTGTGATACCGCCACCACTCACGGGCGGCATGCTAACCACGGTCTTGCCACGATAGCCGGTTTGCACCGGGTCCCGATCTTTAACGCGATAGCCAGCCAGATCCTTGTGCGTGATGATACCGCCGGATTTTTTAAACGCCGCAACGATACGATCTGCCAGTTTGCCTTTGTAAAAAGCATCAGATCCGTGATCCATGATCTGCTTGATAGACCAGCCAAGATCCTTTTGTATGAGTAAATCGCCCGCCTTCCACGGATTTTCGCCCTTCTTCAGATAGGCTGCTGCCGGTGAATAGAAGCCGAAAATCTCATCGGCCATATTCAACACTGCAGCAAGGTCATGCCCAATCTCGAAACCATCTTTAGCCAGTTTGTGCGCAGGCCTGAGCAAGTCTTTCCAGGGTAAAGATCCGAAACGTTGCCATGCCTGATGCATGGCGGCCACGGTTCCCGGTACAGCTGGCGCCATTGCACCATAAGTCAGTTTGTCCCAGTCCATTTCGCCATCCGGCTTTTGATACTGCTCAACGCTCGCCATCAAGGGTGCTACCGAGCGGTAATCCAATGCGGTGGTTTTCTGGCTTTCAGCTTCATGAACGAGCATAAATCCACTGCCGCCCAGGTTTCCTGCCCGGGGCAAGGTTACCGCCAGCGCAAACCCCACAGCCACTGCTGCATCCACAGCATTACCGCCCTTGGCCAGAATACGTTGCCCAACCAGAGTCGCGGTGCTGTTTTGCGACACCACCATTCCGTAATTGCCTTTCACTGGATGATGGATGGATTCGTAGCGAACAATGGCCTGTTTGAGACCGGAGCCGCCGGTTGCCGCTTGTGCCATTACCTGACCGGAAAACATAGCGGGTAACATCAGGCTGCACGCCAATACAGAAACCCAACATTTTGCGAGCTTCGCCTTTGTTACAAGATCTTTGCTATTTGAAACAATCTGCATTTTCAATCCTGTTTGGAGCGCAAAGGCCGGCCGGGACGAGCGCCGGTCATCTGCCCATCTTTGAGTGCAAACACACCATTGACCAGCACGTGTTTTACGCCGCTGGCATATTGATGCGGATCCTCAAAAGTTGCATGGTCCTGAACCGTGCTGAGATCCAACACAGCAATATCTGCCATCGCTCCAATCTCAATCCGGCCACGATCATTCAGACCGATGCGTTGCGCCGGAAATTTCGACATTTTGTAAATGGCTTCACCCGCAGAAATGGTCTGGGTGTCTCGCACGTAGTAAGCCAGAACTCGAGCAAACGTTCCGTAATTACGTGGATGGGGCACCCCCTCGCCCGCTACATAGATGCCCCCATCAGAGGCAATCATTGTTCGCGGATGCTGCATGATGCGGGCAACATCTTCTTCTGACATGGCATGGAAAATGCCGGCACAGCCTCCATTCTCCTGAATTTGCAGGGCCAGATCTGCGGCTGCTTCCATATTGATCGGCTGTCCTCTCTCAGCCAGAATTTCCGCAAAATCTTTGCCGTTCAGGGATTTGTCCCAATCACAATTGGCTATCGCAACTCTGGAGGGGTCATCGCCGCCACGGTCGTGTACGAGATTGAAAACAATACCTTCTTTAACTTTAGCGCGAGTCTCCGGGTCGTTAAAACGCGCCAATTGTTCGTCTCTGCCACCCGCCAGACTCCAGGCCGGAAACAGCACGCTGATTCCGGTGCTCGATGCTGCATACGGATACTGGTCACTGCTCACATCCACACCACGGCCGTTGGCCTGATCAACCAGTTCCAACGACTGCTTGCTTGCGCCCCACATTTCAACGCCCATGGCTTTGTGGTGGGTTATTTGCGCCGGCAGCCCGCCCTCCTCACCAATTCGAATGGTCTCTTTGACGCTGGTCAGCAGATCCAGGCCTTCTTCACGCATATGGCTGATATAAATGCCACCATACTGCCCAGCGACTTTCGCCAGCTCAATCACTTCCTCTGTATTGGAATAGGCACCGGGAATGTATTTAAGCCCCGACGACAAACCGAAGGCACCCTCCAGCATTGCGGTTTTTACCAATGTCTTCATCGATTCTAGTTCTGCTGCGGTCGGGGCGCGATTTTCCCGCCCCATCACTTCAATCCGGACTGTGTTGTGGCCGATAAATGTACCGTAGTTAATGGCTGCCGGTGTCGCTTCCAAATCACCTAGTTGCTTACCAATATCGACAGCCGAACCACCGTCCGGTCCACCAATGGCAGTTGTTACGCCCTGCCGAATATAGTTTTCTGCATCCGGGTGCAGGAACAAACCGCTTTTCTTGCGCGATTGGCGGGTGGCATGACTGTGGATGTCGACAAAGCCCGGCACGACTGCCAGACCTGTGACATCAACGCGCTGGTCGGCCTGCATTCCGGATAGATCACCAATGGCAACAATACGGTCCTCACGAATGCCGATGTCCTGGGTTCTGGCTGAAGAGCCGGAGCCCTTCCATACCGAACCCCCTTCCAGAATCACACTGAAGGGCTGATCTTGATTGCCTTGAGACATCTGGGCGAACGTAATGGTGCTGCACAAAAGCAGCAGACCGGCTACAAGCCGGCATATACGAAATGATTTTTTGTATTGCATGGCTGGCTCCCTACTTACATTTCATTTGCTCAGTCACAAACACTTAGGCAGCCACTTCAAATCAGGATGGCAGGTGCCAGAAACAATGCGACCAAAGATAACAAGATAATACCTACAAGATTCAGCACTAAGCCGGCTTTGGCCATTTCCGGAATGGTAAGACGTCCCGATCCAAAGACGATCGCATTTGGTGGCGTTGCTACTGGCAGCATAAAGGCACAGCTGGCTGCCAATGCTACGGGTACAGTCAAAATGATGGGGTTGACACCCAACTCCAGCGCCAGTGCTGCCATCACCGGTAACAATGTAGCTGTTGTCGCCAGGTTACTGGTGAGTTCTGTCAGAAAAATAACCAGTACTACGGCTGCAAACACAACCGCACCAATCCCGAAGGCACCCAAAGGTACCAGCGAATAACCCAGCCATTGCGCCAACCCCGTGTCAGACACAGAAGCGGCCAAACTCAATCCGCCGCCGAATAGAATCAATATGGCCCATGGCAGGTCACGGGTCATACCCCAGTCCATCAAAGATCTCTGGCCAGACACGCCACTAGGTATCAAAAACAGTAAAAAGGCTGCCATCATCACGATACCCGCGTCGCTCAAGCCCTCTATGGACAGCAGATCGCCTAACCAGGGTCGCGACATCCAGCCAATGACAACGAACAAAAATACAATTCCAACGCGCCATTCGGCTTTGCTGGCTTTGCCGAGATCGCGCTTCATATCCTTGAGCATCACCTGCGTTTCTTTGGAGGTTTCGAATGAAATAGGATAAACAAGTTTGACCAGCGCCAACCATGCCAACGGCAGCATGATAATAGTAACCGGCACACCCACCATCATCCAACTGGCAAAACTGATTTCTATATCGTAATTCTCAGCCAGGAATGCCGCCAGAAAAGCGTTGGGTGGCGTACCTACGAGGGTTGCAACGCCACCGATGGTAGCGCCAAATGCGGTGCCCAGCAGCAAGCAAATTTCGAAATTGTGACGCTCTTTCGCATCAATGTCGGTAACCGTGGTCGTGATTACTGCAATTACAGACACAATGATAGGTAGCAGCATCATGGTGGTGGATGTATTGGTCATCCACATGGATAGCAGCGCGGCCGTAACCATAAAACCGCCCACCAAAGAACTCCCGTTGGTTCCCGACACGGTCAGCAACCCAAGCGCAATGCGTTTATGCAAATCCCATCTCTGCATGGCCGCTGCAATCATGAAGCCACCGAGATACAGGTAGATAATCGGATTGGCGTAATGCATTGCAGCGTCTTTAAGGCTGGCAATTTGCATAGGCGCAAAGAATATCAATGGGATAAAAGCGGTAACGCCAACCGGCGTGGCTTCAGTCGACCACCAAACTGCCATCCACAAACCCAATGCTGCTGTCCGCCAGGCAGCGTCGCTCAAGTCGCCTTGCGGACCAACCAATAGCATAAAAATAGCAACGGCGGGGCCTAGAAAAAGACCAACGGTTTGATAGCGGGCCCGGGACTGGATGGCTTGTGTGCTCATATTTTAATTATGCATTGCCATTATAGAAGTCTATTCAGCTTGTTTGGATGGTAAAAACCTGAGCCCCGGCAGCGGCAGGCTTTGGTGGTCTGAAAACGCTGGTCGGGAACGACCCCGACCAGCCATTCAAATAGCTCAGAAGCTCATCCGTACATCGACGTAGTAATAACGGCCAACATCACGATGTGCATCGGCGAAATATCCGAAGTAGCGATCCGCCAATGGCGCACGTTCATCGGCTAGATTGTTGATACCGAACCGGAAGCGGGTTTCGGATTCCCATACATCAAAACGATAGTCAAAGCTGGCATTGAAAGTGGTTACCGACGGAATAACATATTTAGTACCATCAGACAGCGTTAATGAGCTCTGATAAAAACGGCTCAGGTAAAAGGCTGCCAGGTTGATACCAAACGCGTCCTTGCGCCAGTTCATGGTGGCATTGTATTTGGTGGTCTGGTTGCCATCTTGCTTGCGAAGATCATCAAACCCAGTTACCGGGTAGTTGGCTGGCAATATACCTGCATTCTGGGCATCTAACAAAACCCGTGCTTTACCACCGGGCTCCTGGTCGTACTTATCATAGAACGTACCGACCGTCCTGAAATAGAAACTGCCAGCGCTGACGGTGTCGACATCATAATAGATGCCGATGTCGTGACCTTTCACAATGCGGGTGTTCAGGTTCGCGTACTTATCGTCAATGAATTCGATCAAACCAGCAGGGCAGAGGCCAGCAGCCAGATAGACGGCTGATTCTTCATCCGTTGCATCTATTCGACCAATGGCCGGGTTGCCCACGTTTGCGCAGTTGCCGGTACCCGCTGCAATACGATCCAACAGGTCAAGCATGGTGTGGTTTTCCTCACCAAACAAGCCGATGGTGTCGGTCTTTTCAATCTGCCAGAAATCGAGCGTAAAGGTCAGGCTTTCCGTTGGTGTCCAGACCATGCCAATCGAGGTGTTGTCAGATTTTTCAGGTTTCAGATCTTTACTGCCCTCTGCCCGACGCTGCACACCGTTGCGACAATCAAGAATATTCTCATCCGGGTCGCCACCATTTTGCGCCGCATACAAGCAGGTGTAATCATCAATGGTATTGGTACGTACCACCAGTTCCTCATTGATCGTGATCAGATTTGGTGCCCGAAACGCCTGCGACCATGAGCCACGAATCAACAAAGGTTCAAATACCCGCCAGCCGAAAGCCACTTTACCTACGGTGGTTGAGCCTACGTCTGACAAGTCTTCATAGCGCAAAGCCAACTGCACATCCAGATTTTCAAAAACCGGCACTGCGAACTCGGTAAACAACGATGTCACGTTTCTGCTGCCCTTGCTGTCGCCGGTAGGGCTTGAATTGGCTACGTCCGAAACAAACGGATAGGTATCACCGTCTTTGTCAGTAAAAGCAATGGTGCCATCCAGCCTGTCATCACGATTATCCTTGAAAGACTCCTTGCGATACTCGGCTCCCACCAGGAAGCCGACCGGGCCTGCCGGCAGATTAAAAAAATCGTTTTTAGTGACTTTAAAATCGACCATAAACAGATCAGATTCGTTTCTTCTGGAAACGTCTACCAAAGCGCGCTCAATATTCGATTGCAAAATGCCACCGTTAAACGGGTTGTAAGCGGCAGAAGTCGAATCGTTCAGAGCTTCCTGCATCAGGTTGTTGGAAATACGGTTATGCGTAACATCGTCACGTGTCGCTTTTGACCAGACAATGGCGCCATCCCAATCCCATGCTCCCCAGGCACCACTTAATCCCTGCAAAACTCGCCAGGTCGCATTTTCAGTGTCTACGATCCTCGGTACTTCGGCGAAGCGGTAATTATCCATCACCAGTTCTTTACCAGCGCAGGTGAAGTCCGCACCAATAATAGAGTCGGGCAGTCGATTAGGTGAGCCACAAGGGCCAAACGGGTTGTAGTAGTTTTCAGCGCCTACCACCAGGTTCACACCGGTAGTCATACCGGAAGGATGGCGAAACTGGTTGGTGCTGGCCGTATAGTAAGAAAGCTCGGTATAGGCCTGTATACCGTTGTCAAATTCATGATTGAAATATAAGAACGCGTTGTAACGATCCAAATCAGAACTGAGATCACGATTTTCGTTCAGATTGTAACGGTAAGTGCCTTGTCCGTCTGAGTGTCCACACATGATTTCATTAAGCGCCCACCCGCCTTCACAGCGTTCGTCCCCAATCGGGTAGGTTTCAAATTCGCCCCGGCTGTCGGTAATTCCGCCGACGCTGCCGCTCATGTCAAACTGGCCATACAGTGAATTGGCGCTGTTATTTCTGAATGCGGTGCTTCCGGCCCACGGCGAGTCTTCAGGAAGTCGATAGCGGAAATCAGAATCCGCCCATCTTTTGTCGTCCTGGGAGTTAACACGGTCGCGGTGGTAGTAGTCGAAAAACATGCTGATATTCGACTTACCGCCGTTGAAGATCTTGCCCCATTCAACATTGAAGTTCTGGTCGTTTCGCGGAATATTTTCATACCAGTCATAGCGGGCACGGATTGTCAGACCTTCAAAGTTGTTCTTCAATACGGTGTTGACCACACCTGCCACGGCATCCGCACCGTAAATAGCTGAAGCACCATCACGCAAGACTTCGACACGCCTGACTCCAAATATGGGGATGGCGTTGGAGTTTACAGTCGCAACCGGTACAAAACTGCCACCCACCTGTTCGGTCTGGTAGCCAGCGGCCTGCACCATACGACGGCCGTTCAACAGCACCAGCGTGTTACCGGTACCCATATTACGCAGGTTAAATGCGCCAATATCACCACGAGCCGCGTTCACGCCACCCGCGATGTTTTCAGCCTCGTTCAGGAAGTTCTGGCCATTTTCAGGCATAAAGTCCAACAATTCATCGCCTGAACTGATACCCAGAGTTTCGATGGTTTCCGCGCTCAGGATCGATACTGATAGCGCTTCTGAAATGGCGGCACCTTTAATTTGTGTACCAACTACAACAACTTCTTCGAGTGCATCTTCATCATCGGCTTTCTGGTCCTGATCCTGAGCCATAACCGGTCCGCCCAGAAATGCCCCAGAGCAGAAAAGCAGTGTTGCGAGACCAATTGAAGATTTTTTGTAGACACTTAATTTTGCGGCGATGTTTGATTGTTTTGATTTTTTCATTAGCTTCCTTCCCAAAACCAATATTTATGTAAAAATTTACGTGACCATTATTATTGCTTAAACAATATACGATGATTTAACAAATCATTTCCAGCTTTTTAACTTTTTAACATTCATTTTATCGTGGGTCTTTGAAGCGGACCTGAAATTTGCATTACACCGCCTCCCTGACAACTCTTTCAGAATCATTTCTGAAGCTTGGTGTTTTTGATGATGGGCCCGAAATACAAAGCGTTCACCCACAAGCGTTCGGTTCCGCGCCAGAATCCACGAAACAACGGATTGTTGGCAAAGCGAATCACAGCGCCCTTCCCATGCCGCTGTGCAATCACAGACGGTTGCCCGCTCATCTGCGTCAGACGCTCGTCACCAATGTAACCACTGACCAGAGGCTCAGTCGTATACATGACAGGTGACGCGAAGGGATTAGTGCTGGGTTTCAGCAAAGTCGTTCCACGCCTGAACACCGTCAACGTATCGCCAAAACCAAACGCTACCGGATGAGTATTGTCGACGCGGGCACTAACAATGGCGCCGCCAATGGTGAGCTCAGCATCTTTCTGATCAAAATCGTCGTAGGCGATATTTTTGAGCGGCTCTGATTTTTTGCCCTTCTCGCCGGTCTTGTTGTCTTCGACTTTGTCGCCTGCTTTGTCGTCGTCTTTGCCGTCGGAACAACTACTGGAAAAACACAGTGTTTCAGCCCAGGTAGAACCGCTTCGAGTGCTAATCAACACGCCACCTGTTTTAACCCAATCGGCAATGCTCTCACGCAAAGTTTTGCTGATGTCGCTGTAGTTGCCATCCGCCACCAGAATATGCGTGTAATCGTATAAATTGATCCGGATGAGGTGGTTCATATTGACCATCACAGGTGGTACTTTCAGGCGTTGATCGAGCTCAAACCAAACCTCGCCGACGTCATAAGCGCGGGTGCCTTCTCCAGCAATAAGCAGCGGCTTGACTGGTTTAACCGGCAAAAACCGGCTGGTTCCCAATCCAGGTCCTGTAGCAGTTAGCTGTGTGTTGTAGGAAAAAACGTCCACACCCGATTCTCCGGCCGACTGCAGCACTTTCATTGTCGCCGCCGCGGTCTCGGATTTCTGGATGCCGGCCATAACAACCAGACTGCCAGCACTGAATTTCTGTTCCGCATCGCCACTGCCAAAGCTGAACGGTTGGGTTGCTGCCCGCACGATGGTTCCCGCATCCAACAGCTGTTGCAAAACTACAGGCGCGTTGAGCTGCTGCCAGGAAATAACCCAGGCAGATGCATCAGGGTCGATAGCCGGGCGCGGCTGCTCAGTTGCGCTGTCGGTGACTGAAGGCAGGCTTTTCAAACTTGAAAATGGCAGGTCATACGCCATCGGCAAACTCCAGGCCGACACATCATAAAATGCGTCATCCTCAAATTCAGTGCGGGTTTCGAGCATGGCCTGGGCAAGCCCAAACTGTTGCTGGTCCGCCGGAATAACCCATGCGTGGCCCGGCTTGAACGTTTCATCATCAATAGTGATTTCTTTGGACAGGGTTTTATATTCCACTTTGTGTTGGGCAAACACATTCATCAACGCCAGGCCTCGTTGCAAGTCGCCACCATCGCCAATTACCCAACCTTGCAGGCCGGACTGGGCAGCCCGTTTTTTCATCGCCTGGAAAAAATCGCTTTGATACTGCTTAAACTCATCGCGCAATTCATAAGTGCCTTTGAGGGTCGACAAAGAGGTCAACACCTGATTTTGCACAGCTTGCTGGAAGGTCCGTCTGACGGTCCAGCCATCGACCATCACGCCATTGACTCTCGGCTGCTCGAATAAAATGCCGATGCTGCCGTTGATGTCCGGATAAGTTGAGCCCTTTCCATAATAAAAGTCATCGTAGGCATCTTCGGTGAAATACATAACGCCTTCGCTGTCAAAACTGCTGGCGTGATACTTGGCCAGCGCGCGGGTCATTTCAAGGTTGGCCTGAGTGGTCAGTGGATGCTGACGACTGGGAATACCCGGTTGAAAAAAGAAACCTTCATGTCGGGTTTCGTGATGATCGGTAATAACGTGCGGCAACCAACGCTGGTACTCCGCAATGCGGGCGCGGGATTCAGGGTGCACCAGCGGCAACCAATCACGATTGAGGTCAAACAGGTAATGATTGGTCCTGCCTTGCGGCCAGTCTTCAGAATGAACACGGCTGTTGGGATCTGCTACCGGCGTAATGCTGCGGTTGCTGTTTGCCCAACTGGCAAAGCGTTCCATGCCATCCGGGTTTAACGCGGGGTCAATAATGACGATCGTCTCTTGCAGGAGGTTTTTAACATATTCGGATTGTGATGCAGCCAGATACCACGCCACCACCGGCACGGCATTGTTACCACTGGATTCGTTGCCGTGCACGCTGTAGCCCATCCACACCACCAACGGTGCTTTGAGATCACCGCTGACGGCGCCTTTCAAGTGCGCCTGCCGCAGCGATTCCAGATTGGCCTGGTTCTCCTTTGAGGTAATGATCACCTGCATCAACGGCCGTTGCTCATAGGTGTACCCGACTACCCTGGTGCTGACGAGATCTGATGCATCATCAAGTGTCTGCAAGTACTGAACCAGTTTGGAGTGATCAATCTTCCAATCGCCTGGCTCCCAACCAAGAACAGATTCGGGCGAAGGGACAGATATATCCAGATTGGCATCAGCAGGTAAATATTCTGCCGACTTCATCGAATACGCATTGGTGCTCGCCGCTAAAGACAAGATCACTACACTCAGGGTTATCGTAATTAATCGCACTGACCACTCCATTAACTTCAGAACTATTGCATTCATTCTATGGGATGTTAAACCACAATGCCCTTGCGCAAGACCAACACGGCGGCAACGCGACAAAATTACGCAAATCTTCCTGCAATGTTCTTAATCTCTTCCTAAAAAATTGCCGCCCTGATAGTCTGGACGCCTGAAAAAACAACAAATACGAGGCCGACAATGCAATTTCCATCCAGAATACTTCTCTTTCTCGCTGTTTTAGGTTGCGCACTCTTAACCCAACCAGTTGTTGCGGACGAGCTATCTGACACGGTGGAAAAAGATTACCAACAGCACCTTGGCGCTTTGTTTGACTACTTTCACCGCAACCCGGAATTGTCCGGCATGGAAGTTAAAACCGCAGCCCGCATGGCGCAGGAATTGCGTGACGCCGGTTATGAAGTTACTGAAGGTGTGTTCGAAACCGGTGTTGTCGCGATAATGAAGAATGGCCCGGGACCGCTGGTGATGATGCGAGCTGACATGGATGGGCTGCCGGTACCTGAAAAATCGGGCTTACCAAATGCGTCGGTTGCGACACAGATTGACTGGAATGGCGACGAAATGCCGGTGATGCACGCCTGCGGTCATGATGTGCACATCACCAGTCTGGTGGGCACTGCGCGGGTGATGGCCAACAGTAAGGATACCTGGTCGGGTACATTAATGCTGATAGTGCAACCTGCTGAAGAACGTATCGGCGGCGCCAAAGGTATGATGGATGATGGTATCTGGGAGCGCTTCGGCCAGCCTGATTATGCGTTGGCTTTTCATGTCGCTTCCGGTGTGCCGACAGGTAAAATCGTCGCCACACTTGGCGCGCCGTATTCCGGTGCTGATTCGGTTGACATCATCGTACATGGCATCGGCGCACATGGTGCAAGCCCGCACCGCGGTGTAGACCCGGTGGTACTGGGCTCACAGATCGTTATGGCGTTACAAACCATTGTTAGCCGAGAGCTTGCACCTCGTGAAGCAGGGGTCATTACAGTGGGCGCATTCCACTCCGGTACTAAACACAACATTATTTCTGACGAAGCTCGATTGCAGTTAACCGTCCGCAATGACAATCTTGAAACTCGCAAGCTACTGCTCGATGCCATCGAGCGGGTCGCTATCAATATGGGAAGAGTTGCTGGCCTGCCTGATGATTTACTGCCAGAAGTCATTGTTGAAGGAGACGGGGTACCGCCAACCGTTAACGATATCGAACTCACCCAGCAATTACGTAATGTCTGGGCGGAAGAATTTGGCGGAGACATCTTTTATGAAGCCAAACGTGACGGTATGGGCGCGGAAGATTTTCCTTACTTCACTACCGACCCGTATATCCCTAGCACTTATTTTGCAGTCGGCGGCACACCGCAAGCTGATTTTGATGCTGAAGCGGATGGTGGTCCTGCTGTACCTTCACACCACTCACCTTTATTCAAGATTAGCCCTGAAGAATCGGTTACGCTCGGCGTTGAAGCAACGGTCGTTGCGTTAAGAGATATGTTGAAGGCTGAATAGCGAGGTTGAATAACATGGGCATGGAACAACAAAGAAAGGCCTACTGGCGCGCCAACCTCAAACTCGTGGCATTTTGCCTGAGTATCTGGTTTGTTGTTTCCTTTGTGTTTGGCATCATTCTGGTCGACCAACTCAATACCATTCACCTGGGCGGATACAAGCTGGGTTTCTGGTTTGCGCAACAGGGCTCTATTTATGTGTTCGTCGTGCTGATCTTTTTTTACGCCTGGCGCATGAACAAGCTCGATAAAAAATTCGAAGTGGACGAGATCGAAGAGGGCGGGCAATAGCATGGAACTGCAAACACTGACTTACCTCGTTGTCGGCGCATCATTTGCGTTATATATCGGCATTGCGATCTGGACCAAGGCATCTACTACCAAAGAGTTTTATGTGGCAGGTGGTGACATTCACCCTATTGCCAATGGCATGGCCACAGCTGCCGACTGGATGTCGGCCGCCTCGTTTATTTCCATGGCGGGCCTGATCGCTTTTCTGGGCTATGACGCGTCGGTCTACCTGATGGGCTGGACCGGCGGTTATGTCCTACTAGCCTTGTTATTAGCACCTTATCTACGCAAATTCGGCAAGTTCACCGTGCCGGAATTCATCGGTGACAGGTACTATTCCAAGTTTGCCAGGTTTGTGGCTGTGGTCTGCCTGATTATTGCCTCCATCACCTATGTTATCGGGCAGATGAAAGGCGTCGGTGTGGCATTCGGCCGCTTTCTTGAAGTTGATTTTGAAGTCGGTGTCATGATCGGCATGGGCATTGTGTTTGTATACGCGGTTTTCGGCGGCATGAAGGGCATTACCTACACCCAGATTGCACAATACTGCGTGTTGATTTTTGCTTTCACGGTACCGGCGGTTTTCATTGCGCTGAACCTGACTGGAAATCCTATACCGCAGGTGGGTCTGGGCATGGAAATGGCCGATGGTTCGGGTGTCATGTTGCTGGACAAGCTTGACCAGATCGTCACTGATCTGGGATTCGCGGCTTTTACAGAACAAAAAGGCAGTTCACTGAATATTGCACTGATTACCGCTTCATTGATGATCGGAACTGCCGGACTGCCACATGTGTTGATGCGCTTTTTTACCGTTCCAAAAGTCTCTGATGCACGTGTTTCAGCCGGCTGGGCGTTGGTTTTTATCGCGCTCTTATATACCACCGCGCCGGCGGTTGGTGCAATGGCTCGCCTTAATCTGATGAACACCATCCAGACCGGTGAAGTTGGAACTGCAGACGGCAACCTTAAATATGCCGATCGACCACAGTGGTTCAAAACCTGGGAGATCACCGGCTTGCTGGAGTTTGAAGATAAAAATGGCGATGGGCGGATACAGTATTACAACGACGACAACCCGGAGTTTGCCAGCAAGGCCGAAGGCTTCGGCTGGAAGGGCAGTGAGATGGTCAAAGTGGACCGCGACATCATGGTACTGGCCAATCCTGAAATCGCCAATTTACCGAACTGGGTCATCGCGCTAGTCGCTGCCGGCGGATTGGCAGCTGCGCTGTCTACCGCTGCTGGTTTATTACTGGCTATCTCCTCCGCGGTATCGCACGACTTGATGAAAGGCATGATTGCGCCTGACATCAGCGAAAAGAATGAACTACTGGCCAGCCGCATCGCCATGGCGGCTGCGATCCTCGTGGCTGGTTATCTTGGTCTGGATCCACCCGGTTTTGCTGCCGAGGTGGTTGCGCTCGCCTTCGGTTTGGCGGCGTCTTCCTTATTCCCGGCCTTGATGCTGGGCATTTTTGACAAGCGCATGAATCGCAGTGGTGCCATTGCCGGCATGTTGGCAGGCGTTACCTCTACCGTTATGTATATCGTCTGGTTTAAAGGCTGGTTTTTTATTCCCGGTACCGAGTTCGCCGCCAATACACCGGAAAACTGGTTTATGGGTATTTCAACTGAAGCCTTTGGTGCTGTCGGTGCTGCGATCAACTTTACCGTGGCCATTGTCGTGTCGCGAATGACTGCAGCGCCTCCCGAATCCATTCAGCAAATGGTGGAAGATATCCGGGTGCCCAGGGGCGCAGGCACTGCTGTGGCGGAACACTAAACATTCCTGCTGATCTATTCAAATGTTACAAAACCTAGTACAATAATTAACATTGACATAGGTTTCATAACATTGAAGATGAGTGCAAACGCCACACAAGAAGATCGCCTGTTTGAGTTTCTCGAACAGCATTCGCTTGCACGCTCAAAGGAGCTGCAGGCCATTGGAGTTGCTGCAACCACCATTTCCCGAGCCGTCAAAGATGGCAGTGTTGTGCGCATTGGCCGGGGACTATACCAACTACCGGATAGTGAGGTAGATACAAATACAATTCTCGCCGAGGTGAGTAAACAAGCCCCCAAGGCAATAATTTGCCTAACGTCTGCACTTGCCTTTCATGGTCTGACAGATCAGATGCCTCGCAAGGTATGGATTGCTATCGGCGCAAGTAATTGGAAACCTAACTTTATACAACCCAAAACCAGAGTTGTTCGATTTCGTGAACCCTATTATTCAGAAGGAGTAGAGCAACACAAAATTTCTGGAACTAACGTATCAATTTATTCGGTTGAGAAATCAATTTGTGACGCTTTTCGGCTACCTAAGCTGGTAGATCGGTCGGTTGCGATTGAGTGCCTCAAAGCCGCACTGAAAGATAGAAGATCGACCCCGGCAAAGATTGCGAGTGCAGCGAAGAAATACCGTGCCTGGAATCAGATTCAACCATATCTGGAGACCATAACAGCAAATGGCTAAGTCAGGGCAAAATATTGCTGCCTCAGTGCGCCAGCGCCTTTTAAATCTCGCACGGCAGAATCAAGATGATTTTGGGATTGTTCTCTTAGCCTATGCGCTGGAGCGTCTGATCTATCGACTATCTATTTCTGAACACGGCGAGAACTTTATTTTGAAAGGAGGCATGCTGGTCACGTTATGGACAGAAGATCAAAACCGATTCACCCGTGACGTGGATTTTCTAAGCTTCGGTTCAGATAATGAGAATACATTGATAGGCATCTTCAATGAAATCTTATCAATCGAGGCTGATGATGGTTTGGTCTTTGATACTGCCTCACTTTCCGCTACGCCAATACGAGGTGATCAAATCTATGCTGGCGTAAGATTAAAGACCTCTGCTTACCTGGCCAAGGCAAAAATACCGATCACAATCGATATCGGCTTTGGTGATGTCGTCAACGATCCAGGATTTACTATTGAATACCCATCAATGCTTGATCTCCCTTTGGCAAAGATTCGTGCATATTCGCCTGCTGCCGTAATCGCTGAAAAATTTCAGGCCGTTGTCGCTCTGGGCTTGATAAATGGGCGCATGAAGGACTTTTATGACCTGTGGGCAATCCCCAGATCACAAAGTATTACCGAGGCCGAATTAGTCGAGGCAATAACCTCTACATTTCAGAGGCGCCAAACAGATATTCCGAGTCAACGTCCCGAAGGCCTATCGAAGGAATTTACGAATAACCCGCAGAAATCAACTCAATGGCTTGCATATGCCGGTTCCATTGATCTGGATGCAACACCCCTTGAAGAAATAGCCGGTCAGATTTGGGACCATTTAGAACCGATTTGCAAGCTAGCGAACTCCTAGACAAGAGAACTCAGAAAAGAAGCACAACTAATTTGTAGATCCTTTTTCTCTCGAATTGATGATGGCTCCCATCCCGCACTAGTCAAACTGCTCCAATCACTCCGCTGAATTACAGAAAGAATTTACGACCCTGCGCGCGGGACAAGAAGCTTATTCACTCAAAAGTTGTGCCAGTGCTGCGACGGTCTCGTCGTTGTCCGATTGCGCCAACCAGAACAATGCTTGCCGCCTGACCACGCGGGAGACTTGTTTGTCCCGGGCCAGATCCATCAGAATTTTGTCACCGCTATCATCACCCAGCTGAGATATCGCAAATACCGCCTCTTCAAGTGCATCTTCATCGTGCTCGTCATGCACAAACTTAAGTAGTGCAGGCGTTGCCCGTTGAGGGTATCCCTGCGCCAGCCAGAACACCGCTTGCCCGGACAGGATTCGCCGGCAACCAGCGTGGAAGCCACCTCACCATTGTTGATCTGGTTGTACACAATCACCAGGTCTTCAATCGGTGAATCATCCCGTGTGCCGTAACTTTGGTGCGTCTTGTTAAGTTCGCAGCCGGTTTCACCCCGGTCACCCCATTTGCCTTTCCAGCAACATGGCGAGCGTTTTGTTTGCAATTGCGGGATGCTGAACGCTAACCACCCACCTTCAGCCGGTTTGGCTGCCAATGCCGGGTCTTCAATTTCAAGCTGCTGGTCTAATTTGGCATCGTGTAATGCTCCAACCTGTGCAAAGACTGGACTTGCCGTCATTACCAGCGCGCTTATCAAAACCCACTTCATGCTTGTAGCGTTCGTTCATTTCTCTTCCAGCAATTTGAACAGGTATTCATCCGAGGCCTCGGCATCCATGGCAGTGAGCATTTCCAACATGTCCCGTTTCATCTCTGGATCGCTCTCTACCTTTATCAAGCCAATCAATCCTTCAGCATCGTCCATGATCATCAAGGATTCGATGATGGCGGTCTTGTCCTGGCGTGAAGCTTTCGGAAATGCCCCTATCAGATAATCAGCACTTTGTTGGTCACCATTGATACCCAGAGCTTGAATGGCCGTATTTCTGAGCTCCTGATCCTGTTCAACCTTCAGAATGTTAATCAAACTGCTTGAATCATCTGCAATACCGAGCGCTTCAAGTACAGCCTCTTTTGCATCACGGCTGTTCAAGTTCGCATACAAGCCTGCCAACTTATCAGTTGCATCGATAATACCCAGCACGTGAATAGCTTCTTTTTGGAGTTCAGGGTCCGTCTCAGCTCGCACAATCGTCAGCGCCAGGGTTTCGGAGTAATCCATCATGACCAGAGACTCAAGAATATCTGCTTTCTCCTGTTTGCTGCTGGCCTTGAAATAAAGTGTTTCAAGGAATGCAGCTGAATCATCGCTATCGCTCATGGCCAGCCCATGAATGGCGGTGCGGCGAAGCTCCGGATCGGTCTCGGTGGCCAGCGCCTGTTTCAGCATGTCGATATCATCGGACATGGAAAACGCTTCCAGTGCAGCTATTTTGGATTCACGGTTCGCCAGCGTAGGGTAAATAGCCGCCAATTCTGCTGTCGCATCCATAGCACCCAAGGCGTGGATAATGTCATTGCGCAGCTGCGGATCTTGTTCCGAACTCAGCATGGTCACCAGGAACCCGGGTTCATCCGCGGCAAGATGTGCTTGAATGATGGACTCTTTTACCTCTTTCGGCGCACTGGTGGTGTACAGGCTTTGCAACAAGGCCATCGAGGTATCAGTAGATGCCGCACCCAGCATATAGATAGCATTTGCCTGCAACCCGGGGTTTGAAGAATCTCTGGCCAGTTCGGTGATGGCTCGCTGTGCCTCAGGTTCATCGCTCATACCGAGAACAAACAAGGCATCATTGCGGTTTTCTTCTGATGTTGTGTTACGCAGAGCTTCCAACACCAATGGAGTGGCTCGTTTCGGATCTCGTTCCATCAATCGCGACAGCGCGAACATTCTCAGGTCTTCATCCAAGCCGGAATCACTGGCGGCACTTTGGGCTACCGACGCTGCATTTTGATTCTCTATCTGCAAAACCTGTGCTTGCTTGATCCAACGGCTATCGGGATACTTGCTTTCCAGGTTGCTGATCTGGCGTTCGGCTTCAGCTTTTCTGCCTGCCTGGTAAAGCGCGTGCGCTCTCCAGTACATCGCCGCATCAGCATTACCTTTGTTCGCCTTGATGGACTGCTGAAACTGTTCAGCCGCTCCCGTCCAATTCTGCTCACGCAAGGATTTCTGGCCTTCGTCATAAGGGGTTTGCGCCATCACCGATGCTGCCAGAAAGGCGCTGGCCAGGATGGTTTTCTTTAGCTTTGAATACATTGTATTACTCTTGCCAAATTTCGGGTTCATTACCTTGGGGCTCATTCCTTTGGTGTTCATTAACTTCGTCGTTTTTAACATGGGATTTCCTTAAAATGCCTCAGGGCTAAACCGAAGTTTGCGGTTTTCTGAGTTGGTTGTTCATTACGCGCACTTTGAACAAGAGGCCATTTTTCACTTCCTCCTGCATGCGCTCACGGGTCGCGGGCGAGTTTTTCTGTGCCTCGTAAGCCATTTCTATCAATAGCGGTTCGAGTTCAGTTAACAACGCCGCGAGTTGCTTGTTTCCCTGATTCATTGCGGCTTGTCGATAAAGCCGGTTGGCGACCAGAACATCGGTCGCATGTGTACTTTCATTGGCCAATGACACCGGACTGTTCGCAAATTGCGTCAGCATCAAGTTGACCTGTTCCAGGTGGCCGGAAACCGAATGTGCCAGCAATTGACTCGAATCCACATTTGCGACCGCCAGGGCTGGAATGCCGGTTTGATTGCCAGCGTTCGCAATGGGATCAATTTGAGCCACCTGACGACCATTTCGGCCCAACATAAACGCCAGAGCTGCTACCAGCGCAAAAGATAATGCGCCGGCCAAGCTGATGTTCGGGCGGTTTAAACCAGCCCACCACGTTTTCAGCCGGCCAGAGTTTTCGGTTGATTGGCTATCAAGCCGGGGCGCAATTCGCTGCCACACCTCGCTACCGTAATCATCACCACGTTGCGGCGCAGCGTAGCGATCCGCCAGCTTAAGCTCGGCGCTGAGCTGATCGAAGCGCGCCGACAGTTGTTCAGAGTCAGCCACTTTCCTGGCCAGCCCGGAGTCTTCGTGCTCTCCGTAATACAGCAGGATGAGGTCTTCGTCAGTGATATTTTTCATGTTGCCACCAAGGGTTGTAATGCGATGCGCATTTTCTTAACTGCGCGGAAAATCGTTTGTTTGCAGGCGCCTGTGGTTAATTCCAGCATCTGCGAAATCTCGTCGATGGAGTAACCTTCAAAGTGCTTGAGCACCAGCGCGCTGCGCTCCACCTCACTCAGTTCCATCATCGCTGTCTGTGTTTGCTGTCGAATATCGAGCTGCGTTGCCTCGCTGGATTCTTGAGGCGCGTAGATACTGACATCCCAATCCGGCTCTTCCATTTCAAACTGATTACGCCGGGACCACTTGCGCAGATAATCCATTGCAGTATTGACAGTGATCCGGTGCAGCCAGGATTTGAAACTGGATTCCATACGAAACTTGCCCAGCTTCCGCCACGCTTTGATAAAAGCTTCCTGCACAATATCTTCAGCAGTCGCCTCGTCACTGGTTAAACGCCAGGCCAGACGAAACATGGCGTGACTGTGTTCCAGCACCAGCTCTGAAAAAGCCACGCGATCGCCGGCAGCGGCTTTGCGGATTGTTTTTTGCTCGTTTTCGCTCATTTCAGGTATATAGACGGGGGCTTCTCGCATTAGGTTAGCAAGAAGTATAAATTGTGTGCTGTTTGCATGCCCAAAGGGAAGAGGGCGGAGGATGGTTGGATCGATGAAACCGGGATCTACAAAACAATACCCCGGATAAAACAACGCCAGCTTTCGCTGGCGTCATCAATAACAGTCTTGTTCTTAAATGAACTTAGAGAGCTGTAACCTTAGTTGCACATGGCCCTTTCTGACCCTCTCCAACTTCGTATTCAACCTGCTGACCGTCGTTAAGCGTGGCATAACCTTCGCATTGGATTTCTGAGTGGTGAACGAACAAATCTTTGCCGCCATCTTCCGGGGTAATAAATCCAAAACCTTTACCTGCGTCAAACCACTTAACTGTACCTGTACTCATAACTTGTATTCCTCAAAATTAATATCAATGTCTATCTTGGTAGTTCTGCGCTTCGGCAGAGATAATTACAACAACCACAAGTTACCAGTTCGCGATCGGCCTACATTTTGCCTGATATAACAACACATTAAAAGCTAAGTATTAAATATTTGTGAATATTTGCTGATAAATATTTCAAAAATTTCCAGCAATTCCTTCACGTACAGATTTATTGTTCTTAACAATCAGATGTTTACAGTATTATCCGCTCGAATCTTCAGGAGCGCAATTATCTTTATATGCTGTCTGATCTTTTACACAAATATTCTTAAAATATGCATTTTTCAGTGTAGTAATGCTGTACTTCACCTTCATGACGGGCCCGGCAACACGAAAAAATAGACCGAAACAAAGTGACACAAGCTACCTAACAACACGAAAAAATGAAAAATTGCGTGGTTAAACTTGATCGCTTTGATGCTATACAAAAGAGCGCCGGTTGTATAAGCGACACCTCCAGCGAACAACCACGTCAAGCCATCGCCACGCAGATTTACGCGCAGTGGTTCCAGCGCTGCCACGATGATCCAACCCATCAACACATAGAGCGCCGTTGACAGGGCGTCAAACCGACCTGTAAAAAATAATTTTAGAATGATCCCGGTTGCCGCCATCGTCCAGGAGACCGCAAAAATGACCCAGCCGATAATACCGCCCAGCGCGATTAATGTTAAAGGAGTATAGGTTCCAGCGATCAGCACATAAATCATGGCATGATCAATAACCCTGTAGCGCGCACGTTTATTCTGGTCGGTCGCGCTGTGGTACAAGGTTGATGAGGTATACAAAGCAATCATGCTCAGCCCAAAAATGGCAACACTCACCAGATCACGGATATTGCCATATTCATTGGCCTTGATGATCATCACAACCAGCGCGACTACACTGACCGCAATGCCAAACGCGTGCGAATAAATGTTCGCGCGCTCTTCCGCCTGAGTATAGTGTTGATGACCCGTCATAAAATATTTCCCGGTGTCTTTTAGCCCACCTGGTTCAAGTCAACTTGCGCGCACGCACATTTTTGCCTTTAACCTTACCACTGGCAAGAAAATCCAGCACTTTGCGCGCCACGTCTTGATCTACCGCGACATAACTGCTCATATCAAAAATGTCGATCTTGCCAATTTGTGAACCTTTAAGACCCGCATCCCCGGTGAGTGCACCCAGCAAATCACCCGGTCTGATTTTTTGTTTGCGACCGGCATCAAGCTGTAAGGTCACCATTTCCGGCATCAGACTGAAACCAGGATCGCGGTCCAAAGAGGCGTAAACATCGCAGATACAGGGCTTTTTCTGATAGTCCTCAATGGCATTGATCCTTACCTGCTCGTTCTCGGTAAAGATACTCACTGCAATGCCGGTTTCACCTGCGCGCCCGGTGCGCCCGATGCGATGCACATAAATTTCCGGGTCGCGCGGCAATTCAAAGTTGATCACCATTTGCAGTGATTTGATGTCCAGGCCACGGGCAGCCACATCAGTTGCCACCAGTACCGGGCAACTGTTATTGGAAAATCGCACCAGCACCTGATCGCGCTCACGTTGCTCCAGATCACCATGTATGGCCAGCGCCATCATTTTATGGTCACGCAAGTAACTGGCGACATCGTCACATTGCTTTTTGGTATGACAAAACACCAAAGCGTTTTCAGGTTTGTAGTGCTCGAACAAAGCCCGCAACGTGTTGTTGCGCTCGTGCTTTTTCACTTCATAAAACAATTGCTCAATCACCTCCGAGGTGTGCTCGGACTCGACTGTCACCGTCATAGGATTGCGCAGAATGGAGCGGCTCATTTGATTGATGGAATCCGGAAAAGTAGCCGAAAATAACAAGGTCTGCCGTTGCTTCGGCGTTTGCGCGATGATCCAGTCCATCACATCGGAAAAGCCCATATCCAGCATGCGGTCAGCTTCGTCCAGCACCAGCGTTTTCAAACCATCCAGCTGCAATGTCTGCCTTTTTAGATGATCCTGAATTCGCCCGGGAGTGCCAACGACAATATGTGCACCATGTTCCAGCGAGCCTTTTTGCGGTCCAAACGGCTTGCCACCACACAGCGACACCAGTTTGATATTCGGAATGCTGCGTGCCAGACGCCGTAGTTCTTTACCTACCTGGTCTGCCAACTCGCGGGTGGGGCAGAGAATCAACGCTTGAACACCAAAAAAGCGCGGGTTGATTTGCTCCAACAAGCCGATACCGAAAGCGGCTGTCTTGCCACTGCCGGTTTTGGCTTGAACAATCAGATCCCGCCCTTTCAGAACATGCGGCAGGCTGCGAGCCTGCACTTCCGTCATCTTCTCATAACCCAGCGAATCGAGGTTGGCCAACTGTGTTTTGGAAATCGACAGACTGGAGAAACTGCTCATGGTAATGGCCGTAATTGATTGACTCTCGAATGTCTTCCCATCACTTCTGCTCAACAATCAGGTATTGAACCGTCGTTGTCCCTATATTCAGACCTTCATGCCAGACCACACCTTCACTGAAGTAACTGGTGCCCGTGGCAAGATCAATGTCACGAATTCCGTTTGCGTCAGTCAGGCGCATCTTACCGCCGGACAATGCATAGCCGAAATGCGGTAAATGATAGTGGCGCTCATGTCCAACACCAGGCGGAAATGTGCAGCGCAACGCCCTGTTAATTTCATTTTCAAACAGCATTTCGCATGTCGCATTGCCTTTCCAGCCAGCCTGCAGCGGGTCGGGTAACTGGGTGCTTTCGCTGGGCCCACCAGTGTGAGCAGGCTCGCCAGTATCCGCCACCGTGTCGAATGCCAACATCAACATCAGCATGGCTGAAGAAATTATCGTCATGGATTTTGTCATCGCGACAGGTCTCTTTGGTTGTTGAAATTACGGTTAGTTTCTTACGGTTTTTTTGGAACGTATTTGATGAGTAAAACTTCGCCGGAAAATTCGATTACATCACCCGAAACAATCTTTTTGCGCCTGCGGGTCTCAACTTCACCATTGAGTTCAACCAAACCTTCGTCAATCACCGTCTTGGCCTCGCCGCCGCTGCTCACCAAAGCTTCAAACTTCAGGATTTTAAATAGCTCAACGGGTTCAGTGATGATCTCTACGATTCTCATATTCCGGCATTATAACTCACCCGGATTGTGCGGGCGCAAACCGTCGGAGCAGAATCGATAAACGTTGAGTGGGAACAAAACTGATAATATGCCCCCTAACTAAACACACATTCAGACTGTCAGGAGTATAACGATGAAGTTTATTAAGACGTTTTTGACCATGGCACTGCTTTTAAGCCCTTTGATGGCGATTGCAGACCAGCAGCCTTCGGTGTTTTTTATCACTCCACATAACGGCGATGTGGTGAGCGGTGAGTTTACCGTCCAGTTCGGACTCAATGGCATGGGCGTTGCACCTGCAGGTGTCAACAAAGAGCACACCGGCCATCACCACCTGTTGGTTGATCTGGAGGCTTTGCCAGCGCTGGATGCGCCTTTACCGGCCAACGATAACATCCGTCATTTTGGCGGTGGGCAGACACAGACCACGTTGAGCCTGACACCCGGCCAACACACGCTACAGTTACTGCTGGGCAACTATGCACATGTGCCGATGAACCCACCTGTGATGTCTGAGAAAATCACCATTACGGTTGAGTAACCACCACATCCTGGTTGTTGACTTCGGGCAAAATGGCGTCAGGTAAAATAGCCTGAACCAGATTGTTGGTGTCTGTACCGAACCACAAGCTGTTACGTCTGGGGTCAAACACCATGTGCCGCACCGCACCACCACCGCTTGGTATGGGGGTGATACTGAAAATTTCCTCACTGGCCGAATCAAAGCCCACCAACAAGTTGGGCTGCGGCCAGGTTTCCACAAACCAGATGCGACCATCGCCATCTGCAGCCATGGCATAGGGGCCGGATTTTTCACTCGGTGCTTTCCATTCTTTGAATTGACCGGTCACCGGATCATATCGGCCAAAAAAACCTTCGTTGTAATCTACGTACCAGACCTTGGTGTCCTCAGTGATGGCGACGCGGCGTAAGCGCGCCTTTTCACGCGGCAAACTGACGACCTCTAAATCAAGCGTCTCTGGATGAATAGTCGCTAATCCATTGGTGCCGAGCAGTGCGACCCAGGGGTGGCCATTGGCATCCATTTTTATACCATAGGGCCGGGCCTTTTCTGTTCGCATCGGCACCAGATCAACTTCGCCGGTCTTTTTGTTTAAACGCCCAACGTAGTTGCTCCATTGCATGGTGAACCAGATATCATTGTCGCCCGAGAATACCAGCGTGTGCGGGTCTTTAGCGGTGTCATTGGGCATGGTAAAACGGGTGAGTTCGCCGTTGCCGGGATTCATGCGTCCTATGAATGCCTGGCGATTACCCGCGATCCACAAAGTGCCATCTTTATCGACAATCAGATTGTGTGGGCCGGTGCCGGGCGGCAATGTTTTGCGCGTAAATTCTTCACTTGCGGGATCGAAACGAGCAGCGTAATCACCGGCCTGGCCAACCAACCAGATAACGCCATTGGGCGCCACGTCCGGATCACGTGGGCGGGTATTTTCCCAGGGTACCGGCCATTCTTTAATCTCTACCTGCACAGGATTGGCAGCCACCGGGCTGGTCATGATGGTGACTTCTTCCGGGCTCTGGATTTGCGGCTCCGTGTCATTGGTCTGTGCCGCCAGTGGGCTGGCAAGCAAAGCCATCGAAAACAATATGCCAATACGATTCATCGTCATTAACCTCACACCGAAGACAGTTATCATCCTAGCATGATTGAAAATTAAGCCGCTACACATTGATACCCCGCAGCCAAGTGGACTATGCTCGACATTCTCCGGACACGGGAAAGTGCGGTGGCGCGTTTCCGCGGAAACGTCAGTCCGCGCACCGGTTAATTCAGACGTTGATAAACAGAGAAAATGCAAATATATACATTAATTGTTTCATTCCCTGAAGATTTTACGTTAGTAAAGTTACATAAATATATTCAGGCAATTGTTGAATTTGGTGATGATCATCTGTTTGATTTTGGAAAGTGGGTATTCGAAGATTTTCAGTGCTTAGTAACGCTCTTTGCTCGCCGCCCTGCGGCATGTGAAGCGGAGCGTTATGTTCCACCGAAGGCTGGTTGCAGCCCCAAGTGCTGAACAAATGGCTTAAAGTCCTTGTCGGAAAATAGAAGTGGCAAATTATGTTCAATACAGAACGTTGCAATAATCACATCCGCTGTACGCCGTATCGTGATTCCTTTCTTTCTCAGAGCCCGATAATTTTCAGCGCACCTTAGCGCCATTAAATGGCCAAACATCTCGTACTGCTCAAGGGTGCTCAGTCTCTCTTTGGCTTGCTTGTATTCTTTGTCACTTCTGAACCCTTGCAGAATCTCAAGAAATATTAAATCCCCAATTGCCGCAACACCCTCTTCCAGGGCTTGGTCCAAAGCATCGGTGTATTTGTGAGCGTTGCCGTTAAAATAATCAATCCAGACACTGGTATCTACCAGTATCATCAGGCACCCCGCATTTCATCTAGGTCGCCCTCCCACTTCAGCTTTCCACGTAGCTCACGTATGGCCTGCTGCTGGTTTTGCTTCACCAATAGCTGCAAGCCCCGCTCAACCACTTCCTTCTTTGTGGTTAAGCCAGTAGACTTAAGTGCGTCCGCCATTAGCTGGTCATCAATTACAATGTTAGTTCTCATATTTCACCTGTGTGTATATTTTTCCTCATTATACACAATACCGTGGGAAGTGAACCATAACGAATAAGGATAGATCGTGAGAGCAAAGCGAGCCACGATCTTATTCAGTTGTTGGACAAGCCCGTTCTTTATATAAGCAAATATCTTTTTTGAAACTCAGGTGTTGTTCATACAACGCATCAAAGCGTTTCTGTTCAGTGGGATCCATGGGTTAAACTTTTTTTGTAACTACCCGATATTGGGCAAACAGGAGCTTAACTGTAGATGAGGTTTTTATCCTGCCGCGCAGCGGCTTCGTTGAACAAGGCGCTCCACCTGACCGCTATCCCGCTGGCGCGTCATAGCGGCAGGTGAGCTTAGTCGTTAGGTGCAGAAAGCAAGGTAGATATTAATGGCAAGAAATAAGAAGGCAAGCTGGAAAGATGCAAAAGCCATCTTGGTTGAAAAAGATAAATCAGAACTATTGAAGATAATATCAGACCTGTATTCGTCTAGTGCTGAAAACAAGTCATTTATCCATTCAAGATACTCTATTGGTGGGAAAACACTTGAACCATACAACAGGATAATTTCTGAATCACTCTATCCAGATGTATACAAAAATAAACCAATTAGGCTCTCTGTAGGAAAAAAGGCGATATCTGACTATTTCAAGGCCACAAAAGATAAAGTTGGTCAGCTTGAATTGATGGTTCACTATCTTGAAACTGGAAATCAGTTTACGGTTGATCATGGTGATATTGATGAGCAGTTTTATTCTAGTCTTGAATCAATGTTTGAAAGAATACTATCTGCACTGAGAAAGCATTCAACTGATGTCCAAGGAAAATATTTTTCGCGGTTGGAAGATGTTGTGTTGTCAGCTAGCAATATTGGGTGGGGGTATTATGATTATATCAGCGACATATTCGGTGAATATGAGAGTGAAATAAATGGCACCTAACAAGGCAAATTCACTCGGACTGCCCAAAGCTGCGCCGCTTCGCTATGCAGCTTTGGGCAGCCGGTGATTTGCGACGTTAAGGCGTAAACCGGGTCATGGCAACTATTGCCCATCCGTGCCAAAATGGACTGATACGAAAAGAGAGGTTATCCCATGAATCTTCAGAGAATTGAGGACGAAGCCCTCCACCTTCCGAAGGAAGAACGAGCCCAGCTGATTCAGCGGCTGGTTTTAAGTCTGGAGTCGCCAGCGGAAGACGAGCTTCGGTCTGATTGGTTGCTTGAGGCTCAACGGAGAGCCGAAGAACTCGATAATGGTTCGGTTCAGGCTGTGTCGGGTGATGATGTTCTGAGGAAGGCCCGAGCACTGATTAAGTGAATTATTCTTTTCACCCGGCGGCGGAAGCCGAATTTCTGGAATCAGTCGGTTATTACGAATCGAAGGTTCCGGGATTGGGTGATGCCCACGACCGGCGACGTCCTCAGTATTGGCTAAACAGGCTTTAACAATCAGCTGCACAGCGACCGATTTTCCGCTGCTTCGCAGCCCCAAACCGACGCGTAAGCCGCGCGGCTGATTAGCGGCGTTATGTCTCAGAGGGAGGAGATATTGGTGTTCGACCCGAGTCAGTTTCAGGTAAATGAGGCTTGGATAGCATTCAAGCTAAATGATGCACCGTTGGTAACCAAAGTGGATGGCGACTTAAACGTTTTCGCACTGATGGATGCAGCAACTTGCATGATTCTCGGCACAGAATTCATTAGTGCTGGTTCATTAGAGCTACCGCAACTTGAGTCCAAACGTTTATTGAAATGTGGGTATTCTCACAAACAACAATTTTCAAAAAAACTGTTTATCCCAACCAATCAAGCAGCTGATTTGTTGAGCATCGAAGCTGAGCGGAACAAAATTTTTGTAGATCGTGTTCCAGAAGAACAGCTTCTGATATTCATCGGCGAGGCACGTGAAGGCTTCCATCAACATGTAAGCGGAGGTAGGGTTCAGTGAAACCTAAATCATTCAACCGGACGCGGGAAAGTGCCGTGGCGCGTTCTCGCGGGAACGTCATCACACGCGCCGGTTAATTCAGACGTTGATATGACTTCCCGTTGTCAACAACTCGCACGAACACTGTCCTGAGTAAACTGGCTTGATTGCATCGCCAGAGTAATCGGGTGTGGGAGCGGAGCCAGTATAACGACGGTTGTCATGCTGTGATATGCGCGGGTTGGTTACCGCATTACTTGTGTACGTCGTGAAGCTGCCTCGGTCTATATTCGAGAATCATTCAATTGGTCATTGAATGTCACATAACGTCTTCGAGGGTTCTTCTCACCGTGGCTGCGCTCCCACACTCCATTACTCGAGCGGTTTGTGATTTATTGCATAGGCAGGTTCCTGTTAGTCTTGATGAGTGATCAGGTCGTGGCACAAAGGAGTTGGTCGCAAGGAAATCACCACTGGGTCAACGATTCGACAAGGTCGCCGATTCGACCGCCGGTGATCATTGGATTCTCGACTCCGGTGGCAATTTGCAGCTTCGCGACAACGAGGGATTGATTGCCACGGCAAAGAAGATCGAATGACACAACGGTGGATAACAAGGCGTTGCACCGGAGCACGCTCGTCTTTCGGATTTTCAACGTCTTCACCTTCGTTAACGTTTTCTGGTTGTTCAAACGTTATTCTCATTGGGCCGCGTGCCCGGTGAACTTGGTCGTTAGGTGTTATAAGAAATGGATAAGATAACTTTTAAAGGGAGCATAGTAAATGGCAGGAGTCGTCATGTTGAGTTATATGTGCCAGGCCGAAATGAATTACCAGCAGCACCTACAGACTGGCCGTTAAAACTTTGTCCAGGCTCTTTAAATATAAAAATTAATAGTAATGGTTATCCCGATGAATTTAAAAATCGTGATTTAGCAGAAACGGTTAAGTCATTAGATAGTGCTTTATTCAAAGCTGCATTTGAAATTAAACAGAATCAGTTTGGTAATAATTTATTAACCCCAACGAACGCCATTCCAAATAGAGGCGATGCTCAAGTTTGGAAATCTACCTTAAAAGCAAATAATAAATCTATATCATGTTGGGTTTTACGTCGGTATGGTTCGGGGCTGGCTTGGGAATTAGAGGTAGTGTCAGATTTAAATATTAGAAATGAATATGGGTTTAGTATAGATAAAGATTGCCCATGTGAAATTGAGTTATTTGGAAAATGGGAAAACACCTAAAGCCATCAAATCCACTCCCTGCGGTCGCCGGACGCTCGCAAGCTCGCGCCGTTTATGGCAGCGTTAGGCGCCAAAAGCCACCCGCATTGGTACTCCGTAGCCAAGTGGCCTATGCTCTGAGCGGAGTATAAAGGGAGACACAAATGAAAAGGCCTGAATACTTGGTATCCGGCGAGCTTGCCCGCCTGATTCCAGTAGCCACAAAGCCCGAGCTCAGAAATACCTGCGTTACCTGCACGATGCTCATGGCTGTGGAAGAATTCGCCGAGTCGCTTTTGAGTGCTCTGGGAGCACCCACTGGCAAAAGAGCCAAGACGCAAGTCTGGGTTGAGCCCGTGTTCAAATCCGCCAAGAACGACAACAAAGAACGTCCTGATGCTCTGATTGTCGTTGATAACGGTCGGAGGGAGTGGCGAGCATTAGTGGAGGCAAAGACCAAAGGCGCTGATCTCGATGCAGGTCAAATTGAGCGCTACTTGGACATTGCAAAAGCCCACGAAGTCGATGCCGTTGTCACCATTTCCAACCAATTCGTTGCAACGCAAACCCAGTCGCCCTGTGATATCAATTGGAAAAAATTGAAGAAGGTTTCGCTATTTCATTGGTCGTGGTCATACCTCAAGACTGAGGCAAAAATCCAACTCTCAAAGAGCGCGGTATCGGATCCCGATCAGGCCTACATGCTTGAAGAGGCTGGAGAAATTGGCGCCTAACAAATCGCTGCAGCGGACGTTATATTCACAAGGCAAGAAGCGTAAATGGAATGGGAAACAGTACTTAAGTTCGTAACAGCATCAATTGTCTCAATAGGTGCGGGCGGAGCAATAATTTTTGCTTTGTCATCGTGGCTCGGAAAGGTATGGGCTAGTAGAATTCTGAATAATGAAAAACTCAAACTTGAATCTGAGTTAGAAAAAACAAAAAGAGAACTTGATGTTATTAAAGAAACCACACTTAGGTTCCAAAACGACAAAATTCTCACTTACCGCGCAATAGTTGATGTAGTGGCGAGGATTCTTTCATCACTCGACTGGCATCAGATGGGAAGGCTCCAACCGAATGAGGCAGGAGCCCGCTTCGACGAATTCAATGAACAAAGAATGAGGGTATATGGTTATCTTGCTATGCTTGCTCCACAGTCTGTAATGGACGCACAGGATCGACTAATGGATCATCTAATAAATATTTCGAACGGAGAGGTAGTCTACGAGTGGCAAAATGTCAGAGGATTAGTAATCAAGCTGCTAAATGGAATTCGTAAAGATATTGGAATAGACAAGAGGCCTATTGAATATCGAGGTGAATTGTGAATATAACAATTCCATCAAATTCGCTCCCTTCGGTCGCCGGACCTCGCTACCGCTCGGCCGTTTATGGAAAACGTTAGGGCCTCACATGACAGAGAAGGAAGAAGAGTTCATTCACTTCACATCGTGTATAAAAGCGTTAAATAATGCATGGGTAATTATAACGAGCATAAAGGAACAAACAGGCAACCCTCTGATTGGCCCTGCTTTTAGGTTTGCACTCATTGAATATTCAAAACCATACAGGCAGTCATTCGGTAGCAAAAGATGGAAACTAGATACAGAATGCATACCTGATGAAATGAAAGATTTGCATAATCGAATTACGGACGCACGAGATCAAATTCACGCCCATTCCGACTTAACAGTTATGGAGGCGAGGGTATATATCCATGAGGTTGAAGGGCAGAGATATTCAGGTATTGTTCAAAACAAAATTACAGGTTTAGAAGAGCTTCCGAATATAGATAAAATCCAATTCCTCATTGAGGAAACACTCAATAATATGTATGAGAAGGAGAGGGTTCTTGAAGCCGCATTGCCCTAACAAGTGGCATCTAGTTGATACAAATAAATAAACCAAAATAAGAAGGAATTACTTCAATAAATGTTAGCGGATGGAAAACAGCTCAGTAACCCTTTTTCGACAGGCAGTGGTGGTGCAAGATTTGAAGCCAATATCCAAGCCACATTTGTGACCTTGATGCTGAGTGGAGGTTACGCTCCCTGTTTGCCCTCATGGCCAATCGTGGAGATAAAGCTACAAGGTGCAGTAGCAGGCTATGGTACAGACGATCTGATAGTTTTCGTTGAAAACCCCGTAAACAACGATCGCCGTCGATTACTTGGGCAGGTGAAAAACTCGATAGCAATCACGACAAAGAGCAAATTGTTTGCGGAGGTTATTCAAGCAGCCTGGAATGACTTTAATGACCCTAAAGTCTTTACCAAAGGAAAAGATGTAATTGCCTTAATTACGGGACCAATCAACGCCACGGATACTGATGGCGTTAATGGATTATTAGAGCAAGCCCGCCATACGCGCGACGCTGATGAGCTCCTAACCCAAGTAGATCGGGCTAATTTTTGTTCAGATAATGTCAGAAATAAACTGGCTGCCTTTAAAGCACAACTCAAAGCCGCCAATAAAGGTAATGATGTTGAAGAACAAGAACTATATGAGTTCCTTAAACATTTCCATCTCCTCGGTTATGACCTTGCAAAAAAGGGAAGTGTCATTTCGTCACTGCTGCAATCACATATTGCACAATTCAATAAGGATATTCCCGATAAAATTTGGTACCAGATAGTCAATGAAGTACAAGATTTTAATCAAAATGCGGGAACCATAACTCTCGACACACTACCTGATGATTTGGTCGAGTATTTCAGAGAACCGGAGATTAACCATATACCTAAAGAGCTTGCCAAGAAAAATGTAGTAGGTGACGGCACGGTGCAGCCAGTTGCGACTGATTGGAATCAGTACGCTTCAGCTCAAAAGCTGGCAGTTGCAAATCTAATCGGTAGCTGGAATGAAAGAAATGAGACTGACATCGCGGTTGTCGCGCAGATTGTTGGAGAGGATTATAGCAACTGGATTGCGGATCTACGAGAGACATTGCAGGTTCATGATTGCCCGTTATCTTATAAAAATGGCTTATGGCGCTTTAAAGACCGTTTAAAGTCTTGGCAGGAGTTAGGAGGCAGGCTATTTGACAATCACTTGGATACATTTAAGGCCGTTGCCCTAGAGGTTTTCCGAGTTGACGATCCTTCTTTTGAGCTACCTGGTGAAGAACGATATGCCGCTGCCATCCACGGTAAGGTGTTACCGCATTCTGGTAATTTACGTGAGGGCTTGGCGGAAACATTGGCGCTTATCGGTAGTCGGGCAGCTTCTTTAACGAATTGCACTCAGGGCAAGGCAGATGCAATTGCGGTGTTATCAGTGCGCGAATTGTTCGAGGAAAGTGATTGGATCCGCTGGGGTAGCCTGAATAGCATACTCCCAACCCTATCAGAAGCGAGTCCAGATGAGTTTCTATTGGCTGTAGAAAATGCTAGCGCTGCCACACCTTCACCCTTTCATAAGTTATTTGAGCAAGAAGATGCGGGTGTATTCGGTAGAAACTATATCACTGGCCTTTTGTGGGCGCTTGAGGGACTCGCGTGGGAGGAAGCTTACTTAAGCCAAACTACAGTTGCTTTGGCCGAAATTGCCTCACATGATCCCGGTGGCAATTGGGCAAATCGGCCCGGTAATTCACTGACAGATATTTTTCTCCCTTGGATGCCACATACATTAGCTTCCGTTGAGAAACGGCAAGCAGCACTCAAGACAATTTGTATAGAACAGCCCGAAGTTGCCTGGACGTTGTTGGAGAGTTTGCTTCCAAATCAACGTTCAACGACTTCCGGTACTCATAAGCCGAGTTGGAGAGAATCGATACCTGAAGGCTGGGAGAAAGGTGTTGCTAAAGGTGAATATTTGGAGCAGTCCCGATTTTGTGCTGAATTGATTGTTGAGCAAGCAAGCTTTGATGTCGTTAAGCTCGCCTCTTTGGCGGGCAACTATGACCATTTACCTCCGCCTGCCTCTGAAGTATTGATAGATAAGCTTCAATCTAATAAATGTTTAAAGCTATCAGAGCAAGAGCGTTTGCCACTCTGGTTGGCGTTGTGCAAATTAATCGCCCACCATCGCCGTTTTCCAGAAGCTGAGTGGTCCTTGGGGGATGATTCTCTAGTTCCATTGGAAGAAATAGCGAATCAACTTGCCCCCAAAAGCCCAAGTCTCCTGAATAAACGCCTATTTTCAGATGCTGATGCTTATCTCTATGAAGGCGATGGGGATTGGCAGGAAGAGCAAGAGAAACTATTTCAAATACGAAAAGCCGCCATAGGAGATATCTTGGGTGAAGGGGGTATCCCTCAAGTGCTAGAGTTTGCTTCGACAATTTCCAATGCCCGCCTTGTGGGTGAAGCGCTGGCGGATTTGGATCAACCTGAGTTTGATGCAGAACTTTTACCTGCTTTATTAGATAAAGCAGATCAAAATCTTTGGTCCTTAGTTGCTGCCTATGCATGGCGTCGGAGGTTCATGGGCAACTGGCAGTGGTTTGATGATATTAACAAGGCTGACTGGGAGCCAAAGCAGATAGCTTTACTGTTGTGCGCTTTGCCATTTGAGAGAAATGCCTGGGATAGAGCTGCACAGTTGCTTGGTGAAAACGAAGGTGAGTACTGGAATAACACCAGCGCTAATACATACCAGACAAAGGATGATACTGAGTATGCGCTCGGGAAATTACTTGAATTCGGTCGGCCAAATGCTGCGATTGAGGGGATTACGAGAGACATATACAAGAAGAAAGATATCAACCCAGAATTGGCCTGTGACGCTTTATTAGCGTTAGTGCAGGCTGAAGAGCCTGCTGGAAGAATTGACAGCTACCACATCACCGAAATCATTAAAGCTCTTCAAGAGAATGCTGCAACCGATCAAGATAAGCTCTTTCATGTTGAATGGGCGTATGTGTCACTGCTTGATAGGCACAGCGATGGTTCTCCAATCACCTTGGAAAATAGGCTAGCTTCTGATCCCGGCTTTTTCTGTGAGCTTATTCAATTGATCTATCGAGCTGAGGGCGCAGAGCCAAAAGAAGAGCCTTCCCAGCAGCATCGTAATATTGCCACTAACGCATACCGTTTACTTTCTACATGGAAAGTTGTCCCCGGAGCTCGGGTGGGTGGAGGGTTTGAACCAGGTGCTTTTACGGAATGGCTAAGTACTATGGAAGAGATAGTTAAAGCCTCGGGGCATTATGATGTTGCGATGATTCAACTTGGGGATGTGCTCGTTAATGCACCAGAGGGGCCAGATGGCTTATGGATTCATCCTGTGATTGCCGAAGCTATGAATAGTAGAGAGCGCTCTAGCCTTCGCGATGGATATAGTACGGGTATTTATAACTCCCGAGGGGTTCACACAGTTGACCCGGAAGCTAAGCCAGAGAGAGCACTGGCAGCGAAGTATCGGCAGCGCGCAGATCAGGTAGAGAATGCTGGATACCAACGATTGGCCACCACCTTACGGGGTGTAGCCGATAGTTATGACCGAGATGCTGAACGAATCAGTTCACGCAATGGTGTTCCACATTGAGGAGCCGTATAACAAGGCGCTGCACAAGGACCCGCAAACAGCGCGGGCCTGTGAGCTCAACGTTAAGTTTCTAAAGGAAGAATATGGAATCAACAAGGCAGCCGAAGATCAACAATCGCCTGAAAATGGACATTTCATCTTTATCATTGGATAAAGATGATCTTAGGAAATTTTGCGATATTCTTCAGGAGAGAGCTCATTCTGCTGCTGAAATTGAAGTTGGGCTTTTTGAAAAACGAGAGCAAACTGATGAGCAATATGCAGAAAATATAAAAACTCTACGAGAATCGTTTAATTTAAACATAACGATATCTGGTAAGAATGGCGAAGAACTCTGGGGTACTATAGAAGAAGTTTTTGATTCTGTGAATTTCCCTGAAGAAGTAAAATCATTGTATGTTGATAGCGAATCTACGTTACGACATGTTCATAACTATTATCCGCACAATTCATTTACTATATTCTTAGATTTCAATAAACCAAAAATATTCGACCTTTCTCTAATGCCAAGCCACGGCACCCCTAATGAATCAAATATAGAAGTCAAAGGATACGATGCAACATGGGTTAATGGTGTATTTAGCGAATTAAAGAAATTTATTGATTACCGCTCATCAACACTCTCTGTAGTGCATAGTCATAGCATTTACGACATTTTACTTTGGGTTCTAGGTTTTCCAGTTTCTTTTTGGGTTTGCAGTAAATTTTCAACTCAAATTGAGTCTGTATTTAGCAGTACGAATGCGTTTGCTACTAGTGCGCTATATCTTTATACATTTGTAGCAACGCTATTTATATTTCGAGTTTTATTTCATTATTTAAGGTGGGTTTGTCCACTTGTTGAATTTCGTGGTAAAGGAAACAAAATGCTGGCGCACAGAGCCGTATTAGCAATTTTGACTATTGGCTGGTTTGGTCAGTTTATTTACGATATTGTGAAATGGGCATTCAAAACTTAACAAGTGGCTCAACATAGGACGCTCCTTACGTCGCGCCTGTTACCCAAACGTTATACGCACCAAGGACCATCTACGCCTGACACTCTCGTCACCGCAGTCCTGAATCAAAGACACAAGTCAACTGAGGCTACAGGAAATACAAATAGATGAATTTGCAGCTACATGAACACCTTAAAGGCCACATCTGGGAGATCGCCAACCGTCTTCGCGGCCCCTACCGCCCCCCGCAGTACCGTCTGGTCATGCTGCCAATTGTGGTGCTGCGTCGTCTGGATTGTGTCCTTGAACCGACAAAAGAGGCAGTACTTAAACGATACGAGAAGTTGACTGCCCAGGATACGCCGGAAAGCGCCATGGAGAAGCTGCTTGGAAAAGCCGCTGATCCTACGCGCACCCATCCGCTCTACAACACCAGTCCGTTCACTTTTGAAAAGCTGCTGGGCGATTCGGAGAATATCGCGCCTAATCTTGTTGCCTATATCAATGGTTTCTCTCCCACGGCCCGCGCCATTTTCGAGCGCTTCAAGTTCACCGATCAGATCGAAAAGCTTGACGCGAGCAACCGCCTGTTCACCATCGTCAAGGCGATGACTGATGTGGATTTGCACCCGGACCGCATCGACAACCTGCAAATGGGCTACCTGTTCGAGCATCTGGTGATGCGCTTCAACGAGCAGGCCAACGAAGAGGCGGGGGATCACTTCACGCCGCGCGAGGTTATCCGGCTGATGGCTAATCTGGTCTACACCGGCGAACAGGACGTTTACACGCCGGGCATTTTCCGTACCATTTACGACCCGACCTGCGGCACCGGAGGGATGTTGTCAGAATCCGAGAAGTTTATTCTCGACCAGAATAGCCAGGCTAACCTCGCCCTGTTCGGGCAGGAGTACAACGACGAATCCTGGGCCATTTGCTGTTCCGACATGCTGATTAAAGACGAAGATACCAGCAGCATCGTCCTCGGCGACACTCTAGGAAACGGCAAGACCCGCGACGGCTTCCAGGGCGAGAAATTCCATTACCTGCTGGCCAATCCACCCTTTGGCGTTGAGTGGAAAGATCAGAAGCACGTCGTCGAGAAGGAGCACAAGGAGATGGGCTTTGCCGGTCGCTTCGGCGCCGGGCTGCCCGCCATTAATGACGGCTCGCTGCTGTTCCTTCAGCACATGATTTCCAAGATGCACCCCTACAAGGATGGGGATGAGGACGCCGCCGGCTCCAAGATCGCCATTGTCTTCAACGGCTCACCGCTGTTTTCCGGCGATGCAGGTTCCGGCCCGTCGAATATCCGCCGCTGGATTATCGAAAACGACTGGCTCGACGCCATTGTCGCGCTGCCCGACCAGCTCTTTTACAACACCGGCATATTCACCTATGTCTGGCTGGTCACCAACCGCAAGGCCCCGGAGCGGCGCGGCAAAGTCCAGTTGATCGACGGCACGCGCTTTTCCCAGCGCATGAAGAAAAGCCTCAACAACAAGCGCAACGAGATCACCGAAGAGCAAATCCGCGAACTGACCCGCCTGTATGGCAATTACCAGGATGGCGAGGCGGCGGACGTGGTCATGGACCACAAGACCGGCGAACACGAAACCCGAGTGGTCTCCCGCATCTTTGAAAACCGCGAATTCGGGTTTCTCAAAATCACGGTGGAACGCCCCCTGCGCATGAACTTTGAGGCCTCCGCTGAGCGCATTGGCCGACTGGATGAGCACACCGCCTTTGCCAATCTCGCCACCTCCAAAAAACGCAAGAACGAAGCTGCCGCCGCGCGGGAGGTTGAAGAGGGTCGTCAACTTCAGGCGTCCATTCGTACCCTTCTGGCGATGCTGGCCAGCAACGGCCAGTACAATGACCGCGCTGCCTTCGATGCCCATGTGACCGCCGCTATTAAGAAGGCCGGGCTGAAACTCCCGGCGCCCATCAAGAAAGTCATCTTCAACGCCCTAGGCGAGCGCGACCCCAACGCGGAGATCTGTCGGGACAGCAAGGGCCGGCCAGAGCCGGACAGCGAATTACGCGACACGGAAAACATTCCACTGCCCGCAGGCACCGAGCTGCCATTGCCCATGCAATTTGGTCCGGACAAACCCAATGACGAGTTGGTGGAAACCTTCAGGAACGACATTGAGGCCTACATGGCGCGCGAGGTGCTGCCCCATGTGCCCGCTGCCTGGGCGGATTACAGCAAGACCAAGGTTGGCTACGAGATTCCCATTAACCGGCATTTCTACGTTTACAAGCCACCGCGCCCGCTGGATGAAATCGAGACGGAGATCACCGCGCTGGAAGGGGAAATTGCCGGGATGTTGACGGGGTTGGTGGCATGACGGCCGACCATCAACCGAACGACGCTGGCGAATTACTGATCTACCGGGATGACGACGGTGGCACTGTCCGCGTGCTGCTGGAGGGCGAGAGTGTCTGGCTGCTGACTCAGGCGCAGATTGCCGAGCCATACCAGACCACCCCGCAAAACGTCACCCAGCACCTGAAAGCTATTTATGATGAGGGCGAGCTGGAAGAGGCGGCAACTTGTAAGGATTACTTACAAGTTCGCCAGGAAGGCAAGCGCAACGTGTCCCGCCGCCTAAAACACTATCGGCTGGAGGTGGTGCTGGCCAGCGACTACCAGGCGGATGAGCAGCACACGCAGCGCTTTTTCGCCAGCACGCAAAACAAAATGCACTACGTCGCCACGGACCTTACCGCCGCTGAAATCATCCGCCAGCGCGCCGATGCCGAGCGGCCCAACATGGGCCTCACCAACTGGAAAGGCGGCCGGGTCATCAAGCGTGACATCGCCACCGCCAAAAACTACCTCGATGCCCAGGAGATCGACACCCTCAACCGCATCACCGTGATGTTCCTCGACCAGGCCGAGTTCCGCGCCATGCGCCGCCAGGATATAAAAATGGGCGACTGGGAAGCCTTTCTCGACAAGTTCCTGAGCGATACCGAGCTGCCAGTGCTGCAAGGCGCCGGACGCGTTAGTCATGCCAAGGCCCAAAACTGGGCCGTGCAGCAATACGACGCCTTTGCCGAACGGCGGCGACTGGATGCCGAACAACAGGCCGAGGCACGGTATCTGGAGGATTTGCGTAGTTCGGCGAAGGTATTGCAGGGGGCGCGGGTTGTAGCGCCTGCTAAGAAAACACGCAGTAGCAAAAAGAACAAATGAGAAGGACTATGAGCACACTACCACCATCCGTAATACAGGCTTATGGGCAACTGCCTCCTACTTGGCGATTAGAGAAGCTAAAGTTTTTTTCTGATGTACGTAACAGTAATGTAGACAAGACGATCAACGACGATGAAGAGCCAGTTCGACTCTGCAACTATACTGACGTGTATTACAACGACCGTATTACTGATGAAATGGAATTTATGCAAGGATCGGCAACAGCCGCCGAGATCAAGAAATTTGAGCTGAAGCGTGGACAAGTGATCATCACCAAGGACAGTGAGGGGTGGGATGATATTGGCATTCCTGCGCTTGTCACTGAAGATATGCCGGGTGTTTTGTGTGGCTATCACCTTTCAGTTCTTGAACCACGCAACGAGTTGGATGGCGGTTTTCTTACTTGGTTATGCCGATCAGAACCTTTGAATGACCAATTTAAGCTAGGTGCAAACGGGGTGACACGCTATGGGTTAGGTCAATACCCAATGAAGAGTGCCTATATTGCAATCCCACCCCTCAAAACCCAACGCCGCATCGCGCAGTTTCTGGATGAAAAGACCGCGCGCATCGACGATCTGATTGAAAAAAAGCGCGCGCTGCTGGACCGGCTATCCGAAAAGCGCCAGGCCCTGATCACCCGCGCCGTCACCAAAGGCCTCAACCCCGACGCCCCCATGAAACCATCCGGCATCGACTGGCTGGGAGATATTCCGGCGCATTGGGAGGCTTTACGACTTAAGGATGCTGCCGTGCGCATTGTAGATACCGAGCACAAAACTGCGCCCAGTGTTGACGGCGGCGAATACTTTCTCGTTCGAACATCGAATGTACGTGATGGGTTGTTGCTTCACGAAAACGCAAAATACATAGATCATGAGACTTACCAAGAGTGGACGAGACGCTGCACTCCTGAGGCTAATGATCTTCTTCTAACAAGAGAGGCACCTGCTGGGGAAGTTTGTTTAGTCCCTCCTGACTTACCGGTTTGCCTCGGCCAGCGAATGGTGCTAATTAAGACGGATCGAAAGAGAGTTCATCCGGAGTATCTCGTTCAAGCGCTATCGGGCGGAATTATGATTGAATTTATTTCTTCTCTTTCTCAAGGGAGCACAGTTTCTCATTTCAATATGTCAGATATCGGGCGCATTCCTTTGCTACTTCCTCCCTTAAATGAGCAACATAAGATAGCCACTATGCTAGAGCGTTCGTTAAGCAATCTGGTCACTGTAAAAGCCAACGTGAGTCGATCAATCGATGCTCTAGAAGAATACCGCGCCGCCCTCATCACCGCCGCCGTCACCGGCCAACTGGAGGTTGCCTGATGCCCGGCCATACCGAGCTCGATTTTGAAATCGCCATCGAAGCAGGCCTGACCGGCGCAGGCGGGTATGAAAAACGCGAAGCGGCTGCCTATGACGAGGCGCTGGCCTTGTTCCCCGAGGACGTGACCGGCTTTCTGCAAGACAGCCAGGCCGCCAAATGGGGGCAGCTGGAAGCACTGCTTGGCGACAAGACCCGCACCACGGTCCTCGACAGTCTCGCCAAGGAATTGGAGATCAAGGGTACGCTGCATGTGCTGCGCTATGGCTTCAAGTGCTATGGCAAGACTTTTCGCCTGGCCCACTTCCGCCCCAATTCCGGCATGAACCCGGAGGCGGCGGCGGCCTACGCCAAAAATCGCCTGACCATGACGCGGCAGGTGGCCTTTACCTCGGTGATGAAGAAGGCTGACGGCCCCAATACAAACCCCGGTACAAACAAGAACCGCCGCTGCATTATCGATGTCACCCTGAGCCTGAACGGCTTGCCGGTGGCCACGGTGGAATTGAAAAACCCGCTCACCGGCCAGCGCGCAGCGGACGCGGTTAAACAGTACATGCAGGACCGCGATGAACGGGACCTGCTGTTTGCCTTCAAAAAGCGTGCGCTGGTGCATTTTGCCGTGGACCCGGACGAGGTGTGGATGACCACGCGTCTGAAGGGCAAGGAAACGGTTTTTCTACCTTTCAACCGCGGGCACGAGCATGGCGCAGGCAACCCGCCAGTTGAGAATAACTGGAAGACCCATTATCTCTGGGATGAGGTACTGGAAAAAAACAGCCTGATGGATATTCTGCAGCGCTTCATGCACCTGGAGGTGAAGGAGCGGCAGGTCAAGACCGACAAGGGCGTGCGTACCATCCGCAAGGAAACTATGATCTTTCCGCGCTATCACCAACTCGATGCGGTACGTAAGCTGGTCGCCCATGCGCAGGCCCAAGGCTCCGGGCACAATTATCTGGTGCAGCACTCGGCCGGGTCAGGCAAGTCCAACTCCATTGCCTGGCTGGCACACCGGCTGGCCAGTTTGCACGATGCCGAGGATCAAAAGGTGTTTCACTCGGTAGTGGTAGTCACTGACCGGCGTGTGCTCGACCAGCAATTGCAGAACACCATCTACCAGTTTGAGCACAAGACCGGGGTGGTGGAGAAAATCGACGAGAATACCCAGCAGCTTGCCCAGGCGCTGTCCGGTGGCACGCCCATTATCATCACCACCTTGCAGAAGTTCCCCTTCATCTCGCGGGCGCTTTCGACACTGGAAAAGAAGGGCGAAGGCGTAAAGATCAGCACTAAGGGCAAGCGCTTTGCCGTGATTGTGGATGAGGCGCATTCCTCGCAGAGTGGCGAGACGGCCACGGAGTTGCGAGGAATGCTGAACAAGGATGGTATCGAGGCGGCGATTGCCACCCAGTTGTCCGATGAAGAGGACGAAGCGCTATCCGAGCAGGCCAAGGCCGCCATCCTGCGTGCTTCCCTGAAGCGGGCACGGCAGCCGAACCTGAGTTTCTTTGCTTTTACCGCCACGCCCAAGTTCAAGACCAAGGCCCTGTTTGATGAGCCAGGCCCATCCGGAACGTCCCCCTTTCACGAGTACTCCCTGCGCCAGGCTATTGAAGAGCGCTTTGTCATGGATGTACTGCAGAACTACACCACCTACAAGCGCTTCTTTGGTCTGATCAAACAGGTGGAGGACGACCCGGAGGTGCCGCGCAAGAAGGCGGCCAAGGCCTTGAGTCGCTATCTGGAACTGCACCCGGTGAATATCGATCAGGTGGTATCGGTGATCGTCGAGCACTTCCGGCTTTATGTGATGCATGAGCTGGGCGGACGCGCCAAGGCCATGGTGGTCACCGGCTCGCGGCTGGCCGCCGTGAAATACAAGCTGACGTTTGATAGATACATCAAAGACAACGGCTACAGCGGCATCCGCTCGTTGGTTGCCTTCTCCGGCAGTGTGGAAGATCCGGACGATCCCGGCTCGGCGTATACCGAAGTGGCAATGAACGATGGCCTGGCGGAAAGCGAGCTGCCGGAAACCTTTGAACGCGACGATTACCGCGTGCTGCTGGTGGCGGAGAAGTACCAGACTGGTTTTGATCAGCCGCTGCTGCAAACCATGTACGTGGTCAAACGATTGGCCGGTGTACAGGCAGTACAGACGCTTTCAAGACTCAATCGTATCGCGCCGGGCAAGGCTCGCACCTTTGTGCTGGATTTCGCCAATGAAGAAGACGACATCTATCAAGCCTTCAAGCCCTACTACGAGGCTACACCGGTTGGGGAAAATGCCGATCCGCAGCAACTGTCCGAATTACAGCACAGGCTGTCGGCTTGGGCGATCTTTGCGCCTGATGATGTAAATGCCTTCGCGGAGGTGTGGTATCGCGGCAAGCGTGATCACTCAGCTTCGGACCATCGGGTGATGAATGCGGTTCTCGATGCTGTTGTCGCCCGCTTTGGTGACCAAGAAGAAGCAGAGCAAGAGGAGTTCCGTGGCCAGTTGACCGCCTATCGCAATCTCTATGGGTTTTTGTCGCAGATCATCCCCTATCAGGACAGCGAGCTGGAAAAATTCTACGCCTTTGTCCGCAACCTGCTCGCCAAGCTACCGCCACCGGGTGACGGCCACGCCTTCGCGCTGGATGACGAGGTGGCTTTACGCTATTTCCGCTTGCAACAGATGACGGAAGGCTCTATCGACCTGGGCACAGGCGAAGCCTACCCCCTGAAGGGGCCCACCGATGTGGGGACCGGTGGCGTAAGAGATGAGCACGTGGCACTGTCGTCATTGGTTGAAAAGCTCAATGAACGCTTCGGCACCGATTTTACCGAGGCCGATCAACTGTTCTTCGACCAGATCAGCGCCAGCGCAGAAGACAATGAAAAAATCGTAGAAGCCGCCAAGGCCAACAACCTGCCCAACTTCTCAGCATTTTTGGAGCGTATGCTCGATGAGCTCTTCATTGACCGCATGGAAAACAACGAGGAGATTTTCTCTCGTGTCATGACCGACAAGGAATTCCGCTCTGCGGCGCATGAACACCTGGCTGAAGAGATCTTTAAGCGAGTGCGGGAAACGGAACAACCGGAAGATGGATGACAAATCAGTGCAAGTACAACGTATAACAATGCCATGCAGTTGACGCACATGGTGTCGCGCAACTGATGGCAGGCATTATTGCTTCGTCACAAATTATGTTCACAAATGCAGGTTGAAACCGAATGGAAATAAAATCAACAGCAGATGCATTGTCGTTTCTATACAGCTTATCCTTAAATCAGTCGACTTTTCGATTCCGTGGGCAAGCGAACATCTCATGGACGTTACAACCGTATATCTATCGCTATCAAGACTTTAAACGCTATCAAACTGTCGACTACGAAAGAAACTTACTCCTTGCTAAACCGCCCCATGCAAATCCACCGCTCACGCACACAAATTTTGACCTTGAATGGCTAATGGTATGCCAACATTATGGTGTACCTACCAGGCTCCTTGATTGGACTGCTGATATCCTAATAGCCTTGTTTTTTGCATGTAGCTCAGAAAAAGAATTGAACGCTGATGGTGCGATTTTCATCTGCAACCAAAACGATTACCCGATGTTTGCTGCCTACAATCAAAGTGCGATGGAAACTCAGGAATTAGCGTTCTTAAGCACCAATATCGTAAATCCGCGCCTTAGAATGCAATCTGGATGTTTCATGATATGGGGGCATTCTCCTCTTGATGAAGAATCAAAGGAAAGTTATGACCTTTGGCAATATCATGAGAATCAATGTGATTCTCACTATTTAGAGAAAATATGTATACCGAAGAGTGCGAAGAAAAATATTTTACAACAACTCAGGGGAATCTACGCAATCACAAACAAAAGCGTCTACCTCCAAAGTGGGTATCTTGAGAGAATGTTTGCGCAGGGATTCGAGACATTAAAAGAAAACGCTCACTTGATGACATTATATAGAACGGATGCTGATTGTCTCAGTGAAAAAGAAGAGAAGAAAGCTAGATCCATGTTTCGGATTGAATGCAGGAATATGATAGGAGAATGCGTTAGCCTTCGAAAGATGTAATGGCCTTTACTCGCCGAGCACTCCTGAGCGAGTAATATACAGGAATAGAGGCCCAACCAGCGGTTTAACTTGACCGCGTTAACGGTGGCGGCGCTGACGCGGTAAATTCACTGGCGCGGACAAGTTAACCGAAACGTTATCTCAAATAAGGAAGCACAATGATCTTCGAATCGAGCTACTGGAAAGATGAGCTATTGGGAACAGCTTCCTTTCTTGAAAAGAAGAAGCAACAAAAGCAATGGCGTGGGTCGTCTTATGCCAAAGTTGAACAAAAAATTATGATTTCTTTTTACAGCATTCGTAAATTAATGGACGCCAAAAAACTTACTGATGTAATAGTCCAACTAGATGTGCCAGCAGTTGAATATGCCGCAACAGGAAAAAATGTCACATTATTGAATAACCATAAAATTGATGAGCTTTATAACCTAGAAGAACCCAAAGAAAAAACTGTGAAACTTAGGTTTTTGTGCAATCAGCTCGTTCACAGCTATATTTTTATGATTGTTACACATCATGATAATAATGGACTTAATTCCATATTGGTTAATTCTGACAATATTAAAGATAGGCGGTTAATAGGTATCTCTGTAGACACGTTAATTAAAACATTTAATTCTGTTGGTCAAAACTACCCTTGGAAGTCT
>Ga0105055_10000491_pt1 | contig 60981 bp, 56 predicted proteins | sample BON03_FD_78090 | JGI IMG/M metagenome (GOLD analysis project Ga0105055, IMG submission 78090) | Freshwater microbial communities from Lake Bonney liftoff mats and glacier meltwater in Antarctica - BON-03 | ecosystem: Environmental > Aquatic > Freshwater > Ice > Glacier meltwater | place: Lake... | reverse complement strand
CCGCCGGGCCGTCCGGTTGGATCCACGAATGAAAGTCAGCTGTCCTTAGTCGCGGCGGTCCCAGCGGTCCCGCCCTCAATCCGAAGGATTCCACGTTACTGCCACCTAGTCCGGTCGATGCGCCGTCGGCGCGATGGCCTGGGGCACGCTGATGATGACCGATGGTTGCTCAAGGCCACGTGGGACGATCAGCCGCCGATCAGCGCGCCCTGATGGCATGGTCGATGGGCGGGGCTCCCGCCCAACGGGCTTCTGGATCGGAGTGGTTCTATCCGTATCTCGCGTTTGCACTCAACGCCCCCTATCCCGCGATGCGCGACGTAGCGTGGAAATCCCGGCAATCGCTTCCCGGATTTAGCCCGCATATTTCACACTCAGAGAGGTTAAACCTGCGCCCTGTCGGGCCGACTTCGTCGGGGCTAACCGCGACCAAGTCGCTCTGCCCGCAGGGCAGACGAACATTTCTCTGAAAAGTAATTTCACGGCGCACTGAAATATCCGGGTTAGAGAAAAACGTCTCGCGCTTGCTGTTCTGGGGCTCCTGGGTGCTGCCGCTTGGTTTCTTTCTCGGTGGCTTCGGTCTTCACGGCGGCGATCCCGGCCTCGGCGTTCTCCTCGTGCCCGTCGGCGCCCTCCTCCTGCTCTTACCGGTGTCGGTTGCACCGCGCGCGCCCTCAGCGGGGTGCGCTGAGCCCTACTGATTGCGCGGATGAAATTTCGTATGTTGATCGAGCAACCGCTTTGATTCTACCGCCGTGTAGATCTGGGTCGTCGAAATATTCGCGTGCCCGAGCATCTCCTGAATTGCCCGCAGGTCCGCCCCGCCATTGAGCAGGTGAGTCGCAAACGAATGCCGCAGCAAGTGAGGCTTCACCGTCTGAGTGATCCCCGCGAGCTTCGCGTATTTTTTCACGATCACCCACAAGGTCACTCGCGAGAGACCCGAGCCGCGCTCGCTTAAAAATAACTGACTGCCGGTGCGCGCTTTCACGAAATGAGTGCGGCCCGACTCCAGCCAGATCGCGATCGCCTCGGTTGCCTTGCGCCCGATCGGCACTACCCGCTCCTTTGAGCCCTTGCCGAAGACTCGCAGGTAGCCGTGCTCGAGATCGATTTGCTGCAAGGTGAGACCGCCGAGCTCCGATACGCGCAGGCCGCTCGAATAAAACAATTCCAACAAAGCCCGGTCGCGCAGCGAATAAGGATCGCCTCCGCTCGGCGCCGCCAGCAGCCGGTCGACTTCGGCTGGCGACAAAGTCCTAGGAATCCCGCGCACCTGCTTGGGGCTCGAGAGCAGGGCCGTGAAATCGTCGTCTCGCCTTTTCTCGCGCACCAGATGACGGGCGAGGCCGCGCAGCGCGGTGAGTTTTCGGGCCAAGCTCGAAGCTCGATAGTCTGATCCGCTCAACGAATGAATCCACTGCGCCGCTAACTCCGACGACGCCCCTCTCCAATCCGCCGCACCGCGTTTCTTGAGAAAAGCCGCACACTGATCGAGATCCGATGCGTAGCTCTCTTGCGTGCAGGGCGACAAGCCGCGCTCGAGATCGAGGTAGCTCAGATAGCCGTCAATTTCGTCCGCAAAGCCGCCGGCAGCTCGACTGCGAACGACCTTAGAGGGGGACCGTCGGCCGGACATGGCCGGAAAGGCGCTTAGAAGCGCCGACGTCGGCGCACAAAGCCCGGCGCACCTTGCTCACGCACCCGGTAGGTAATGCGCGCTTTTTCCAAATCGTAGGGACTCATCTCCATCTTCACCGTGTCACCCGTGGCGATCTTGATAAAGTGCTTGCGGAGCTTTCCCGAGATATGCGCAAGAACCACGTGGCCGTTGGCGAGCTCAACCTTGAACATCGTGCCGGGGAGGACGGCAACTACCTTGCCCTCTACATCTATCGAGTTGTCATCAGACATACATTGGGAGGGTCGTAGCAGTAGGGTCGAGTTTCATGCAGGTGTGTAAGTGAACGGAAAACCCACTTGTAAGCCTTAGAATCACCCCGTAAGTCAAGATTTTACCCGATTAGATATCTTCGGCGGGTGATCCAGCCACTATGAACCACGCAAAAAAAACCTCGCCCGAATGCCCCTTCGAGAAGCGATTCCCTTCTCAGCTCGTCCGCGACGACACCTTCTTCATGAGTCTTGCCTACAACCAAGCGATCGATGCTTGGCGGCACGACGAGGTGCCGATCGGCGCGGTGATCGAGCGTGGCGGTGAGGTGATCGCTCTCGCCCACAACACCGTCGAGGCCGCCCACGACCCCACCGCGCACGCCGAAATGCTCGCGATCACTCAAGCCGCTGCCGCCCTTGGCAACTGGCGCCTGGAGGATTGCACGCTCTACGTGACCAAGGAGCCTTGCCCGATGTGCTCCGGCGCGACCTTGATGTCGCGCGTCAAACGCGTGTGCTACGCCGTCAAAGACCCCAAGATGGGTTGCCTTGGCGGCGCGACTGATCTCAACGCCCTGCCCCGCGTCAACCACCACCTCGAGATCTCGGCTGGAGAAGTCATGGAGGAGGAGTGCCGCACGCTCCTGCAGGCGTTTTTCCGCCTGAAACGATCCGACGAAGATACAGCTGGCGATTGACGAATCAGCTGAGGAGCTGTAGCTTATCTTTCTCAGTCAAATTAACTTCAAACTTATCAAGAAAATGGCATACGAACTTCCACAATTGGCCTACGCCCACAACGCCTTGGAGCCCCACATCGACGGGCGCACGATGGAAATCCATCACGGCAAGCACCATCAGGCTTACATCACCAACGCCAACAATTTCCTGAACGATCACGTCGACCTCGCCGCGCTCGACGTCAATGCATTGATCGCCGATCTCTCGAAAGTGCCGGAAGGCATTCGCGGCGGCCTCCGCAACAACGCAGGCGGCCACAGCAACCATAGCTTTTTCTGGTCCATCCTCGGCCCAGGCAAAGGCGGTGAACCCACGGGCGCTCTCGCCGACGCTATCACTGCCAGCTTCGGCTCGTTTGATGCGTTCAAGGAAGCCTTCGCCAAGGCCGGCGCGACCCGCTTCGGTTCCGGCTGGGCTTGGCTCGTCGTCACCGCAGACAAGAAACTCGCCGTCGGCTCGACCGCCAACCAAGACAGCCCCTTGATGGGCAAGGCCGTCGCCGGGATCGACGGCACTCCGGTCATCGCCCTCGATGTGTGGGAACACGCCTACTACTTGAACTACCAGAACCGCCGCCCCGATTACATCGGCGCCTTCTGGAATGTCGTCAATTGGGACGCCGCCGCCGCCAACTACGCCGCCGCGATCGCCTGATTATTTCCAACTCGCTCACAAAAAACCGCACCGTTTCGGGTGCGGTTTTTTTCGGCCCGATACCGAGCTCAGCGCGGCCAAGCGTTGGCTTGAAACGCCGGCCCGAAGCTTGCCGGGCTGATTGGCGTGCTCCGGCCAGTTTCGGTGTCGAGAATGCAGAGTCGGCTCGAGCGCTCATCGCGCGCTGTGTAAACGAGGTGACGACCGTCGGCCAACCAACAAGGTTCGACCCCATCAAACGCCGCATGCGACACCTGCTCGCTGGTCCGCCGCGCAAAATCATACACCGCGATCTGGTAGCCCCGGCCGATGCGGATGGTGAAGGCGATCTTGTTGCCATCGACCCGATTCCAGTCGGGCTCAGCGCAGTAGCCGCTGATGTTGGTCGGCACCCGGCGGATCGTGCCGCCGGCAACCGGGATCGTATAGAGTTGCGGTCCCCCCGCGGCATCCGAGGTAAAAATGATCTGCGACCCATCAGGCGAGAAACATGGCGAGGCCTCGACCGCATCGGTGCGCGTGAGGCGGCGGATGTTCCGCCCCTGAGCATCACCCACATAGATCTCCGCGTTGCCCTCACCGCTGAGGACCATCGCGACTTGGCGGCCGTCAGAGCTGAAGCGGGCACCGCTGTTGGTGCCCTTGAAGCTCACAAACGACGTGCGTTGGTAGTTGCTCAGATCAATTTGAAAAATATCGGGGAAACCCGAGCGAAAGAAACTCGTGTAAACAATCTTGCGACCATCGGGCGACCAGCGCGGCGTGAGGGCTTGCGCGTTGTCGCGGGTAATCTGTTTCACATCGGCCAGAAACAGATCCGACGTGCACACTTCCTTCTTCCCGGAACGCTCGCTGATGAACGTCAGTTGAGAGGCGAAGAATCCGCGCAGACCCAGACCGTTGGTTTTTTCCACCGCGACGTCGGCCGCGCGAAACAGCGCATTCGTCAGGCTCGAGCCGCTCACCACTTCCGAATGCACCCGCTCACCCGACGCGCGGGCAATATCGACTCGCACTTGGTTCGCCGTCACTTGGGAAAAACGAATGTCGTAAGTGAATCCACTGGTGGCGAGGCGGTAACGGCCGTGCGTGTTGAACGCGTGCTGGGCAAAGGCATTCAGCTCGGCGACGTCGGCGGACACGCGGACCGCAATCGTCTTGTTCTCGGCGATGACATCGACCGTGCCGATGTCGCGCTGCGCGAACGCCGTCGTCAGAACGAAGCCGCAGAAAATAAAAATACGCAGAAGGTTTTGCATGAAAGTGATCGTTACTTAAGGGTTTTGGGTCCGGGCCATTTCTATTTACACGCCACCTGAGCATAACAACTTAATTTCCTCCCGGTTCCAACTTTTACCTAACGTGACTACTGAAGACATCAAAGAACAGCTCAAGCAAGTGAAGTATCCCGGCTTCAGCCGAGATATCGTATCGTTTGGGCTCGTGCGCTCGGCCGGTTTCGTGGATGGCACGGTGAAAGTCTCGCTCGCCCTGACGACCAGCGATCCGAAAGTGCCCCTGCACCTTAAGTCGGAAGTGGATAAATGTCTGCGGGCCATGCCCGGCGTCATCGAAACGATCATCGATGTGGCGGTCACGGCTGTGAAATCACCCGCCCCGACCGGCACCGGAGGCAATCTCGCGGGTGGCGGGAGTCTGCCCAAGGGCATCAATCACGCCATCGCCATCGCCTCGGGCAAGGGCGGCGTGGGTAAAAGCACCTTCTCGGTCAACCTCGCCTGCGCAATGGCGCAACTGCTCGAATCGCAGGGCCGCCCCGGTCGCGTCGGTTTGATGGACTGCGATATCTATGGGCCCAGCGTGCCGCTGATGATGGGATTGAGCGGCCGACCCAACTTCGAAGGCGAAGGCCCCGACGCCGTGCTCATCCCGATGGAGCACCACGGGGTGAAGGTGATGAGCATGGGTTTCCTGATCGACGACAACACTCCGGTGGTCTGGCGCGGCCCCATGATCATGAAGACGGTGCAACAGTTCGTGCAAAACGTGAAGTGGGGCGAACTCGATGTGCTCCTCGTTGACCTCCCGCCCGGCACCGGCGACGCCCAGCTCTCCCTCGTGCAAATTCTTCCACTCGACGGCGCCGTGCTCGTCACCACTCCGCAGGCCGCTGCGACCAATATCGCACGCAAGGGCGGCCTGATGTTCCAGAAGGTCAACGTGCCTATTTTGGGAGTGGCCGAAAACATGAGTTATTTCACCGACCCCGCAGGCCTACGCCACGAGCTCTTCGGTAGCGGCGGCGGCGCGGCTACCGCCGAAAAACTCGGCACGGTGCTTCTCGGGCAGGTCCCGCTCGTTTCGGAAATTCGCGAAGGCGGTGATCAAGGGCAGCCGATCGTCGTGCGCGACCGTCAACACGATGCCTCGGAAGTCTTCCGCGACATTGCCGGTGGGTTGCTCGCACGCCTCGAAAGGGCGAAAACGTCACAATCATGACACATCTGAGGATCGCTGGCATTGACAGCCCCGCCCTTGGTGCACTCATATGCCCTCAGACCTAGGAATGACTGCACCTCCTCAAGAGACCGCGACCTCCCGCGACTTCGTCAAACAATCCAGCCTCTACCAGGAGTTTCTGGCAGAGCGGGAAGAAATCTTGAAACACAAGTGGCTCGAATCCGAGCGCTTGGGTTACGACATTGGTTTTGAGCGCGCCCTCTTAGACTGGATTCGCAAGCACCGCGAAGGTTGGCGCGCCGCTCGACGCTCGCCGGGAGCTTCCGCCTCCCAGCCGGTTCCGATTTCATCCGGCTGCCGCCCTGCTAATAATTGATAGCCCCCTTGGGCGCGGCCAATTTTCGCGGGAACTGTAGGCGCAAAAAAGCCGGACATTGATGGTCCGGCTCGTTGAATCACCTCGTGGGTGAGACTTTACTTGATCTCTTTGTGGAGGGTGTGGCGCTTGAGGAAGGGATTATACTTCTTCTTTTCGATCCGCTCCGTGACGGTCTTCTTGTTCCGCGTTGTGAGGTAACGGGAGACGGGTTTCCCCTCTTTACGGGCTTCGGTGCACTCGAGAATTACGTGGTCTTGCATGATTGAAAGTTGGTGAGGGATCAGAGAAAGGGAGCGGCACCCTCCAGAGCAATCCCAAAGTTTCCAGCCTTCGCAGCCTCGGGGCCGATCAATGCCGCTTCTCGGTGAGGGGCAACCTCACGCCCCGGCGGAAGAGGGTCACTTGCCCCGTGCTCGAGGAAACCACGATAGAGATGCATTTCGCCGACAGACTGATGGCTGCGGCCGCGGCGTGGCGACTGCCCAAACCGCTCGGCAGCGTGTGGTTGGCATCGATCGCCTGAATGAGACTTCCAGCCGATTCGACCACCCCGTCCCCTGCGATCACAAACGCGCCGTCGATCGACGAAAACTCCTTCACCGTCTCGTCCATGAACGGATTGAGGATGTTGCGATCCTCCTCTTTGTAACCGTAGAACGGGTTAAGCACGAGCGGTTTGACGAATTTCATCACCCGATCCGCATCACCAACTACAAAAAGACAGCCGACTGGCTTGCCCTCGCGGCCCTCGACCGCGAGCTCGGTCGCCACCGCTATCACCCGCTCGAGCACTTCGGGCTTCACGTCATCCGGGAGCAAGTCTCGGTGGCCCGTCAGCAGCGTTTGGAACTCCCGCTCGATGTCCACCACCGTCAACGTGTCGAACTGGTTGCTCCCCGTGACGCCGCCGAGGCAGCAAATGCGGTCCTGAAACGAGAGAATCCCGCGAGTGAGGGCCACGAGGATCGCGCTCCGCAGCTGGCCCATGCGTTCGCTCGAGAAGGACCGCACTTGAATGGTTTCGTTGAACTCCCGCTTGTCGTCACTCGGTTCGACGGGATTGCGGGTGACGAGGATTGTGCGAGATTTCGAGCGCAACCCGCCCGCCTGCACTCCCCCCACAAACGTGTCGCCGAACACCATAATCGAACCGCAGCCCGCTCCCTTCGCCACGCGCTCCGCCTCCAGAAACATTAGCTTGTTGATGCGATTCTGCTGGGTGTGGACTGGGCGAACATTGCCAAAGCCCCCAACCAGCCGCTCGTAAAGCGCATCGAGATCGGGCGCGTTGACGAGATTGCTGACCAAGTCGGGTTCGCGCACCTGCCGAGCGAGCGATGCGAGGACCTGAAGGTAGTCGCGTGAGCCCTCCCCGGCGATCAGCATCACGATCAAATGCACGCGCTCGTCTGACTTCACGCCATCGTGGCGGATTCCGATGCGGCTGCGCCCAATCGCGAGCACGTAGCGCCGCTTCATCCTTACCCGCACATGCGGCAAGGCGACCCCGAGCCCCAAGTAGGTCGTCATCGTGCTTTCACGGGCCAGCAGACCTCGCAGCAGCGCATCGGGTTTCAAGTCGGAGAATTTTTCGACGGAAACCGTGAGCAACTCCTCCAGCGCTCCCTGCAACGTGACACTCTGCAGGTCAATGATGCGGCTCCGAGCGATGATTTTATCGAGCCGCATGGAAAATCTTCTGGTTCAGGTCGGCGCCAGCATCGTCAGAGACCAGTCACTTCTCCCACTCGAGTGCGCCTTTCTTAATTTCGTAGAAGAGACCGAGCACCAGCACACCAATGAAGAACAGGACTGGCCCGAGGATCGCAATATTGTTCGCAAGAAAGTCCCGGTAGATGAAGGTCAGGGGAATCAGGAACACGACCTCGATGTCGAAAATGATGAAGAGCATCGCGGTGACGTAAAACTTCACCGAAAACCGCGAATGCACCACGCCCTCGGAGGGCACGCCGCATTCGTAGGCGCTGTCCTTGATCTTATTCTTGGGAGAACGCTGGCCGAGCAGATGAGTCGCCGCGATAATCGCTCCGGCGATGCCGGCGGCGAGAAACGCCTGAATGAGAAAGGGAAGATATACGGAGGCCATCTGATTAAAATTTCACGGCGCAAGGCGCGCCTGACAAGAGGTTTTTACATTCCGACCTTAATGATCTCCGCCGTCTTCGTCTGCGCCGAGCCGACGCCGAGCATCTCCGCGAACTCCAGCGTGCGAATTTCTTCCGAAATTGGCGGAAAACCCGAAAGCTTTCGCCAACGGTTGATGCGGTCGAGCATCATCGAGTCGAGGATCACCGGATCGCGACTCAACCACAATTTGGGTTCCGTGACCGTGTAGAGTGAATTGAAGAACGGGCCGCCCACATATTGATAATACTGCAGACTCACCAGTGTGAAGGCCCAGGTCTGGCGCAGCTCGGGAATCGCACTCATCTCGGCAACCGCCGCGGGGGCATTCGCCGGACTGCGAAAGAACCGCGCGGTGTTCGAGGCATTCCACAACGTCGCGTTCACGAGCGAACCGTTAACGCCCAGCGTGGGATGGTCGGTGTAGACGGGTAGATTGATCCAAAAATCGGCGTCGAGAAACAACGGGGTCGCGAGAAAGCTCTTGCGATCCTCGTCCTTCGTCGAGGTGTTCGCCACGTCCTTCGTCTGCGACTCGATAAAAATCGGGTCAAAGCGCTGCGGAAGGGGACTGTCGTAAAACCACACCGGATCGAAGAAACGGCCCGATTCGAGCACGTAAATCTGGTGACCAGCAAACGGCGACTTGCCCGTCGCCAACGACGGCAGATAACCACTCATGCGCAAACGCAGTTGGTTGAGCCCCACCAGAAAAATGTCTTCGGTCGCAAATCCGCGGTGCTCGAGCGCTACGATTACCGCTTTCACGAGTGGAATCGGCGTCGCCATCCCGGGGCCCGAATCGGCGTAGATCTTTAGACCCACCTTTTTCTTTTCGCCCGGCACCAGCCGATGGCCACTGGATTTTTCATAGCTGGCGATCAGGACCTCCACCTCGCGGTTGTAGGTCGACTGCGAAAAATCGTCCATCCGCGCTTCCAGAATGGGAAGTCTCGCGGCCGGGGCCGGAACTTCACTCGCCCGGGCCACCGGGAGGAGGCTCATCAGAAATGCCGCAAAAATATAAAAACGCATAAGCTTAAGTCGCCGAAATCCCGTCGATGTTTCCTCGACCGGCTCGGAAACTTGACAGGGGCTTCCGCCGGTTGAAAGTGCATTCTTCGCGCGGCCCCCGCGATTTCTCGATTCATGCCCGTCATCAAGCCCACCTGCGTTCGCGACCTCAAATTGCGCGTCAACATCGCGGATGTTGTTTCCCGAGTGGTGACTTTGCGGAAAGCGGGCGGAGCTCGGTTGAAGGGTTTGTGCCCGTTTCACAACGAAAAGACCCCATCGTTTCACGTCGATTCCGACAAGGGATTCTACAAATGCTTCGGCTGCGGTCAGGCCGGCGACGTCATCACCTTCGTGCGTGAGACCGAACAACTCGGCTTCACGGAAGCGGTCGAGGCCCTTGGCCAGCGGTTTGGCGTGGAAATCGAATATGAGAAAGGTAGCGGTCCCAGTCGCGAAGAACGTTCCCTGCGGCAGGAGATCTTCGAGATCCACGATCTCGCCGCCGATCACTACCACCAGGCCTTTCGCGCCACCACGGCCACCGGTCAGTTCATGCGCACTTACTGGGTGGAACAGCGCAAATTTTCCCTCGAGCTGGCGGAGGAATTCAAGATTGGGGCGGCCCCGGCGGTCGACGACGATCTGGGGGCACTGTTGCTCAATCGGAAATTTTCCGAAGACGCGCTTCGCCAATGCGGCCTATTTTTCATCCGCGAGAGCGCGGTGCTGGGCTTGGGTTCGCTGCGTCCGCGCTTTCGCGGCCGCTTGATGGTGCCGATCCGCGATCATCAAGGGCGCGTGGTCGCTTTCACGGCCCGGCAGACCGAACTGACGCCCAGCGACGATCCGGCACGCGAAGCAAAATACGTCAACTCGCCCGAAACGCCGATCTTCATCAAAGGCAACTTGCTCTTCAATCTGGACCGCAGCCGCGCAGCCGTGAGCGAGGGACATCCCTTCGTGCTCGTCGAGGGTCAACTCGACGCGTTGCGCTGCTGGAGCGTGGGTCTCAAAACCGCCATCGCCCCCCAAGGCACCTCCATCACCGATACCCAATTGGTGCTTCTGCGACGCTACCATACCGAGGTGGAATGTTTTTTTGACAGCGACACCGCCGGGCAGAAGGCCGCGCTGCGCTTCCTCCCCATGGCACTCAAGGCTGGTTTGGAAGTGCGATTTCTCAGCTTAGCCGGCCAAGAGAAGGTCGATCCTGACCTCCTTTTCCTCAAAGGGGGCATCGATGCCTATGCCGAACTCAAACGAGGATCCCTCTCCGCCATGGCCTACGCCTGCCGGTCGGCCCTGCCCGATCCGGCCAACGCCTCGTCCGAACAAAAATCCCGGGCGGCCCGCACGCTAATCGAACTCGTCGCGGCCATCGAATCGGAAGTGGCCCGCAGCGAATTCCTCACCGAGGCCGCGTCGCATCTGCATATCGGGGTGTCCGCGTTACTCAATGATTTGCAAAATTTTACCACGAGCCGCCGCCGCTTCGACTCCCCTCCCCCAACGGAAGCTCCCCCGCCAAGGCCGGTGGCCGATACGCCGGAGCTGCATCTCCTGATGGTGTGCCTGCATTTTCCCTCTATGGGCAAGCCGATGGTCGCCGTGCTCCCCCACGACTGGATCGACAGCGCCAACCGTTCAGGAGCCCTGCTCAACCGCTTCCTCGCCGAGTTTGAACACGACAGTTGGCCAGGATCTGAACATCTCGACGACCTACTCGAAACAGCCGAAGAAAAGGGCTTGGTTGCGTCCATCTTGTTCGACACCCCCGCCTTCGACGACCCCGTCAAAGTGGCCAACGAGGGCCTCCGCCTGCTGCGGGCCCGGGCGCTGGAGCCGCGGTTGCGCCAAATAGAACTTGATTTAGCCAACCACCACGCGAACAGTGAAATTGACCCGATTTCACTCTTAAGAGAACGATCTGATATCCAACGCCAGCTCCGCCAGCCGCTCGGTTTACCCGAAACGGTCTGATTTTTTGTTCCCAATTCACCATGCCGCGTAAAGCCAAGTCCAACCAAGCAAGCTCAGCCACCTCCGAAGCCGTCGAAGCCGCGCTCGAGAAAGCCCAGAAGATTTCTGGGGGCGGTTCCGATGATCTCGGCACCAGCGGGATCAATGAGAAGATCCGCCAGCTCATCCGCCAATCGAAAGAGCAGGGCTATCTCACGTTTGACGACATCAACGAGGCGTTGCCGGAGTCGGTCGAGAATCAGGAGGAAATCGATAACATCCTGTCCATTCTGCAAAATCTGGAGATCGAGATTCTCGAGCCCGAGCAGGTCAAGGAATACAAGCAGCGGATCGAGGAGGCCGAGGAGGAAGAGACCCGCTCGTCCCAGCACGACATCCTCGACGATCCGGTGCGGATGTATCTCAAGCAGATGGGCCAGGTGCCGTTGCTGACCCGCGAGCAGGAAGTCGAAATTTCCAAGCGCATCGAAAATGCCGAGCTAAAGGCGCAGGAGGCTTTGTTCCAGGCCTCGGCGGTCGGCGGGCACATCGCGTATCTCGGTCAACGCTTGCTTAACCGAGAGGAGCGGTTCGACCGCATCGTCATCGATAAGAAGATCGACAGTCGCGAAGCCTATTTTAAGGGACTCCCCAAATTGGTGGAGGTCACGCAAAAGGGCGAAAAGAGCGTCGCCGCCGGTTGGGATGAGTATATCAAGGCCCGCTCCGAGGCCGAGCGCAAGAAGGTCCTCTCGAAGTTCCGCAAGCGCGAGACCCTCCTTCGCCCCAACTTCGGAAAGTTCTTCTTCAAGCTGAAGGTCTACGAGGAATACCTCGAGCAACTCCGCCCAGTGATCGAGAAGACCGAGCTGTTGCTGGCCCAACTCGAGCGTTCCAAGAATCCCCGCACCAAACGCGATGCAGCGATTGATACCAAGGAGATCAAGGCTCAGCTCAAGCTGATCGAAGCCGCCCAGCGCATCGAGCCCGAGCGCCTGATCGCCGTCGTCAACCAAACCAACGTCCACATTCGCGAGGCCCATCAGGCCAAGACCGAGATGGTCGAAGCCAATCTTCGCCTCGTGATTTCGATCGCCAAGAAATACACAAATCGCGGCCTCTCCTTCCTCGATTTGATTCAAGAAGGCAACATGGGCCTGATGAAGGCGGTCGAAAAATTCGAATACCGCCGCGGCTACAAATTCTCCACCTACGCGACGTGGTGGATCCGTCAGGCCATCACCCGTTCCATCGCCGACCAAGCCCGCACCATCCGCATCCCGGTCCACATGATCGAGACGTTGAACAAGGTGATGCAGGTCCAGAAGCAGCTGCTCCAGGAATTCGGCCACGAGCCGACTCCCGAGGAAGTGGCCGACGAGATGAATCTGCCCGTCGAACGGGTGCAGCAAATCATGAAGATGGCGCAGCAGCCTATCTCGCTGCAATCGCCTGTCGGCGACGGCGACGACACCAGCTTCGGCGACTTCATCGAGGACAAGAGCGCGGAGAACCCTTACGACATGACGGCCTTCTCGCTGCTGCGCGAAAAGATCATCGACGTGCTGGACTCCCTCACTGAACGCGAACGCCGCGTGCTCTCCCTGCGCTTCGGCTTGGTTGACGGCTACAGCCGCACCCTCGAGGAAGTGGGCAAGCAATTCAAGGTCACCCGCGAACGAATCCGGCAGATCGAGGCCAAGGCCCTTCGCAAGATGCGCCATCCCACTCGGATTCGTCAGCTGCACGGATTCTTCGACGCCGAGCAGATCGACAACGCCCAAAACTTGATGAAGGTGGCGGCCAGCAACACCACCCCCTCGCCCTTCGGCGCGGGCACCCCTCCCTCCGGTCTCCTCCCCCGCCCTTAAGCCCAAACGCTTTCCCTCTTTACAGGCCCTTCAAGGGGGATAGCTTCTGCCCATGGACTCTTCCACCGCAGTGTTAGCGGGTATTTTTGGCCTCGGCACTACCGAGCTCGTGGTCATTCTGATCATCTTGCTGGTGCTGTTTGGCGGCGCGAAACTGCCTTCTCTCGCCAAGGGTCTCGGCCAATCAATCAAGGAGTTTAAGAAGGCGACAAAGGACGACGGCAACGAGGCTGAGGAAACCAAGACCGACGACGTCAAGAAGCCTGCCCCCAAAGAGCCCCACGGCCGCAATTAAGCGGACCCAATTCGGGCAAATCAGGCGCGCTTGTTCAGCGCGCCTTTTTCGTGCCCCGACTGCTCCTCGATTGGCCGGGGCCGGCAGACCCACCACCTCAGAGAGTGAGCGTTTCCGCAATCCGCCGAAGGCATCAAACCAACGAGGCGACTTGAAATCAAGTCGCCTCGGCGAAACTGCGAACTCCAGTTTGGTTTAGAACTTCAGACGAGCTTCGAGCTGGATGCGCCAGCGGGACATGCCGTTGTCGATTCCGAATCCGTTTGGAGTGGCCGTATATGTCGGCTTGATCTGGCCGGCGGCGTTGTAACTCGCACCGCCGAGGAACCGGCGACGAAACACATCGTTCGAAATGCCTGGAGCCGTCTCCACGTAACCGAAGAGATCATCGTTGAGGAAGGCGCCGAAGTTGACGAAGTTGAGCGCTAGCTCCAACTCCGCGGGGGCGTAGATCGGGATGCGTTGCGAGATCCGGAGATCAAGGCGGCTGACCCATGGCTCGGTGAACGAGTTCTTCGCCGCAATACCTCCGGCGTAGTCGTGTAAACCACTCGAGCGAATGAACGCGAAGTAGTCATCACGCTGTTGCGTCGTCATGCCCGAGAAATCGAAGCGCGCGTCGCTCGCATCCGTCGGCACGGCCACGCGGTCGTTGTCCGACCGTCCGTCACCGTTGAGGTCGCCGCTGTAAACCCAACTATAGGGATTGCCGGTGCGGCCTTCGTAATACAGCGACACCGTCGTCTTCCAGTTTTTCACGAACTCAAAGCGGCGAGCGAAGGTGCCTTGGATGCGATCCCGAATCTCGAAATCCGCAGTGCCTTCTTCGACTTCGCCTTGGTTGAACACCACGTTGCGCTGCCACTGGCCGCTGGCGGTGGTCTGGCCGATCGCCTGACCCTCCGTCGACTTACCGTGCGTGTAGGCCGCGCTGAAGGCCCAATCATTGCGCATCGGGCGGTCCCAGAGAAGCGTGAAGTAGGTCGACTTGCCGACGTCGGTATTCGTGATGTGATAAAGATCCGTGAAGCCCGTGTAGAGTGCGTTCGCCGTGTTCGAGCCAGGATTACCAGAGAACCGCTTGCGACCGTCGGCTGCGGGCGCCGTCGACGGCTTGAGGTTCTCGTGTCGGATGAACAACTGCTGGTCGTTGATCGTGTGCACGATCTCGGCCGAGAGTTTCGAGTTTAGGAACGAGAGACTGTGATCAATCGCGAAGTTTCCGCGCCAGACTTGAGGCATTTTAATGTCCGCATCGGCCCAGTTGACCGCCCGGCGGCCGGTGCCGTCATCAGCGGCCGTTCCGCTAGGATTCGAAGGATCAAACTGGTCGCGCAGATAGGCCGTCAACGTAGTCGGAATCGCCGGATTGCTGCCTGAGTTGAACTGAGTGAAGCTGCCGACGCCGATGTCGTTGAAGGAATTCGAGAAGAACACCCACGGAGCGCGACCGAGGAAGTGTCCGAATCCACCGCGGACCAAGGTGCTCTTTTCACTGTTCAGCGCCAGATTGAAACCCACGCGGGGCGAGAGGGATTTACCACCGTCAGGCGTCCCGGTATTCCGGAACCCGCTCGCGTCGAACAGGGGTTTGTTATACGCCGGCACAGCGTCGGTCTCGGCAAACTCGTAGCGCAAACCGGCCGTCATCTCCAAGCGGTTAGTCGGATGCCACCCCGCCTCCAAGAAGACGCCGGTGGTCGCAAAATCCGAGATGTCCATGATCGACCGCTTGGTGGGGTCGTAGACTGACCGCTGAATCACCACGTTGGTATCATTCAGGAAATCGTTGTAATTCCGGAACGCTACCCGGCCGTAGGAACCCTGCCGGAAGAGGTTGTAGAAATCCGACTGTTCGCGTTCGATACCACCGGTGAAGAGGATTTTGCCCCATTGGTAGTTTCCAATGACACTCATCTGCTTGCCCTCGACACGGATCGCATTGCCGTGGCGGAATTGCTCCGTGCCGGCGACGTAGGACCCATTGGTGATGGAGGAGTTATTCAGTAGATCTGTGCCCGATACGCCGGTGATCACGACCATGGGCGCGGTCGTATTGAGGGGGGTCACCTGATCTTGGACCGTCGTCGAATAGCGGACCTCCGTCGAGAAATCGGACGACCAGTGGCTGAGCAATTGAAACGCGTAGGACTCTTCCTGGCGCGTTTGCGAGTAGAAGTGCCCATCCGGGCTCGCCACCGGGCCGCCGCTCACGCCGACCAAGCTCACGCTGCTGCTCGCGAAATTGCCGAACTGAGGCACTTCACCTTCCGTATTCGAATAGCGGACCGACAGGCGATGGTCTTGGTTCAGATTCCAATCGATTTTGGCGATGATCTTTTTGTCCAGCGCGGCGTTGGCCGTCTGCCCGGTGACTGCATTACCCCAATTAATGGTCTTGCCCGAGGCCGATGAGTAAGTGGCCAGTCGGCTCAGAATCTGGGCCTCGTTCGCCGGGGCAAACCGAGGATCGCGGCCCGTGCTGATGCTCTCGAAGTCCTCGTAAGAGAGGAAGAAGAAAAGCTTGTCCGGCACAATCGGGCCGCCGAGGGTTGCCCCCCAGGTCATGCGGTCGAGCTTCGGCACGACCTTCGTGCCAGTCAGTGCAAGCTCGCGGGCGTTGGGTCCCTGCAACTGCACCCCGGCGAGGTTATCGCCGCGGAAGTAGGTATAGAGGCTGCCCTTGAATTTGTTGGTGCCGCTTTTCGTGACGGCATTGATGGAGGCCCCGGTGAAGCCGGACTGGCGGACTGAGTAGGGTGACACCTGCACGGAGAGCTGTTCAATCGCGTCGAGCGAAAGCGGATTAAAGAACGAAGCGAGGCCACTTCCATTCAACCCGAACTGGTCGTTGATGCGAGCGCCGTCGATTTGCACCGAGTTATAGCGGTTGTTCTGCCCCACCGCCGTGATCTGAGACTCCTCGCGGTCACCAAACGTCGAGCGCAACGTCACCAACGGATTCGCGCTGATCATGTCGGCCAACGAGCGCTCCGAGGTCGGTTTGGCTTCGAGCATGTCAGCCGTCAGGACACTGCCGGCGCCGGTCGCCGAAGTATCAAGATCATTGCGGGAGGCTTCGGCGATAAACCGATCCATCACGATCACATCCGAAGTCACGCGCATGTTGACCTCGACGATCTCGCCGAGGGTGGTCTGCACGCCTTCGATGGTCGTCGGCTCAAAACCGGAGGCCAAGACTTTGACGCTGAACGGACCGCCGACCGGCAGACCGCGCAGTTGATAACGACCATCCGCGCGGGTAACCGCGTTATACGTCGCGTTAGTCGGGGTATGAACCACCGTCACATTCGCACCGTCGACGACTTGACCGTAGCCGTTGGTAACAACTCCCGTCAAACCAGATGAGACAATCTGGCTAGAGGCAGTCGGGGATAACAAAACAAACAGCGTCAGGACGCTGACAATCAAACAAGTTTGCAGGTATTTCATGGCCATTGAGATTTCGTCGAGAATACAGTGTGAACCAAATCACCAGTCAGTTTTACAATGTAAAAATGCGGAGTCGAAAACCGCCGTCAAGCGTCTAAAAAACCGAGACTTACAACACACGGCTGCCAGCAAATAATTTTCAATACTAGCCCATTCGTTCGCCTAATTCAGTGCAAATCTACCCCAATCTTTCGGACGATCGGCCTACCCGGAGATTATTGTTGTCCACTAACAATATCCGCATCGTCCAACATTTTGCGGCCATCAGTTGGCCTAATTCCGCGCAACTATCAATCTCGGGTGGACCTAACTCTCTAGCTGGTCAACTATTTCGACGGCCCAACCCGCAAACGCGGAAATTTGCTCGCCCGTGCCTAACAGCAACAAGCTATCGCCTTCATATAATTTCTCATCACCTCCCGGGTTGAGGATGCGTTGACCTCCCCGATTGATCCCGGCCACTTGCACTCCGACCTTTCTCGTTGGGGCCAGCTCAAACAAAGTTCGTCCCCCCAAGCAGCTCCCTTTCGGAATCTCGACTACCTCCATCCTCACTTCCTCAATCCCCGATGAGGGAGCCGCACCAGAGACTCGAGTGATGAACGCTTTCCCCGCCGCCGTCTGGTCGGGATGTCCCAACAACAGCACGCGATCACGGGGAAACAAAGCGAAGGTCGCCGGAGGTGTGTCCACCAGCACGCCTTGCCGTTCGACGCCCGCCACGGTGCAGCCGATCTTCGATCGCAACTCGAGTTCGCCCAAGGTCCGCCCGCGCACATCCGCCAAGTCAGGCAGCACACATTCGGTCAGCGAAATATTCCACTCCGAGTGAGGGGCCAGCCAAGCCGCCGACGAACCACCGCCCGGCGAAGCAGCCAAACGCTCCTGCAATTCCACCTCCAGCACGCTGTGCCAATAAATCAGCTTGCGGCGGAAGAAACTCACGACCAGCGCCACCACGCTAACGACGATCAACGGCGCCCATCTCGCGCCACCACTGAGCGGGAGGAACGAGCTCAGCCAGAGGAAGACCAGCAGTCCGCCGCCCACTTTCATCGCCAACTCGAGCATCGGGGCGAACCGTGGCGCCTGCGTCGGGTGCGACATAAACACCACTTCAGCCACCAACATCGACAACGCCGAGAGGTTCCGCCACACCGCGATCAGCGGCACCAAAATCACCAACAAGGCGCCTGTCCAAAAAATAATTTCCGGTCCGTAAGGGAACAGCCAATCCTCAGGCAACACTTCCTTCAACGCGCGCAACAGGTGACCAGAAAACGCGAGCAGGCCCGTGATCAGAAGCAGCTCCACGCCGATCTGAATCAGGCGCTTCCTGCTCAATTGCCACAGCATGTTTTTCGCCCCGCGCATCCTCAGTCGCTCCAGCCACCCCCGGTAGGATTTGAGCCAGGCCGACAGCCAAGCCGGCTCCCGATCCGAGCACCATTGCGCAATGCCGTTCGACCGCTTGGCCAGCAAAGGCGCCGCCAACGTCGTGACAAGAGCCGCGCCCACCGCAATCGCCTGAAAACTTTTCGGCAACACCCCAGCGACGATGCCGAGTTGGGCGATGATGAAAGTAAACTCCCCCACCGGCACCACGAGTAGCCCCACCCGCACCGCTTCCTTCGTCGGCGAACCAGTGATCAGAAATCCCGTCGCGCACGCCAACGCCCGGCCACCGAGCGCCAACACCGACACCCCTAGAACCAATCCCCACACGTCAAACATCGCACGCACATCAATCATCATGCCGATTGCCACAAAGAACACCGCGCTGAAGACATCGCGCAAGCCCTCAAACGTGCGGTCCACCTGCGTGCGTTGCGGCGTGTCGGCCACGATCGCACCGAGCAGGAACGCCCCCAAAGCCAACGAAAAGCCCGCGCGCTGGGCCGCCGTCGCCAGCACAAACAAGAGCCCCGCCTGCACCAAGGTCGGCAGCTCCGCCCCTCCCGTCAGGCTCAGCTTTCTTAACAACCACGGCAAAAACAATACCCCCACCACGCCGACCAGCACGATAAAGGCCGTCAGCGACATCAGGGTCTTTCCCAGCGGATTCGAAGTCGCCTGCGCCCCCGTTAAAGTTGCGTAGGAGCCTAGACCCGTCAGCAGCAACACCGCGATCACGTCCTCCACCACGAAAACCCCCATCGCCATCTGCCCGGTTTTTTCGTGTGAAGCCCCGATTTCCGAGAGCACGCGGATGATGATCGCCGAGCTCGAGATCATCAACATCGCGGCGAGAAACACCGTCTCGGTCGAACTCAACCCCATCACCCCCGCCGCTGCCCGCGTAAGTTGGTAGATGATCACCGCCTCGATCACCGTCGCGATCACGAGCGGCATCCCCAGCTTCCGCAATTTCCGGATGCTCAGTTTCATCCCGATCGAAAACATCAGGAACACCAAGCCCATCTGGGAAAGAGTCTCAATGCGGTCGATATCGGAGACCAGCACCAACCCTGCGGGCAAATTGTGGGGGCCGATCACCATCCCTGCGAGGAGGAAGCCGACGACCACCGAAAGCCCCGCACGTTGGCAAGCCCATCCCACTAGACCGGCCACCAACACGACGACGGCCAAATCTTGAATGAAATCGATTCCGTGCATGCTGCTATTTCGCGTTCGCATTTAGCACGCCGCTCCTCATCATCAGGGTCAAGCCCCCTTCGTAAGATTCGGGCCAACCTATAATTTACCAAGTTGACACCCCCCCTCAGCCCCGATTCGGTTCCGTCGGCGGAACAAAGCCAAAATCCCCTCAAATATGGCAGTTAATTTTCTCGGCTACTTCTCCAACGACATCGGTATCGATCTGGGCACCGCCAACACCCTCGTTTATGTGAAGGATAAAGGCATCGTTCTGCGCGAGCCGTCCGTCGTCGCTCTCGACACAGTTACCCGGAAAGTCCGCGCCGTCGGCAACGAGGCCAAGCGCATGCTCGGCCGCACCCCCGGCAATATCACCGCGATCCGGCCGATGAAGGACGGAGTCATCGCCGACTTCGACGTCACCGAAGCGATGCTGCGTTATTTTATCCGCAAGGTCTCCAACACTTCATTCCGCGCCCCCCCGCGCGTCGTCATCGCAATTCCGTCGGGCATCACCGAAGTGGAGAAACGCGCTGTGAAGGATTCCGCTCTCCACGCCGGCGCCCGCGATGTCATCACCATCCCCGAACCGATGGCCGCAGCCATCGGCGTGGGTCTGCCGATCGACGAACCGGCGGCCAACATGATCGTCGACATCGGCGGCGGCACGACCGAGATCGCGATCATCTCGCTGAACGGAATCGTTTTCTCCAAATCCATCCGGGTGGCCGGTGATGAGCTCGACAGCGCCATCATCAATTACATGAAGCGCGCCTACAATCTCCTCATCGGTGAGCGCACCGCGGAAGAGATCAAATGCCGCGTGGGATCCGCCTACCCGCTCGACGAGGAACTCACGATGGAAGTTAAGGGCCGCGACTCCGTCGCCGGTCTGCCGAAAACCATCCACATCACTTCTCAGGAAATTCGCGAAGCCTTGAGCGACACCATCGCCGCCATCGTCGATGCCGTGCGCGTGACCCTCGAACGATGCCCGCCAGAACTCTCGGCCGACTTGGTGGACCGTGGGTTTGTCCTCGCCGGCGGCGGCGCCCTCATTCGCGGCATCGATCGCCTGTTGAGCGACAAGACCGGCCTGCCGGTCATTGTAGCCGACGACCCCCTCTCGGCGGTCGCCAAGGGCACGGGCGAAGTCCTCAGCGATCTCGCCTGGCTGATGCAGCACGTTTGACCTCCCGTAATTTGGCGCTGGCCCGTCACTTTCGGGTGGCGTTGCGGTCGCCACGGTTTAGCTTCCGCCGCACGCTGTGCCTTTTAACCGAATTGATCAGGCCAAACCTTTTCTAACCCTCGGCCTTGTCGTGGCCGCGTGGCTTTTCCTGCCGGTCGCCGTCAAGTCCCTCCTGCGTATTTCGTTTTTCGAGCTGCAAGCCCCCATTAACGTCAGCGCTTCCTACGCCCGCGACCTTCAGGAATTCTGGTCGCTGCGCGCCCACTCCAAGCAGGACTTGATCGAAGCGGGCCGCGATCTCGCTCGCGTCAATGCCTCCTACGATCTCGCCACGCAGCAGAACGGTGAGCTGCGGGCCGAAATCACTCGCCTCGAAAATCTCCTGCGCGTGCCGCCGCAAACCGAGTTTCGTTTCGAACACGCCCGGGTGGTTCGCCGCGACTTCTCCGCGTGGTGGCAGCGCCTCACCATCCGCAAGGGAAGCAACTACGCCATCCCCGTCGGCGCCCCCGTGGTCTTCTCGGGCGGGGTTGTCGGTCGGGTCACCGAAGTCCATGCCTACACCTCCGTCGTGGAGTTGATCAGCAGTCCCGGCGTGCGCCTCGCCGCGATCGTCGAAGGCGACGACCGGCCAATGAGTTTTCAGGGCGGTCTCAACCCGACCTTTGGTCCGGCTCGCGGCGTGATCGAGTTCGTGCCGATCGACATCTTCGCCACCCCCACCTCCACCAAGCGCCTCGTCACCTCCGGGCTCGGCGGCGTCTTCCCGGGTGGCCTCACCCTCGGTCGGGTCGTCAAACTCGAACCGAGCACCGACGGTCTGTTTAAATCCGGCGAGGTCGAGCTCGACCAACGCCTCAGCGAGTTGATCGAGGTCACCGTCCTCGTGCCACTCAACAAGGAGTGATTGCATGAACCAGCGCGGGCTTCTCACTTTCCTCACACTCCTCGTGCTGTGGGCCGTGGTGTCGCAGACGAACCACTACCTCGCCGTGTGGCACCTTCATGTTTTTGCCGGAGCCCTTTACGTGACTTTCGCCGCCCTGCGCCTCAAGCCGCGTTCGGGGCTTATTGTGGCGATGCTCGGCGGATTACTGTGCGACGCCAACACGCCTGTGCCCTTCGGCACCCACACGTTGCTGTTCACGATCTGTCATGCGCTGATCTTCAAGTTTCGTCACCGCATCCCCGCCGACCAAACCGCTTCCCAAGTCATCATCGCCTTAATCGCGAATGCTGGACTCTTCTTCGCCCTGTCGGTGGTCCTCGCGATGGGTAACTTCGCGATGGGCACCATGCTGCCGCGCTTGCTGCTCGATCTGCTCATCTCCCAGCTTTTCGTTGGGTTGATCAGCCCATGGTTCTTTGCCCTCCAAACCCGCATTCTTGACCTCGACCGCTATGCGGATCGTCGCCGGTTCTAACCCTCGCCATGGCCGGTAATCTCGCAGATCAGTCAGGAAGTTTGGTCGAATCCCACAAGGGTTACAATCCGCGGGTCATTCTCTTTTACTTCATCATCGCTCTGCTACTCACCGTGCTCGGCGTCGGCTTGGCGGTCCAGCAGCTTTTCAAAACCGACGAGCATCACGAGCGCGAGCGGATGCAGAGCCAACGTCGCATCCTCGTGCCGGGCCCGCGGGGCAACATCTATGATCGCGAGGGCCGCCTGCTGGTCGGCAACCGACCACGATTCTCGGCCGTGCTCTATCTCGATGAGCTCCGCCGTGAGTTCCGCCGCGAATACATCCTCATCCGCAAAAACTACCGCGCGACTGGCGACAAGGATATCCCGTCCCCCAACCAGATGGAGCTGATCGCCCGGGCCAGCGTCGTCCAACGCTACCTCGATCAGGTCAACGAAGTGCTCGGTCGCACCGAACGAGTCGATGGTCGCGATCTCGACCGCCACTTCATCCGCGAGCTCCTGCTCCCCTACACGCTGATCGACGATCTCGAGCCCTCGGAATACGCCCGCCTCCTCGAGAGCCTCCCGGTCAGTTCTCCGTTGCAGGTCTCCACCTCCAGCACGCGCTACTACCCTTATGCCAACACCGCCGCTCACACCCTCGGCTACGTCGGCGTCAACACCGATATCGAGGCCGAAGATTTTCCCGGCGATGACCTGCGCACGTTTAAACTCAAGGGCAGCATCGGTCGCGACGGGTTAGAAAAAGTTTTTGATCTGCGCCTGCAGGGCGAACCCGGCGGCACGATCTTCCGGGTCGACCCGTCCGGCTACCGCATCAACCCGCCGCTCGAGCGGCGCCAACCCGTGCAAGGTCAGAACCTCGTCACCACGATCGACATTGATCTCCAGCGCGCCGCCGAAGCGAAGCTCCGCGAATTCGACACCCCCGGCGCGGCCGTGGCGATGGATGTGCGCACCGGCGAGGTTCTCGTGATGGCGAGCGTGCCAGACTACGACCTCAGCGTGTTCTCACCGCGACTCAGCTACGCGGCCAGTGGCGACATCGAAAACCGCCAGGCTTGGGCGAACCGAGCGATCAGCAGCGCCTATCCGCCCGGATCCACCTTCAAGATCCTCACGACCATCGCCGCACTCCGCAGCGGAGAGGTCAACCCAGTGGATCCCATCGTCAATTGCGACGGTGTCCTCCACAAATACGGACGCGGTTTCGTCTGCTACAACGGACGCGGTCACCACGGCGAAGTGCTTCTCTCCGAGGCGATCTCCTCAAGTTGCGATATCTTTTTTTATGAGGCGGCCTGGCGCACCACCGCAGAGCAAGTCGCCCGCGAGGCGCGCCGCTTCCACCTCGATCGTCCCACCGGGATCCAGCTCCCGCACGAAACCAGCCGCATGGTCATTCCCGATCAGGCCTGGAAGAGGGAGAACATCGTGGAAAATTGGTTCCCCGGCGACACCGCCAACATGGCTATCGGCCAAGGCTACGTGTTAACCACGCCGCTCGAGATGGCGGCGTTCACCGCCTCCGTCGCTCGCGGCGAAGTGTTTACGAAACCGACCTTGTTTCACCAACCCAACGCGCCCACCCAGCGCACCGAGTCGATCGGCCTCACTACTAAACAACGCGCCGCGCTGCTCGAGGGCATGATCGGGTGCACCACCATCGGCACCGCGAAGGTGCTCACCCATCTCGCCGCTCTCCGCGTGCCCGGCGTCGTCATCGCCGGGAAGACCGGCACCGCTCAGATCCCCGGCAACAAGAATGTCGCGTGGTTCATCTGCTTCGCGCCCGCCGAGAATCCTCAGATCGCCATCGCCGTGGCCATCGAAGGCGATACCGCCGGCGAAGAATTCGGCGGCGGCCTCTACGCCGCGCCGGTCGCCAGCCAGATCCTCCAAGAATATTTCAAAAAGAAACGCACCGTGGCTCCGGGTCCGCTCAAGCCCGTGGCGGCGAACTAAGCTAAATTTGCCGCACGCGCTTCCACTCGCGTCGCGCCCGTGCAAACACCGCCGCCGGCTCGGGCCAGGCCGCCCCGTGACCGAATCGCAGGCGCTCCAAGTCTGCGATGAGCGCCGCATCTGCCCCGCGGCCTTGCAGCCGCTGCCGCCAGCGTCCCGCGGCCTTCCGCACCGGATGGCTCTGCCCGCGCGTTCGGTGCCAGCGCCCGCGCCGCACTGCGCCGACTAACCGGCTCGCCGCCCACGCCGCCACGCCGAGCACCGCAACGCCCGCTAGCCATCGGACGCCGCGCCGCACATCCCACGGCGAGGTCAACCACTCCTTCACGCGTTGGCTCCACCCCTGGATCCACGCGCGCAACCGCCGACCCGTTTCCTGCGTCGCTTCTTTGACCGCCTTGATCGTCTCGACTTGCGAGCGCTGGTCGAAATTGACGATTCGCCGATACCAAAAAATCCGCAAACTGTCGAAGCGCGCCGTCCAACTGCGATCAACCTGTCGGGTATCAACCGCCGACAATGCGTTAGAGCGGTCGGCCAGCACCTGCGAACCGGGCGTGGGATCGACCCGCAACCAGGTCTGCGTGTCGCGATCATACAATTCGCACCACGCATGAGCATCGGAGTTGCGGAGAGCGAAATTATTACTGAACCCATTCCACGATCCGCCTCGAAACCCCGTGACCACGCGCGCCGGGATCTGCGCGGTTCGAGCCAGCAACACGAGGGCGCCCGCAAAGAGTTCACAATGCCCCGGCTCACCCGAGACCAGCCAGCGCACCAACGCATCGCCTTCCCCCGACGGCGTGCGCGACTGGAGGCCATACGCGTGCCGACGCGCCAACCACGCGCTCGTCCGCCCGGCAAACTCATCCACGCCCAAGATCGCCCCTGCCTCCACTTCCGCCACCACCTGCGCCAACTTCGCGCGGTCGCCTGCGCTGACATTCACCAGCAGCTGCGTGATCGACGCCTCCGATCCCTGTGCGCGGTGCCGGTCCCACTCGTCGCCAAACTCCCGGTCGATCAGCTCAGCGGACGTGAGCATGCCTTCGACGCGGTAAGCCGTCATCGAGACCGGCTCGTCGCGCAACGCCACCACGCCGAGCTCGGCGGCCACTTGAAAATTCTGCCGCTCTCGAAAACGCAGCATCTCAAAATGCCCCGCCAAGGGCAGGTAGCGGCTCACTCCGGCCTCCAGATAAAACGTCCAGTAATCCTGCGCGCCCAGTCGAGCCCGCGCCTGCCCGCGCACTGCGGCCTCGCTCCGCTCCCGCGAGAAGGCCGCTCGGCGCAACGGTGCCGACAATCGAAACGATTCCTCCCGATACTCATCCAGCACCACCATCCGCCAGTAGGGCTGTGCCGGAATCTTCGACGGATCCGTTAGATCAATGCTCACCGCCACGCGGTTGTCTTGTTGAATATCGGTGACGTCGCCGAATTGAATACGGTCCGAGAATCCCGTGCGCGACTTCTTCGTCATGAACCGCTCGAGCAAGAGACTGTTCTCCAACTCAACTCGGGGAATCGCCAAAAACAGCAAACCCGCCAGCAAGACTAATCCGCCGAACAGGGCCCCGCCGATCACCGCCATTCGCCAGTCCGCCGCCGCTCGCACCCGCGTCCACCAACCGCGCCACGCCCCCTTCGCCCACGTCGGCACTTCTCCTGCCACGATCGGCGTCGGCTTCGCCTCGACGGCTTGCACCAAAGTCACGACCAGCAAGAACACCAACGCGCACGCGCTAAATGCCAAGATCTGCACCGCAAAGAACAGCGACACGGTGAGCACGCCCGCGAGCACGATAAGAAATAATCCCAGCACGACGATCTGTAGGTCGTCCCGCCGTTGCCGGTAGGTGATTCCACGATAGAGAAGGAGCAATATATCCAATCGCACCAAAGCCGGGAGCACCTGCGTGGTCAGATAAAGGTCGCCGAGAAAAATCGCGACAATCGCCGGGAAGGCCAGCCAGTGAATCGCCGCCGGCATTCGCCCCGGGAGCGTCGGTTTGGCCAAACCGAGCCCCACCGCTCCCGCCGTCACCCCCATCAAGATCCAGGCATCGATTTCTAGATAGAGCACCGTCGAGATCGACAGCAGCACCAGCAGCCCGCCGAGCAGCCACTTAAGCCGATGGAGATCGGCGAGGCTAAGCTGTGGCCGCTTTTTCTCCATCGATCAGAGCCACCACCCCGGCGCTTCCGTCCGGGGCAAAGGTGAGCAGGTTTCGTTTGGCTTGAGCGACCGGAGGCTTCGCGCCGGACGACGATGCTCCGGGAAGGGGGAGCACCAACATCGCCAGTGCATCGAGGAGTGCTTCCAAGTCACGCACCTGCCGGATCGGCCTCGCCGGCTCCCCGCCGATGATCGCGGCGGCCAATCGGCCTTCGCGAAACAGATCCTCCGCCACGGTCGCGGCAAAACTCACCAGTCGTTCGAATTGCTCGGCATTCTCCCACCGATCCTCCTCGAGATCCAGCCGCAGGGTGTAGCTTTCAATCGCGTCCGAGGAGAACTGCCGCACGAGGAGCTGCCGAGTGCGCGCACTCGCCTTCCAGTGAATGAGCCGATGCGAGTCGCCCTCCGCATAACGGCGCAACGCCAGCAGGTCGCTGCCACGGCCCGCGCGCGTCGTAGGCGTCGACCCTCCCGACCACCGCGCACCGGCTGATTTCTCCCAGCGATAATCGATCGGCGCCGGCCACACGACCAGCTCGCGACGCAATCGGGAAGCGAGCTTCTTATCAAAAAAACTAAAGGGGAAATACGAGCCCACATCGCGCAGCGCCAAGGTCCATCTTCCGCGGCGCGTCGGCGTCCATGGCCAATCGAGTCGCACCGATTCCTGCGGATCCAACCGCGTCTCCAGTCGCACTCGGCCTTCTGTTCGCTCTGGGTGTTTCCGGAAGATCGCCTTCACGTCCTTGCCCTTCGCAGTGAACGACGTCTCCGGTCGCTCCGCGCCGCTATCAATCACCGGCTCAGCGAGCACGACACCCTCGAGCCCATAAGTAGGCAGGAGTTTCTTCGCGTTAGTTAGGTCGAGTGAAACCACTGAAGCCTGCCCCACCCGCGCCGTCGGCGGTATCAGCAAGCGCCAACGCATCTGGGCGAAATTAAACCACGACAGCACCCCGCTCAGGATCAGGCACGCCAAGAGCAGCGCCAGGGTGATAAACAGGATGTTATTCGACGAATTGTAAGCCGCCGTGCCAATCCCCAGCGACAGCGCAATCAGCAGCACACCCGAAACGGTCGGCCTCATGTGCTGATCTCGCCGGGGAAAGATCAACGCCCAGAGCAACGTCCGCCAGCGCAAGGGCGAGCGCTGCCGCTGGACCTCGCCTCCCGGGCCGTCCCACCCCGCGGCCATGGCTGCGCCGGCTGAGGGCATCGTCACACGGGCAGCGCGATGGCGCCCACGATCCGTTTGAGCAGGCCGGTGACCGCGCGCCGTTCATCGAGGGCGTCGCCCGCCGGACGCGCCAAGCCCAGTCGATGAGCAAACACCGGCGCGACCAGCGCCACCACATCGTCGGGCAGGACAAAATCTCGGCCCATGACCAAGGCCCGCGCTTGCGCCGCCACCCGCAAAGCGAGGCCGCCGCGCACACTGATGCCCGCCTTAAACTCCGTCTCGGTGCGCGTCGCGGTGACCAATTTCAAAATATAATCCAACACACTGTCCTCGACGAAGACCTCACTCGCCGACGCTTGCAGTTGCTGCACGTCGGCCTGCGTCACCACCGGGTTCAATTCGATCGCATCGTAGCGCGTCTGCGCGGTGCGGAGGATCTCCATCTCATCCGCCGCTTCGGGGTAACCCATGTGCAGCCGCATCAAGAATCGGTCCAGCTGGCTCTCGGGCAGCGGGAAGGTGCCCTCGTAATCGATCGGATTCTGCGTCGCAAAAACCATGAACGGCGACCCGATCGCGTGCGTCGCTCCGTGCGACGGTTACCCGCGCACGATCCATCACTTCGAGGAGAGCTGACTGCGTCTTCGGCGGGGCGCGGTTGATCTCGTCGGTCAGCACGACATTCGCAAAGACCGGACCTTTCTTGAACACAAAATTGCGGTCCGTCTCGTCGTAAATCGCCACCCCGATCACATCCCCCGGCAGCAGATCGCTCGTGAACTGAATCCGGGAGAACGTGCAATCCATCGATCGCGCCAACGCGTAGGCCAGGGTGGTCTTGCCCACTCCCGGCAGATCTTCGATCAGCACGTGCCCCCCAGCCACCAACGCCACGAGCACTTGATCGATGATGTCGTCCTTGCCCTTGATCGTGGCCTTCATGTTCGCCCGCAGGCGTTCAAGCGCCTCACGGGCCGTCGTCATTTGCTCTGTCTGCACGAAATCACTCATGGCCGGAAACTATGGCCCCCTGCCCTTTCGCAAATGCAAATGCCCCTCCCGCATCTCATTCAACTACAACGCCCGACCTTTTTTGATCGCACCCTGCCGGGCGGACGCAGCGGAGGGTGGGGCTAATTTCGGCGCGCGCTGACGTGAACGCAGTGCAGCTCAGCGGAACGGAGTGAACGACGGCGACGGGCTCAGTCTTCGACCTGCTCCAGGTTCACGACATGGATTTCGCAACCGGCATGATCGCTCCAAAAGGTCACCAGCCATTCGTCCAGCAACAGCACTTCATTGCTGCGCCCGGTCGCATAGAGTTGTCGGAATTCACCCTGGCGGAACGGATCGGCTTTCACTGCATCCAGCAGTCCGAGCAAGCACCGTCTGCCCGCGCCTTTCGTGGCAGCCAGAGCCGCCTAGGCCTGCTCGTGCAAAATCACCTCGTAGGCTCCCACAACGGCGGGCTCAGACGTTGTCCAGACGTCGCTTGGCTTCGGTGAGGCTGATTCCCCGACCCGCCTCAATGTCGGCGCGCCGCTTGGCTAGCTCTCGCTGATATTCGGGATTACCCGAGCGCAACAGGTGTTTCAAAAACGCCATCGCCTTCACCTGCTCGTCATGCGGGAGCTGTTCAATCTGAGGTTTGATTTCGGTAAAAACCATGATGATCCTGATGTAGAGTCGCTCGGCCCCGTCTGCAAGCACGGCTTCTTCTTCGGCCTCTGAAGTATGAAAAAGGGACGACTTTGGGGCGTGGGGTCCGGGCGGCATGGAGTCAGCAACCTGAACCCGTTTTGTTGCGGAATATCAAGTGACCTCATACCCCAAAGTCGGCCCCTTTTTTTCCCTCTCACGGAAGAGAAGTATCGATTCGTTAGTCTGGTCCACACTGGCAGTTCACGGCGACCGAATTGTGCGCAGAGTTTCAGGATCAACTGTTGGCTGACTACGACCCTGCAACTGGGTAACTTGCATGACTCAGCCGCAAGGTGACGCATGGAGCCGTTACCCCGATCCTGCCCTAACCAAGCAACTCACCTGCCCCCCCCCCCCCCCCCCCCCCCCCCCCCCCCCCCCCCCCCCCCCCCCCCACCCCCCCCCCCCCCCCCCCCCCCCCAATCCGCAGCCAAGCTGACGCATGAAGCTGACGACCACCATCATCCCAGTCAGACCAGTCAGACCAATCACCAGCAGACCAAAGAACATCAAAGCTATCACACATGGTGCGACCGATCCGGTATTCCACATTTTCAGAGAAGCCTTACTTACGAGCCAGTATTCCATCGTCGGATAGCTAACGTTCGTCTGAGGTCATACAGCATCAGTCCTTGTTCCAACTCGACCCTTTCCCTCCGGTCGAGCGACCGTAACGCTCTGCTGGAATACTGCTTGTCGCGGTTGGGCTGAAACCAACGCCGGTCCTCAGGAATCCACATTAAAATATCACCGTTGGGGAACTTGACTTGGATACGTGAACTTCCCGGCTGTGTAAATATCCCCACTTCAAGTTGCAGATTTATTCTTAATCTTTGCATGTTTGGAGGGTGTGCTGGACGAATGCGGTGGCGGCCTTGTGCGCCAACCGCCACTGTCCGTTTTGGACATGGCCTTCCAGCATGAAGAACCCGTTGATTTCCCATTGCTTCTTGGCAGGCAGAAACAGTCGGCATGACATCTCGAGTATGCACCTGTAGAAGGCTACTCTGTCGGCGTCTTCTGCCTCCACGGCCCGCAGGAGCGCGACACAGCATCCCTTGATGACGGCTTGATCATGAACCGAGGCCCTCATGATTCACCCCCCTTCAGTGGCTCATTGTCCTCGGCGACCCAGTCATCGAAAACGTGTTCGTAGTGCGAGTGCAGCTGCGGGTAAAAGTCCGATTCGATGCAGGTAAAGTCTCTCAGCGATTCGCGCTGGCCGTCATCGGCGTTGGCATTGTTGTAGCCTAGCGTTATGCCGCCAGAGAGGTCGCCAAAGTCGGCAGTTGCGTGGTCAAGCTGATCTATGAGTTCCCGCAGCGAGAGGGGCTGCTTACTCTCAGGCACTGGCAGCTTGAAAGTAGCATCATATTCATCGACCACCCGGTAGGCTATCTTTCCGTCGTCCGTCGGCCGGGCCCTGATGCTGATGACGTCGCTCGTTGTGGATTGAAGACATATGCGAGCGATTTCCACTTCACCAATGAGGTAATGCGGCAGGTATTCACCACCCATGAAACTCGGGTGGATTTGGCCGAGTTGCTGCCTGACTTCGTCATTCAGTTCAGACACCAGCAGGTTCGGGTCCAGATCCTCGAGTCTGCCCTCCTGCCAGTAGTGCCGGATCATCTGCCGCCGTTTGGTGCCGTTCACGTTTGCCAAAGCCGCCATCAATGGATCCGAGGGATCCCAGTAGCTTGAAGGACGGAAGTCGTAGTCGATGTTGGGATAGGGCTTCATGCAGCACCTCGCTTTCCACCGAACTCCGCAGGCATTTCTGCGATGAAGCCCATCCAGACGGTGAAATCAAAAGCCCTTGCCGCCAAAAGTCTGGGATTACATGCCCGGACAGCTGGGATGAGCAGAAAGGCATCCACGCTTTCTGGGAGATGCTTTTCAAAAGCGGCAGCCAGATCGGGCTCATTAGGGCTTTCTGCGGTGGCGACAAGACAGTCGCTGAACAGGGTGCGATTGAAGTTCATATTCTGGGGTGGGGCTTCCTCGAAAAGAACCTGCACAGAGTCGGGAGCGAACTTGGCCTGAACAACTCCAGTGGCCCATCCGGCCTTGAGCCAGTAGTCCAAGGACCAGACATCTTCCTCATCCAAAGCCCGCCGCAACGTTACGCCCAGCAACTCACAGACCAGTTTATTTTCGTTTGGACGTTTCCGGTAGTAGCTCTCCGCCATCTGCAGGAAGGGATGGCAGGTGGGAAGGCCATTTCCATAAATCCATTGTGAAAGCATGAGACCTAGGAACCGCTGCTCAAGTTGAGCCCGGGCATTGAACGCGGACAGCGTTTGAAATAAATCTGGAGCGAGTCCGCGGCTGTAAAGACCGCCAAGCACGGCCTCCCCAATATGCTGGCGAATGGCGAATGTGTCCGATGGATTTGTGACATCAAGTTGCCGGGTTCCGCGGGTGGATTCATAGTGGTCGCGAATCGCATCAAATGGGTTTTCTTGGTCTTTCACGGCGGCTGCCACGTCCCGGCAAAGTGCTCCGGTTTGGCTTCGCCCAACCTCCAGCTCTTCCCCAAGGCGTTTTGCTAGTTCTGCGGCGCGGGGGACGTTGTTTTCGATCGCTTGAACGCCATTGGTCCAAGCGAGGTTGGTCACCCTTTCAACGAACCGTTCGTCTTGCTCGATGCCAAACACGGAGGCCGCATGGATCAGTCCATCGGCGAGGATTTCATGGAAAAGAAGACCAGTCCGTGATGGGCACGTGGTCTTCTGGTGGGGGAGTGCAGTGTTCATTGGCTTGAATTAGCTCAATGCACCACTCCAGTGGCTTTTTTGGTCCCCGTTGGACCCGCATCGTTGGACCACCGTGGCCTCCATAGGCTCGGTTGGTGAACTTCCCCGTGATGGGGAAGCCACTCTTAAGATGCATTGAACTACCGCTAGTGAAACAGACTCTTCTGTGGCGTCAATTATTACGCGAAGCGAACGTCATAAATCGGCATGCGAGACGTCCGATCATTTGCAGAGTAAAACAGCGTTGGCCCCCACAGTCACTCGTGTGTTTATTGGGTTTGTTCTGGCAACTGGGAGGGTTCTTCTGATCAACGTCGCTGCTCGGTGGCATGAGTCCTTGCCTTAATTGTCCCACTCCCGGAGATAGGAAATGGCTTTCCGCAAGCCCGACACCGATACAGATCATCATCTCAGATCGTCATGATCTCCGGAGGCCAGCAACGGAGGCAGATATCGAATCCGAGCTTCTTGGCGATAGAGGCTTCGGCCTCCTCGTCTCTTGCTCAGTGCGCGCGATAGTTCGCTCGGCCTCGTCTCTCTTTGCGCCTGAGGGCAGCAATGAGATAGCTTCTTTCAGTGCAGCGATGGCCAATGAGCCCGCGGGAAGCTGAAAAAGGGTTGGGTTTTGTAGTTTGTAGTCCGTCAAATCCGGACACCCTTTCAGCACTTCCCCTCAGGTATCCCCCGGCTTTCATCACGAATACAAAGCCGGATCCTTTTGATCGGCCCCGCCCCATGTTCGCGCGCAATCGATTCAATGCCCGCCCCGCCGTGCTGATCTTTTCCGCCTGCACATGGTCGCTCACGAGCAGAAAACTATCCTCCACCTCCCACGCACCAACGCAATTTCGCGCCCGATACCTTTCGGATGGAACCCACGTCTATGAACGAAGTGAATCGCCTGACACCACACCAAACACACGAAAAATTGCTATTCGGGTCTGCGGACGACGCCACCGCCACCAAGGCTATGGTGGGCAGGCACCGGTCGTCCCTCCACAAATGATGTTCCGGCTTTTCGTGTATTTAGTGTGTTTCGTGGTTAATCTCGTTTGATAATTCAGGTGCGTTCTCCGGCAAAGCCCTTCCCTCTGACCCGATGATGAAATTCGGCCTCGACTCCTACTCCTTTCACCTCGCGCTCGCCGCCGGTCGCTACGACATCTTCCGCACCCTGGACTGGTTGGAGAATCGCGGCTTCTCCGGCCTGCAGATCAATATCAACGGCCCCGACGGCCGTTTTCTCGGACGCGACCCGAGTGACCTTGCCCATGTCCGACGGGTGCGCACCACCCTCGAGCAAAAGGGTTTCTTTGCGGAGGTGGGCGGAGGCCACGCCTCCGAGCCCGACACCGTGGCGCGTCAACTGCACCTCGCCGCCGACCTCGGCGCCGAGACCCTCCGCACCGTGGTGGGTTTCGACACGTCCCTTGCTCACACCATGGACCAGGCCCGACGCTCGCTCGAGGCGTCCCTGCCGCTCGCCCGCCAACTCGGCGTGCGGATCGCGGTGGAGAATCACGAAGACATCACCGCCGCCGAACTGCACGAGTTACTCGAGTCAATCGACGACCCTCTTCTCGGCATCTGCCTCGACACCGGCAATGATCTCGTCGTCTACGGCGACCCGCTCGACGGCGCCCGCCTGCTCGCTCCGCGAGCCATGACCACTCATCTCAAGGACCAGAAACTCGTTCGCGTCGGAGCTACCATTTACAGTGTCGGCGTGCGCTTGGGCACCGGCGATGTCGATCTGCCCGCGATACTCCAAGTGATCAAAAAGGAGTCCACCTTGGACCGACTCCTCCTCCAAAATTGCACGGGCTACTCCGCTCCGCTCAACAAACACCATCGGCCCGACCTGCACCCCGTCGACCGTTACTCGGGAATCCCGTCGTTCGCCACGGCCGCCGAAGCCCGCACCGCCGGTTTCCTGCTCTCGCCCGACGATCTCACCTCTACTGAGCTCACAGCCGCCGCGATCAAGCAGGAGACTGAGATCGAGCAGGACTTGAGCTACGTCCGCAGTCTGATCACGTGAATTCAGATCCGGAAGGCTCTCCCCCGAGGGCCGCGCGCCGTGGTGGGCGGTCGGAGTCCGACCATCCCTTTCGCCTTGGTTAAAAAATTGCCGAGTGATTCAAACTCTGCTCACTGGCAACCATGTCCCTTCGCTTCTTGATCGTGTGCGTCGCCCTGGCCCTGAGCTCCTCCCCGCTGTTGGCCGCGGAGATCATTCGTCCGAAAGTCGTCATCGTCGCGATGTTTGAGAGGGGCGCCGACACCGGCGATGATCCTGGCGAGTTTCAGTTCTGGGTGGAGCGCGAGCAATTGGAGCGGGTCATCCCCCTCCCCGCCGGGCATCGCGCGGTGCGCGCCAATCGCGACGGCTCAGTCATCGGCCTCGTCACCGGCATCGGCAACACCAACGCCGCCGCGTCGATCATGGCTCTCGGGCTCGATCCGCGGTTCGATCTCACCAAGAGTTACTGGCTCATCGCTGGGATTGCCGGGATCGATCCCGCCACGGCTTCCGTCGGATCGGCCGTGTGGACCGACTACGCGGTCGAAGGCGACCTCGGCCACGAGATCGATCCGCGCGAGATCCCCGAGGACTGGGCGACTGGCCACATCCCGCTGCGCAAGAAACGCCCCTACGAAAAGCCGTTGCAACCCGCCGCCGAACGCGCCGATCACTGCTATCAGCTCAATCCCCATCTCCTGCGCTGGGCTTATGCTCTCACCAAAGACACGCCGCTAGCCGACAGCGAATCGCTCCGCGGCTTTCGCGCCCGCTACACCGACCATCCCGCCGCGCTCCAACCGCCCACGGTCCTGATCGGCTCCAACCTCGCCTCGAGCACCTACTGGCACGGCAAACTGCTCAATGCCTGGGCCCACGATTGGGTTGACTACTACACCGAAGGCCGCGGCCGCTACGTGACAACCGCGATGGAAGACACCGGCACGCTCCGGGCCCTGACGAACCTCACGCGTGCGGGCCGTGCGGACTTCGCTCGCGTCCTCCTCCTCCGCACCGGCAGCAACTTCGACCAGCAACCGCCCGGCCTCTCGGCCGCCGAGAGTCTCGTGGGGGAAAACATTGGCCACTACTCCGCCTTCCTCCCCGCCCTCGAGGCCGCCCACGCCGTCGGCCGCCGTGTCCTGCATGCGCTCGTCGCCGATGGGGACATTTACGAGACCACCCCGCCCGCCGTTCCTGCCCTCTAGCGCCCGCCCGCCATGCTCAACCGCATTTACAAGCTCGACCAAGCCGGCACCACCGTCGGGCGCGAACTCCAAGCCGGCGCGACGACGTTCGCCGCCATGGCCTACATCCTCGCCGTCAACCCCGCGATTCTCGCGGCGGCCGGGATGCCGCTGCCCGCCGTCATCACCGTCACGGCAATCACGGCCGCCGTCAGCACGTTGATCATGGGGTTCATGACCAACTACCCCCTCGCCCTTGCCCCGGGCATGGGCATCAACGCCTACTTTGCCTTCACCATCTGCCTCGGGATGGGCATTTCTTGGCAATCGGCCCTCGGCCTCGTCTTCGTCAACGGCGTTATCTTTCTCGGACTTTCCGTCACCGGCGTGCGCGAGAAGATCATCGAGGCGATTCCCCACGCCCTGAAAGTCGCCATCACCTGCGGCATAGGTCTCTTCATCGCGTTTATCGGGCTGAAGAACGGCGGCCTCGTCGTGGCGAGCCCAGCCACCTTCGTCACGCACGGCGATCTCGGATCGCCCCCCGTCCTCCTTTGCTTTGCCGGTATCTTACTGACCGCTGTGCTGGTCGCCCGGCGCGTGCCCGGCGCGATCATCCTGTCGATTCTCGCGGTGACCGTCGTTGGACTTTTCGTCGGCAATGGAGCGGGCGCACGCGTGACGGCGATGCCCACGGCGCTGTTCTCGTGGCCCGCGTCTCCGGCCCCGACGTTTCTGCAATTGAACTTTGACCTGCTCCTGCACGATTTCGCGCGCGCGCTGCCGATCATCCTCACGCTCCTGCTCGTCGACATGTTTGACAACATCGGCACGCTGATTGGCGTCACCCAACGCGCGGGATTGCTCGACCGCAATGGCAAGCTCCCCAAGGCCGGACGCGCCCTGATCGCCGATTCGATCGCCGCTATTCTCAGCTCGCTCTTCGGCACCTCGACGGTGGTCAGCTACATTGAATCGGCCGCGGGAGTCGAGGCGGGCGGGCGCACCGGATTGACCGGCGCGACGACCGCGATGCTCTTCCTCTTCGCGTTGTTTCTCACCCCGGTGATTCTCGCCATCCCGTCCGCCGCGACCGCACCCGCCCTCGTGATCGTCGGCATCTTCATGTTCCAATCGGTCGCTCAGTTGAAGCTCGACGATTTTCGGGAAACCGCGCCCGTCTTTCTCATCATCGTGGGCATCCCGCTGAGCTTCAGTATCGCTGAAGGAATCGGCCTCGGCTTGATCGCCTACGCCGTGCTGCAGCTCACCACGGGCCGCGCTCGCCAACTCTCGCCCTTCACCATCGGGCTCGCCCTGATCTTCGCCCTCCACCTGCTGCGGTCCATGTTCACGCGCTTGTTCTGAATTCCCCGCCCTTGTGCCCACTCCCCTCATGCGCTCCTTCATCCTCCTGTTCGCCACCGCTTGCGCGGTCCACGCCGCTTCCTTTGCCGACCGGTTTGAGGTGATCAAACAATCCGCCTCACCCGCCGACCTCTACACCTTCCTCTACGCCCTCCCCAAGGGCGGCGATCTGCACAACCACAGCGGCTCCGAGCGCCCCGAATGGATTTACGCCATCTGCACCGATCCGGCGCGCAACGGCGGCGACACCTTCTACACCCGAGCACGATTCGCCGCCGCCCCCGATGCGATCGCTCCCGCACAGCGTTTCCACAACCTGCGCCAGTTCGGTTATGATCGACTCAGCGAGCAGGCGCGCCGCGAATACGTGCGCCTCGACGAGTTGTCGCCCGCCGAGCTCCTCGAGTGGGGCAACAGCCTGCGACTCGACGCCCCCGGGGAGGGCCGCACGGAGTTTTTTCAAACCGTCTGGCCGCGACGCGGGCAGATCAGCAGCAGCCTGCCGGTCATCACCGAGTCGTTGGTGGCCAGCATCAAAGCCTTCGGGGCCGAGCACCTCGCATATCTCGAAACCCAATTTGGCGTCACTTCCGTGCGCGACAACGAGGGCCGACCCATCCCGGTTGAGGACGCCATCGCTTTCGTCAAACATCGCCTCGCCCAACCCGATGTCGCCGCCAGTGGCGTGACCGTGCGCTTCCAGACTTCGGTGCTGCGGTTTCACGCCGACAGCCTTGCGGCCATCGAGTCGCACTACGCCTTCGTTGACGCACACCGCGACCTCTGGGTGGGGCTCAACCTCGTGGGGATCGAAGAAAACGGCCACGGCTATCCTGCGCGTTTTCTCGACACGTTTCGCCGGCTCCGCGCGCGCTACCCAACCCTACCGCTCTCGATTCACGCCGGTGAAATGGACGGCCCCAACTCGCATATTCGCGATACGCTCCTACTCGGGGCCAGCCGCATCGGCCACGGGATCAACCTGATCAAGGATCCCGACACCCTCCTGCTCCTCCAGCAATCGCAACGTGTTCTTATCGAGATCAACCTCATCTCCAACCGCCTCCTCGAATACACCCCTGATCTGGCGAAGCATCCCTTTCCCGAATACTTGCGCACCGGCGTGCCCGTTTGCCTCAACACCGACGATCCCGGGATGTGGGACAGCAACCTCACCGACGAATACTACACCGCTGTCTCCACGTTCAATCTATCGTGGGGCGAGCTCGTCCAGCTCGGTCGCAACTCCCTCACGCATGCGTTCGTCCAGTCCGACGTGAAAGCCACCCTCCTCGCCGACTACGAGCGAGCCATTGCCGCGTTCGAAGCGCGCTTCGCCCCCGCCGATTCCCTCTCGACCGAGCTGAGGAAGGTGAATCCGGTCACCTACGGTTACGCGAAGCGCAACTGGGGTTTTCCGTTCGCTCAGTGAGTCATGCGCGGGCCTCGTGGTCCGGCTTTATTTCTTCACCGGCGTCGGTCCGTAGTCCTCGGCCCGGTCGTTCGTCCGGTCATAGATAATCTTACCGTCTTTAATGAACGGCACGGCCATCGCCCACGTGCGCACCGCCTCGCCCCCAATCGGTGCCGAGGAATACTGCGGCAAGTAAACCCGCCGCATCCGGTTGGTGGTGTTCGGGCCACTGCGATGAAAATTGTAACTCGAAAACGCCACGATCGTCCCCGCCGGCACAATCAACGGATCGCCGGGATCATCGCCCTTGTAGGCGATCAAGTCGTTTGAGCCCGGCTCGAGTTCGTGGCTATAAATCGTGTTCGCCGTGCCCCCGCGAGAGTGCGGCAACAGATACACCGTGCCGTTCACTTCACTGACGTCATCCAACGTGACCCAGCAGGTCAGATACGGGGGATGCAACGCTTCCGGATGGCTACGCATCACGTAGCCACTGTCCTGATGCCAACCAAACTTCATGCCCTGCTCCGCATTCTTCACGACCCATTGCTCGTTGAACAAGTAGACTTCCGGCCCGAGAGCCGCCTGCGCCACCTCCGCCATGAGTGGGCTGAAAATGAAATCCCGCATCCGTCCGCTCATGCGGTAGTGATTGCCGATGAAATAGCGCTTCCCTCGATGATTGATCCCATCGACTTCGACGCCCTTCGTGTCCATCACCCCGTCCTTGTAACCGAGGAAGTAGGAGCACTCTTCTCGCAACATCGCGAGGGTCTCGGCCGGGAGCACTCCCGGGAAAATCATGGATCCTTCTTGGTGATAGAGGGCGCGGTGTTCAGGGGTAATCAGATTCATCGTGCCCCATCCTAACTCGGCGCGGCGAAAAATTCTTCTCGTTTTTCGGCGTCTTCTTATCATTTTTTGTCACCGTGCTTGAGCAACTCAATCTCCCCGCGAACTGGCGGGGCAACCTCTGGCCCTACCGTTTTCAGGAGTGGCGGCACAAGAACCACCACCACGTTGAGCTCGAGTTCAACCTCATCACCCAGGGGTCCGGCATCTACCTGCTGGATAACGAAAAATACCAGGTGCGGCGCGGCGACCTCATCTGGCTCTACCCCGCTCAAAACCATGTGCTCGTGCAGGAAACCTCCGATTTTGAAATGTGGATCGGCGTTTTTCGACCCGACGCCCTCGCGGCCATCGCCACCGATTCGCACCAACAGCCTCTGCGCCAAATCCGAACGACTGGCGATTGCTGTCACCGCTTGCCCTTGAAACAAATGCAGCGTCTGAGCGCGCTGTTGGAAGAAGTGCACGCGACGAAGGTTCAAACCGCCCATTTCAACGCCGGGCTTGGCTACGCCTTTCTCACCGCTTGGCAGTATTTCGAAAAGGCCAATGCTATTCCCATCGAAGACGTGCACCCCGCGGTCGAAAAAGCCGCGCGGCTCATTCATGACGAATCCGACGATCCCAGCCTCAACAACCTCGCTCTAAAAGCCGGCCTGAGTCCCGCGCGTCTCAGTCGCTTATTCAAGCAACAGACCGGCGTGACCATGGTGAATTTCCGCAACCGTCTGCGCCTGGGCCGTTTTTTCACCATCTATGGCACGGGCCAACGCAGCACCATGCTCGAGGCCGCCCTCGAAGCCGGTTTTGGCAGCTACCCGCAGTTTCATCGCATCTTCAAACGTGAGCTGGGTTGCTCGCCACGCTCTCGCCAATGGCAGGCGCCATAGAATCGCCTCGCCCTCAATTCCTCTCCCTCCATCGGACACCAGCAGTTCCTCCTCGCGTCCCGCAAACTCCCGCCCCCTCCCCACTGACACAGACTAAGTCCGCAGCTGTGCACTGCGGACTTAGTCAGACCGAAATCGGAATTCCGGTTCAGCTTTCCTTAATTTCCGTCGATGGCGAATAGGTCTGCACCGACGCGATACCCGTCTTGGCCGCCGCTTCGGACGAATACATTTCGCTGGTGCCAATCACTTCGGCATTACCCGCCTTCAATACGAAGTAGGGTTCGTTCGAGACCGATCGCTTCAGTTCAAAATTGCTGGCGTCGGGTCCGTTCTTCTGCACCGAGGCGATACCGATCAGTGCGGACTCTTTTCTCTCATAGGTCTGGCTGGTGAGAATGATCTCATGGTTCGCCGCTTTGAGGTTGAACATGAATTTATCGTTGGAGGTTTTCTTTAGTTCGTAGGACATTATTTTCGGAGGGTTGATTGTGCGGAGTAGATCCCGCGCTGATTACTCCATAGTCCCGACCACAGACCGGCGATTCGCTACTATCTTCGCCTACCTCGCTGTTTGGAGACTTCCAACCCCGCCCCCCCTGAAACTTCACTCGGGAACTGAAATCTCCGCCAGCCACGCATAGGTGATCTTCTTGCCCAAGAGGAAGAATTTCCGCTCCGGATACCATAGGGTGAGGCCGTCAGGATTCGGCGTGGTGCTGGCATACATCGCCAAATCCGCACGCCGCATCGGCACTCCGCCGTTGTCCATGAAAAACTGGGGCTCGGAAAACCACACCGGTTGTTTCGCACCGGGACGGAACAGTCCGCGGCACAGCATGATGGGGCGACGGTGTTGATTGCTATCCATGGGGCCCCACCCGCCCATGTGGCCGTCGTGATTGTGAAACAGAAAGATGTATTCGCCCGGCGAGACCTCGTAGATCGGACACGGGCTGCACGGGTGCGGCAGGGGCAATCGGTCATCGGTTTGGCGCAGCGCCACGGGTTGCGTCCACGTCTCGCCCCGGTCGGAAGACTCCGACCACACGGGGTGACCGGCATTGGTGCGCATCACGCAAAACAGACGATCATCGGGCAGCTTCACCACGCCGGGCTCCTGCACCACGCTGACTTCGGGATGGCCGATATGCCCATATTTGAGCGCCTTTTCATTCTCCGCAAAATAACTGATCTGCAAGTCGCGCGGCTCAGGATCGTCATCGACATTCTCAAACCGCATGAATTCCACGACGGCGTCGTTGGACCACCACACGTCAAGCTTGCGCGGTGCGGCGACTTCGGGACTCACCCAGCGCGTAAAACCCGCAAAATATTTCCCGTCGAAAAACTTTAGTGGCTTCTGCCAGATGATCCAGTTGCCCGGAATCTTCGGGTCCTTGCTGTCCCAACAGCTTTTCGGCATCGGCACGAACTGTTGCTCTGACCACGTCTCACCACCGTCGTCACTGTAACGTCCAGCCATCCCTCCGCAGGTCGCCATGTAGAGATCGTGCACGCCGAGGTAGCGGTTGTAGAAAATGTAGAGGCGGCCCGAACCGGAGATCAACGGAAACTGCCAACTCGCAATGCCACCCCCATCGTCCGGCCCCGCGATAAATTTTGGTGCCGTCCACGATTCGCCGCCGTCCTTGCTCCGCGCGAACACCACATGCTGGTCCGGCTGGCCTTCGTAGGAACTTTGCGTCCACACCGCGAACAAACCGCCTTGCGGGTGCTCCGACACGAGGAAGTGCTCGTTTCCGGTGTCGAGCGTCGAGCCATCGAGGCTCTTCGGCACATACACAATATGGTCGGGGTGGGTGCGCTGCACTTCACGTTGCAAGTGCGCGTTTAAAGTGGGGTCCATCCCACACCTTTCGACGACCACTCGAGGAGGGGCAACGCCCTTCTCGCGACAGATCGCGTCTTCGCTAAGATCATTCATCGCGGCCCCTCTGGGGGCCTCCCGGCGCGGCGACCTCAGTCCTCCTTCGTCGGCCACTTCTCCAAGAAGGCTCGTTGCGCCGCGCGGTCCGGCACATCTGCCCAGTCGTCGCGCTGCAAAAATTCCGGCTTATACGAGGGCGCCAGCGCCCGCACCGTGACGACGTCGCCCGTCAGTGTGAAGGTCGCCATCCACGCGCCGCACCCGATCTCCCACCGATCCGCGCCGCGCCGAACGATCCGACGCGTGCGATGGGTCGAAGGATCGCGGCTCAACAGTCCCGTCAATCGCTCGCTGAAGTCCACGCTCCAGGTGACGCGCAACCACGTCGCCTGCGTTTCCGCCAACTCCGTCATCACCACGGTGAATCTCGGCGGGGCTCCCTCGTCGAGGTCGACTGCTTCGATCCATCCGGCCTTGGCCTCCGGGAACGCGTCGTAGTTTGGCAGGTAGGGTTTCACATCGAAGACCGGCGTGCCATCGACCAAATCACACGGACCGAGGAGCAAACGGTGTCCCTCTACTCCGAGCAGCCGCACCGGCGACATCCCGAGCGCGTTGGGCCGATGGGGCGAACGCGTGGCAAACACGCCGCGCCGCTGCGCCGGACCCCGCGGCGGCAGCACCAGCGGTCGCCAATCTTGGTTCTTGTGAAACCACCAAATCAACCACACCCGCTCGAACCCCTCGAGATCGCGCAACGCCCGGTCGTAGCCCTGCCCCTCAATCAGCTCGAGCACGTTGGTCGCAGGTTCATTCTCCGCCGGTTGGTGCCGCGCATGAAATTTGAGCGACTGCGCCGTGCGCACGTAGCCGATGGGCGTCAGCGTCAGGGTAGCTGGGTGATCGGAGGACAATAATTCACCATCGCCACTCTCTCGCCCGCGTCACGCCCCAAGTCGCGGATTCCCGTATTTACCCCCGCCTCCGCCCAGATCGCCGTCCCACCCGAAAAATCTGCCCATCCGCGAAAAACCCAGAACACCCCCCTTCGTGCAGACCAGCGGCGTTCACCGCGGCCGGCGGTAGTTCGGTCGGAAGTCAGGGCCAGTTGCGATTCGTGATCGACCCCGGCGGCTGGGGTTCCTTTCTAATGACGTCTTGGATTCCTCCCTCCACGTTCCCTCGCTGTCGATTCGGACATGAAAGTTGTCATCGCCGAAAAACCCTCTGTCGCGCGCGACATCGCCAAGCACCTCGGCGCTACCAAGCGCGGCAACGGCTGGCTCGAGGGGAACGATTGGACCGTCACATGGGCATTCGGCCATCTCGTCGAGTTGCAAGAGCCCGAAGATTACCGCCCCGACTGGAAACCGTGGCGGCTCTCCAACCTCCCGATCATTCCTGCGGAGTTTCAACTGCGGGCGCGCACCGACGGTTCAGCCAACGAGCAACTCGCCACGATCAAGCGTCTCTTTGAAGAGGCCGAGGAAATCATCTGCGCGACGGACGCCGGGCGCGAAGGCGAGTTGATTTTCCGCTATATTCTGACGTGGACCGGCTGCGAGCAGAAGCCCTTCCGCCGACTTTGGATTAGCTCGCTGACCAACGAGGCGATCGCGAAAGGGTTCGCGAATCTTCAACCCGGCACCGACTTCGATCGCCTTTACCACGCCGCGCGCTGCCGCAGCGAGGCCGACTGGATCGTCGGCCTCAACGCCACCCGCTTCTTCACGGTCGAATACGGACGCCGCAATCTTCTCCTCAGCCTCGGTCGGGTGCAGACGCCGATTCTGGCGATGATCGTCGGTCGCGACCTCGAAGTGGAACGATTCGTCCCCGAGGAGTTTTGGGAAATCCATACCCTCTGCCGTGGCGCCACGTTTAAACACACCGGCGGCAAGCTCCCGGCGAAACCGGCCGCCGCGACCATCCTCGAAAAAGTCACGGGGCAGGGACTCGCGATCACGTCAGTAACCAAGAAAAACGCTCTCGCTCATCCACCGCAGCTCTACGATCTCACGAGCTTACAGCGCGACATGAACAAGCGCCACGGGTTCACCGCCGATCAGACACTCAAGCTCGCGCAGAGCCTCTATGAGAGCAAGCACCTCACCTACCCGCGCACCGACAGTTGCTACCTAAGTCAAGACCTCGAGCCGACGATCGCGCCGCTGCTCGAGAAACTTCGCCCGATCAAAGCAGCTGAGATCGGGAAACTCGACCTCGCCGCTCTCGCGTTCACCAAACGCATTGTCGACGACAAGAAAGTCTCCGATCACCACGCGATCATCCCCACCACGATCCTTGGCGACCGCCTTGCAGGCGATGAGGCCAAACTCTACGACGCCGTCGTCATCCGTTTGATCGCGGTCTTTTATCCTCCTTGTGTGCGTGCCGTCACCACCGTGGAGGCCGTCTCAGTGGAGGAGCCGTTTCGAGCCCGCGGCATCGTGCTCGTCGATCCCGGCTGGGAAGCACTTTACTCAGGCGACTCCACGTCAGACGACGACGAACCCAGCTCGACCAAGGGCAAGAAAATTGCCGCCGAGGCCAAAGACGACGATTCCGCACAGAGCCTCCCCGACTTCACCGAGGGAGAGCGCAATCCCCATGAGCCGAAGCTGGTCAGTGGCAAAACCTCCGCGCCGAAACGTTTCAACGAATCGAGCCTGCTCCAATTGATGGAAACTGCCGGCAAGATCGTGACCGACGAGACCCTGAAAGAGGCCCTCAAGGAAAAGGGCGTCGGCACACCTGCCACCCGCGCCTCCATCATCGAAGTGCTCATCACGCGAAATTACGTGGAGCGCCGGAAGAAGAATCTCCTCAGCACCGACTCGGGCCGCGCGCTGATCTCACTGGTGCAAGACGAGCGACTCAAATCTCCTGAGCTCACGGGCGATTGGGAATTTCGCCTGAAGCAAATGGAACGCGGCGACTACGAGCCGCGCGTTTTCATGGAGGAAGTCGCCGCCTACACGCGCGAAATTCTCCAAGGGAAGGCCGAGACCACGATCGATCTAGCCAACCTCGGGCCGTGCCCCTGTTGTCAGGCCCCCGTCATCCGCGGCCATACCGGTTATGGGTGCTCCCAATGGAAGACCGGATGCAAGTTCGTGCTGCCCGGCGTGCTCTGGGGGCTCGAGATCCCGCCGGTGCTCGCTCGGGAAATCCTCATCCACAAACGCAGCCTCACGCCCCACCCCATCCGGGTGGACGACACCGCGCACTTCGCCTACCTGCGATTCGATCACCAGGGCGCGCCCGCCTACGATGTTGCGGAAGCCGCCAAAATGGCGGCCGAGACGGAAGAGTCGCTCGGGCCTTGCCCCGTGTGCGCGGGGGACGTGGTCGTGGGGAAAAAGGCCTTCGGCTGCTCCAACTGGCGCAACGGCTGCCGCTTCGTGGTCTGGAAAACCATCGCGCAAAAAGAGATCACGCCAGCCCTCGTGCAGCAGCTCCTCACCGAGCAAATCACCGACGTGGTCACCGGCTTCACTTCGAAAGCCGGCAAGCTCTTTGATGCCCGCCTCAAAGTCGTGGGCGGCGAAGTGAAGTTTGATTTCAGCGCGTAATGGCCCCCAAGCATTTCCCCCGCGACCATTCCGCGCATCAACTCACTTGAGCAGCTTGAGCAACGCGGCGATATCCTCGTCGGCATAACCAGCGCGGTCGGCCTGCGCCAGACGTTCGCGCACCGCATCGAGCACCGGGAAATCCTCACAACCGTTGATGCGCGACGCGAGCCGCACGTCCTTCAGCATGTGCTTAACGGAGAACTGCGGCGTAAAGTCGCCCGCCCGCAGTTTAGGTTCCTTCAATTTAGTCACGCCGGAGTAACTAACATTCTTGCTGAGCGCGTCGAAGAACACGTCGTCGCTCACGCCCGTGCGCCGCACCATCGTGAGAGCCTCGCACAGCGCCTCAAGCTGGGCCGAGATGTTCAGATTCATCGCCAACTTTAACGTAGCGGCCTGCTCGTTGGTGCCGATATGAAACCGCGAGGACGACACGAGGTTGAACAACGGCGCCAACTCCGTGATCAGGGCCGCAGCACCGCCGAGATAGAAAACGGTCTGCTTCGCGTCGGCCGCCGGTTTGCTACCGGTGAAAGGCGCTTCAAGATAACGCGCGCCCGTCGCTACGACCAACGCTTGAAATTTCGTGCTGCTCGCCGGATCGATCGTGCTCGATTGCACGACGATCTTGCCCGGGCCCAAGGCCGGCAGGATTCGCGTAAGGATCGACTCCACCGCGGGTGGATCAGCCACCACAATCGTCACTACGTCCGCCGCCGCCGCGACGGCTTCCGGAGTCTCCAGCCAAGCGGGCGCATCCGGTTTCGGCGTGCGATTCCACGTTCCCGCCAGCACGCCCGCCGCTTGATAGTGCCCGGCCCAGATCCGGCCGATGATTCCCAATCCGATAATGCCAATGTTCATTGCCCCCAGCCTTACCACGCCGAGGACGAATCACACGAAAACAAATTTGGTCATATTTGTTCGCCGCCAATCAGCGGACGCACCCCCCGGCTCAGGCGAGGATCTCCAGCATGCGCACAAACAGGCGATTCACCTTAGCCTGATTCTCCTTCACGAGATCCTTGAACTTCGCGAAATCGATTTCCGTGCCCGCGAGGCCGTTGGCAAAATTATCGATCAGCGCGAGGCTGTTGTAGTTCAACCCCGCCTCGGTGCAGAGATCGGCTTCGTGGCAGGCCGTCATGCCGATGACGTCGCCCCACGACTCCACGATCTTGATCTCGGCTTTGGTCTCGAACCGCGGGCCGCGCATTTGCACGTAAACCTTGTTGGGATGAATGGTGAACTCCGGGGCGAGCTCCGCCAGCAGCTTCGGGATCAGGTTGTTGGCGATGCCGGGCGCGCCGCCCTTCAACTCTTGGTCGTAGAAAGTCGCGGGGCCCTGCTGAAGGCCGACATAATCGCTGCACGACACGAACGTGCCCGGCGGCAAATTCTTGTCCAGCGAACCCACCGAGTTGAGCGAGACCACATCGCCGCAACCGAGCTCGGCCAGCGCGCGGATGTTGGCCCGGTAGTTGATCGAATGCGGCGGCAAGGGAAACCCGTAGCCATGGCGATTGATCAACACGAAGCCGTCCTTGGTTTTGTAGGTGACTTCCCCATGGGCCGTGTTGATCGTCTTCACATCCCAGGCCGAAAATAAATCGGAATTCACGATGCTGGTGCCACTAATAAATGCGACTTTCATCCTGCGACTAACACGTCCGCACCGCCTTATGACAATCCGAAAGCTCGCGGCCGCTAATTCCCGATCACCCGCCGGCGCGACCGCGCCTTTCACTCTTCTCACCGCCGTCGGGTGTCTCGCCCTCGGCTTGGCTGGGTGTTCGACGCCCGGGCCTAATCACCTCTACGTCGTCGCAGAAGGTCCACCCGCCATGATCACCGACCACGCCGCGCCGGGGATCGACACGATGGACGAGCCCGCGCATCTCGCACCCGACGACACCCTCCTCGGTCTCGCCTACGATCCGTTCACTGATCACTTCTTTCTGCGCCTCGCGCCCGGAAATCAATTTCGCGTCGTCGATCGACCGGACCGGAGTATCAAACGCGAATTCGCCGCGCCCAAGGTTCCGGCTGACGGCGGCGGCGACCTCGCAATCCGCTCGCGCGACCGGCACTTGTTTCTCAGCCATGCGACCCAGCCCGCCCTCATCGAGATCACCCTCCACGGACGTTTCGTGCGGACAATCCGCCTCGCCGGCCAGACCGCTCCGCCCCGCGGTGTCGCCTACAATCAAAGCCGCCACCACCTCTACATTCTCCGCGAGGGGGATCCTCGCTCAGTGCAGCGCTTCGATCTCGACGGTCACGACCTCGGCCGCATCGAGCTGGCGCACGACGTATGGCCCCACACCCTCGCCTTCGACTCCGACGCCCAGGAATTCTACGCGCAACTCCGCGCCAATCACCGCATCGGCGTCTTCTCCTTCGACGGGCGGCTGCTCCGCACGCTTGAGAATCCCTCGCCGACAAACCTCCGCCATTTTGATGTCGGCCCGCGCTCCTTCTTGCGTCTTTTCTAAATTTTGTCCGAATCCGACCCGCCCAGTTTCACCCTCAGAATCCACCGAACCTCCCCCCACCCCCCCCCGATGCCCCTGATCGACAAGCCCCTCGCTGAACTTTTTCACTACCAAGGAATCAATCCTCGGCCGGATGACTTTGATGCCTACTGGGACGAAGCCCTGCGCGAACTCGATGCGACCGACCCGCAGCCGGAGCTCATTCCCTCCACGACCATCTCGCCGCGCCAAAGTGAAGCCTTCGATTTGTGGTTCACCGGAGTCGGCGGCGCGCGCATCTACGCCAAATACGTGCGGCCCAAAGAGCACCGCGACCCCTGCCCCGCCGTGCTCCAGTTTCACGGCTATTCGGGCAACGGCGGCGATTTCCTCGGGCGGCTGGCCTGGGCGGGCGAAAGGATTTGCGCCGCCGCGATGGATGCCCGCGGTCAGGGTGGTCGCTCCGAAGATCTCGGCGGCGTTAAGGGCACGACCCGCAACGGACACATCATTCGTGGTCTCGACGATCCCGATCCGCGCAAACTACTCTTTCGACAGATCTTCCTCGATACCGCGCAGCTCGCCCGAGTGGTCATGGGTTTCGAAGAGGTCGATGCCAGTCGGGTCGGCGCAATGGGCGGATCGCAAGGCGGTGCCCTCACCCTCGCTTGCGCCTCCCTCGAACCGCGCATCAAACTCGCTGCGCCGGTCTTCCCTTTCCTTTGCGACTACCGTCGCGTCTGGGAAATGGATCTCGCCAAGGGCGCCTACGAAGAGCTCAGCTACTACTTCCGAATGTTCGATCCCCGCCACGAGCGTGAGGACGAAGTATTCACTCGCCTCGGTTACATCGATTGCCAGCACCTCGCTCCGCGCATTCGAGCCGAAGTGCTCATGACGACCGGTTTGATGGACCCGATCTGTCCACCCTCCTCCCAATTCGCGGCGTATAACAAGATCACTTCCAAGAAGGATGTCGTGATTTATCCTGACTACGGCCACGAGGCGCTTCCCGGCGAAGCCGACCGCACCTTCAACTTCATGCTCGGCCTGTAAACTTAAATGGCAGCAGAACACCTCACCACTCCGTTTGCCACATGATCACCGTTCGTATCGCCCGCATTGAGGACGCCCAGGCCATCGCCGAACTGGCGGCGGAATTGGGATACCCCGCCACCCCGGCCGTCATGTTAGCCCGCCTGCAAAAGATTCTCGGGCGCGACGATCAACTAGCGGTCGTGGCGGAGGAGTCCGATGGAAAACTCTGCGGCTGGCTCCAAGCCCACGCGCACGATGTGATCGTTTCTGGTTTCCGCGCTCAGCTCTCCGGTCTCGTCGTCGCCGGAAACCACCGCCGCAAGGGCGTCGGTCGATTGCTGGTCAATCGCGCCGAGCAATGGGCGACGCAGATCGGCGCGGGCGCCATCCTCGTGCAGAGCAACGTGCAGCGCACCGAGAGTCACGCCTTCTACCCAGCCCTCGGTTACAAACTAGCTAAGACCCAAGCGGTCTACCGCAAATCGCTGCCACGCCTCCCGCCGCCCAAGGCCGACTGATGCCCGGCCAGAAAGCCCAGCCGTCGGTCAAGACCTTGACCCAAGCCCGCAACTTTGCGCGCCGGGCCGACTGCTGCCTCGTGTTCGCCGACCCAAAACTCGATCTTCCGAATCTCTGAGACGCGATTGATCTCCCCGAAAAGATACTGAACGAGAAAGGCAGGGCCAAAAAGTCGGGCCGGTGGGGAGCCGGAAGAACCAACTGCCCGCCAACTACCCCGATGAAATCTTCTACGGCAAAGGAGTGAAGGGGAAAAGTGTGCTCATGACCTTGGATTACATGAAAAGCACCCACTACCCGGCCTTTCACCAACCGGTCGAGAAATGCAGCCCAATGGCCCGCGAAATCTACGAGCTCGTGCGGATCGAACCGCTCACCACGCCCGCCCTACGCAAAGCCACTATCCAAGGTCACAAAGCGCGCAAAAACGCTTTCGCCAATGCCTTGATCGAATTGCAGGTCACCTTAAACATCGCCCGCCGCAATGCCCCTGAAATCACCAGCGATACCTGGGTGCGTTTTGGCGAACAGGATCCGGAACTGGTGGAGCCACCTTAATAACTGAGTGTCATGGCGAGCAGCGTAGCGACGTGGCCATCCACGAATTACTTGTCGGCCACGTCTTCACACTCGCGGATTGCCGCGGTTGGCTGCGCCTCTCTCGCAATGACGAACCATAGGAGTTTCATTAGCAGGAATCCGCGCAGCGCGATGACGGGACCCTCGATCAGGAGGGATAACCACCCACCTCCGATTCGCATGCCCTTCAGGATCGCCTGATTCTTGGTGGCGACCAATTGAAGAATAACCGCAAATAAAAAGCAGTTTCGCAGGCGTTAGATCGCCAGCGTTCCCGTAAGCGCATCGCGCACGGATTGCGTATCCCGATCTGAAAGCTTACCCAACCGTCTGAGAATAAACCTCTCATCGAGCGTAAACAGTTTCACGCGCAAGATCGACGCGTGCGGCAATCCCGAGGTCTTCCAATCGCGCAATTTCACATCACCAAACCAGCGTGAATGCTTCGCACTGGTAATCATCCCCAAGACAACACTCCCATTGCTTTGCTGGAATTCCGGTTTGGAGAGCACCACAGCAGGCCGAAGCTTGGTCGCCGCCGAATCCGTGAATGGAAAAGGCACCACGACGATTTCGTGCGGCTTATAGACTACCGTAGGCATCATCGTCCTGTTTCGATGACCACTCAGCGGCGAGCGTCTTCGCCGTAGCTTGGGCAAATGCCAAATCCATCGGACGCGCCTTGCTCAATTCGACCTGTTTGCCTTGCAAACGAAATGCCACCGCATCCCCGGCATGCAAATCAAGCATCTTGCGAACACGTAATGGAATCGTCGCCTGACCCTTCGATGTCATTTTGCTCACGAGTGTTTCCATGTAAGTAAGAGAAGTATTACAAGTAATACTGTCAATCCAATCAGTGGATGGGCACGTCCCTATTCCCGTCGGAATGACACCGACACCCATCGCACAGAGCGAATAACCTTCGCACGAGGCTTCGGAAGAACAAGCCTGCGAGACCATCTCGAGGTGGCCAATAGACCACCCCTCGTCTCGCGCCCACGGCTCACCCCACCCAACTGATCTGCTCAAATCGCTTCGCCAGTTCCACGTCCTTCGCGGTGACTTTGCCGCCGGCTTCGTGGGTGTTGAGGCGAACGGCGACCCGGTTGTAGACGTTGGACCAATCGGGGTGATGATCCATCGCTTCGGCCTCGAAACCGACCCGCACCATAAAAGACAGGGCCTCGCGAAAACTGCCGAACTCAAAGGTCTTGGCGAGAGCGTCGCCATCGGCATGGGTCCAACCAGGGAGTGCGGCGAGCGCCTGCTCGATTTCTGCGGAAGTTAGGGGATTAATCATAAGAGGAATCTTGCCCGTCCTTCCCCCTTGTCAAACTGTGCGACGCTCACCTAACTCTCCGGACCACCCATGTCGACGCCAGCCCGCCAGACTCCCGCCCACGTGGCCATCATCATGGATGGTAACGGCCGCTGGGCTCAGCAACGCGGTCTACCACGCATCGAAGGCCACCGGCGCGGCGTCGAAACCGTGCGCAAGGTGACCGACGCTGGGCGCAAAATCGGGCTGCGCACGCTGACGCTGTATGCGTTTTCCGTGGAGAACTGGAATCGCCCACCAGACGAGGTGGGGGCGCTGATGGGACTGCTCGAATTCTACCTCAAGAAGGAGCTCAAGACCTTCGTCAAGAACCGCATTCGACTCCGCACCATCGGTCGCACTCAGGATCTGCCGGCGGGGGTGCAGGCGGCCCTCAATCACACGATTGAAACCACCAAAGAGTTCACCGATTACACGCTCGTGCTCGCGCTCAACTACGGAGCCCGCACCGAGATCGTAGACGCCGCGCGCGCCTACGCCGCCGACGTGCAAGCCGGGAAGATCGCAGCGAACGACGACTCCTGGGCCACCTTCAACCGCTATCTCTACACCGGCGACCTGCCCGACCCCGATCTGATCATTCGCACTTCAGGCGAAGAACGCTTGAGCAATTTCCTGCTCATGCAGGGCGCCTACGCGGAGCTCGTGTTCACGCCGGTGCTCTGGCCGGACTTCGACAAGGCCAACTTGATCGAAGCCGTTGAAACCTACACCAAACGCGAACGCCGCTACGGTCTCACCGGTGCGCAACTCAAAGCGACCGCTGGATAACCGAACCGCTCCATTCCTCCCTCTTCGTTTCCGTCCGCCACCACCCTCGCCTCACACCTTTTCATATGGCCAAGCGCATCTTCAGCACCGTTCTGCTCTGGGCGATTGTCGCCGGCACCCTCTGGTATTTTCGCACGACCGGCGCGGTCTTCCTTATCGGGGTCATCGCGACGCTCACTCTCGGTGAATTTTACCGGCTGCTCACCGGCGCCGGGCTCGCCCCGTTTTCCCGCTTGGGCATGGCCCTCGGCGGCTTGATCACCATTTCCCCTTGGCTGGAGCAACACTACGGCCTCGTCACCGAACACCTCCTCGTGATGGCTGTGATCATCTTTGGTCTGCGCATCCTCGGCGAGCGCACCATGGAAAACCGCGTGGAGTCGCTTGCTTCCACGATCTTCGGCCTCGTTTACGTAGCCATCATGCTCCAATACTTGGTGCGGATCGTGATTGCCGATCCCACCCGGCCCACCCAAGGCCTGATCCTCTTCATCTGGTTGGTCGCCGTGGCCAAGTTCTGCGACGTCGGCGCACTCCTCACCGGATTGGCCTGCGGTCGCCACAAGATGGCCCCGGGGATCAGCCCGAAGAAAACTTGGGAAGGCGCCCTTGGCGGCGTGCTCGTTTCCATGGGGATCGGTGCCCTGATCGCATGGCTGGGTCGTGATCACTTGCCGAGCTACCTTACCCCCGTCTACGCCGCGATCATCGCCGCCCCAATTGCCGCGGTGGCGATCGTGTCCGATCTGATCGAATCCATCATCAAACGGCGGGCCGCCATCAAGGACTCCGGCGGCATCATCCCGGGGATCGGGGGCATGTTTGACGTCAGCGATTCCCTGATTCTCACCGCTCCCCTCGGCTACCTCCTACTGAGACTGGCCTAACGCTGCCGACGGCGCGTCGACCCGAATCGCGATCCAAGAGATTTCGGCCCCTCTTCGCTTGCCGAGCGCCGACCAAGTGGGGCAATCTTCGCATCTCCGTGGCCGCCTTTCCCTCACCTCCTCCCAAACGCGTCGTCGTTCTCGGCGCCACCGGCTCGATCGGCGACAGTGCGCTGCGCGTCATCACCGCCCATCCGGAAAAACTTGATTTGGTCGGCATCGCCGCCCGCACGGGTTGGGAGAAACTCGCCGGGATCGCCCACCTGCATCGAGTGCACCACGTCGGCATCTTCGACGAATCGGCCTGCCTGGCCGCGAAGCAGTCCGGTCGGTTTGCGCCCGGCACGCAGTTTCACGCCGGGATGGCCGGATTGATCGAGCTCGCTCAACTCGCCGAGGCGGATGTCGTGCTTGTCGCCGTTGTTGGCACCACCGCGCTGGAGCCCACCCTCGCAGCCATCGCCGCCAAGAAAACGATCGCCTTGGCCTCGAAGGAGATTCTCGTCCTGGCCGGAAAATTCGTCATGGCGGCCGCCCGCGAGCACGGCGTCCGCCTCCTCCCCGTCGATAGCGAGCACAACGCCGTTTTCCAGTGCATCGAAGGGCATCCCCCAGCGGGCGTGCGCCGCATCATACTCACCGCCAGCGGAGGAGCATTCCGAGATTGGCCCAAGGAGGAACTGGCCCGGGTCACCCCCGCCGATGCGCTCCAGCACCCCAATTGGGCGATGGGGCCCAAGATCACCGTCGACTCCGCCACGCTCGCTAACAAGGGCCTCGAACTCATCGAAGCCCAATGTCTCTTCGGCCTGCGCGCGGAGCAATGTCACGCTGTGTTGCATCCCCAGAGTATCGTTCACTGCCTCGTCGAGTATTTGGACGGTGCGATGCTTGCGCAGCTCTGCCCGCCATCGATGACCTTCGCAATTCAGCACGCCCTGCTCTATCCCGAACGGGCCGCAGGCGTGGAGCCCGCCCTCGACTTTACCCAGCTGCTCTCCCTCGATTTCCGGCCGGTGGACGAAGCCCGTTTCCCCATGCTGCAGCTCGCCAAACAGACCATGGCCGCCGGGGGTGGCTCGCCCGCGGTCTTTAACGCCGCCAACGAGATCGCGGTGGCCGCGTTTCTCGCCGAAAAAATTCCCTTTCTTGCGATTCCCCAGCTCGTGGATAGCACTTTGCAAACAATCTCCTGTCCTGACCCGGTCGATCTCGCCGCCGCCCTCGCCCTTGATGGCGAAGCCCGGCGCGTCGCCCAAGCCCTCATTCCTCGTTTCATTTCCTAACTTTCCTCTTTTCCCGTGCCGCCCGACCTTCTCACCAACCTCACTGCCAACATCTGGTCGATCTTCCTCATCGTGCTGTTCTTCGGCGGTTCGATCTTTGTCCACGAGCTGGGGCATTTCCTCGCCGCGCGTCGCCGCGGGGTGCAGGTCGAGCGGTTCTCGATCGGCTTCGGCCCCAAGATTTTCTCGTGGCGCGGTCGCGATGGCGTGGAATATCGCGTTTCATGGCTGCCGCTCGGTGGCTATGTGACCCTCCCCCAGCTCGCCGATCTGCGCAGCATCGAGGGCGAGAGTTCTGTCGAGCCCGAGAAGCTTCCGCCGATCACCTACGGCACCAAGATGCTCGTGTTCGTCGCCGGGGCCGCCTTCAATATCTTCTTCGCCTTCGCCCTCGCCTGCGTGATCTGGTTCGTCGGTCACCCAGCCAGCAGCCTCAGTGAGAGCACGCGCATCGGCTACGTCGTCCCCACCCTGACGCTCGATGACGAATCCCAAGTAACGTCGCCCGCCGCCGAGGCTGGCCTCCAGATCGGCGACACCATCCGCGCCATCGACGGCATCAAGGTGAACAATTGGATGGATGTCGTGCAAACGATCGTGACCGGGGCCGGACGCACCGCCACCGGCGAGCCCAAGACGGTGTTCACGATCGACCGCCACGGCCAGCGCCTCGACGTCTCCGTCTACCCCCAACTTTCCGGCGTCGAACAGTTCCGTAAAGTTGGCATCGACGCGGGCTATGAACTGATCGTCAGTTCAGTCACCGCTGGCAGTGTCGCCGGGCGGGCCGGGATCCAAGCCAAGGACGAGATCCTTTCTCTCAACGGCCAGATGGTCATCAATGCCGGTGTCTACCAGAGCATCGTCGCGAAATCCGCGGGCGCACCCATCGTCGTCGACGTCCGCCGCAGCGAGCAGACACTCACCCTCACCCTGCCCGATCGCACGGGAGCCAAGACCCCAGACGCGCTCGGAATCGCCCTGACGACCGGTTTCACCACCACGCACCCCTCGCCGTTCGCGCAGATCGCCGATCACTCCATGATGACCGTGCGCACGCTCATGAGCCTGATCAATCCGAGCTCAGACATCGGCCTCTCGAAAGTGGCCGGACCGGTCGGGATCTTTCGAATCTTTCAAAGCGCAGCCGAAGCCGGCATCCTCTCGGTCCTCATGTTCACGATTTTGATTAACGTGAATCTCGCGATCTTCAATCTCCTGCCGATTCCCGTGCTCGATGGCGGCCAGATGCTGTTTGCCACCATCGCCAAGCTTCGCGGACGCCCCTTGCCGATCAATTTCATCATGGCGACCCAAAGCACCTTCGTGATCCTCCTCTTTTCGATGATGATCTACGTGACGGTCTTCGGCGACATCCGCCGCTGGGTCCGCGACTCGCAGGGCGACAAGGCCGTGGTTGAGGCTCCGGCTGACCGTTGAGCGGACTCCCGCCCGACGGAAGGCCCGAGCCGACGGACAATCGCCGCACCCTCGTCTTCCGATCCAGCGAATCCTCGAAATGGCATTGCTCAATCCGCGAGAAGAAATGACCAATAACGCTGCCATGTCCTACTGCGTTTCCCGCCTGCACACCGTTCGCCGTCTCACCCACGAGGTCTTAGTTGGGGGCGTGGGGGTCGGCGGCGCCCACCCCCTTCGCCTCCAGTCGATGACGACGAGCAACACGCAGGACGTCGCCGCCACGGTCAAGCAGTGCATCGCCCTCGCCGAAGTCGGTTGCGAGATCGTCCGCGTCACCGCGCCCAATGTCGCCGCGGCCAAGTGCCTTCAGGCCATTCGCACCCAGTTCTCGGCGGCGGGTTTCACGCATGTTCCGCTCGTGGCCGACATTCACTTTCTGCCCTCCGCCGCGATGGAGGCCGTCGAACACGTGGAGAAAGTTCGAGTGAACCCCGGCAATTACGCCGACAAGAAGAAATTTGCGGTCAAGGAATACTCCGACGCGGACTACGACCGGGAGCTCCAACGCCTGCATGATTCGTTCTCGCCGTTGGTGAAGCGGGCGCGTGAGCTCGGCCGCGCCCTCCGGATCGGCACCAATCATGGTTCGCTCAGCGACCGCATCATGAACCGCTACGGCGACACGCCACTGGGCATGGTCGAGAGCGCCCTCGAGTTTCTCCGCATCGCCGAATCCCACGGTTTTAAGCAATCCATCCTGTCGATGAAGGCCTCCAACCCCAAGGTGATGATTCAGGCCTACCGCCTGCTCGTCCAACGGATGGCCGCGGAAGACATGCATTACCCGCTTCACCTCGGGGTGACGGAAGCCGGCGACGGCGAAGACGGCCGCATTAAGAGCGCCATCGGCATCGGCTCGCTGCTCTTGGATGGACTCGGCGATACCCTCCGCGTGTCGCTGACCGAGGATTCCGTCTACGAAGTGCCCGTGGCCCGCGCGATTGCCGATAAGGCCATGTCGCTCTGGTCCCCCGGGAGCGCGGCCCGCCCGCCTGCTTCATCCGAATTGCGGGGCAGCGGCCCGGGCACCCACGATTCGATCGATCCTTATCATTTCACCCGTCGCGAGACCACGCTCCTCCATCTCGGCGATAAAATCGTCGTCGGACCCGAACAGCCTCCGACTGTGGTCGTCCGCCTGCCGTCCGTGGCCTCCCTCGCAAAGTTTCAGGCGGACCTCGCGACCTCCCGACTGGCCGACACGCCGGTCGAGGGCATCGCGGTTCCAATCTCCCACCCATCCGAGTTGGCCCAACTCCACCCGATCACCGGCACCTTTTTCATTCTCGAGCTTCCGGCCGAAGTCTCGCCCGAGGAGATTGCCGCCCATTTCCCACCGCTCGCCGTCGGCACCGTCCTTACGAGGCCCTTTCGCGCGGACGATGCTGACTCGCTCGGGGCGTGGGCCCGTCTGGCCCGGGAGCACCAATGGGTGGTCGCCGCGCAGATTCGCCCCGCTGACATTGAGACCCTCGGCGAAAAGTTGCGCGAACTCGGCGATCTCGGATTTCTGTTCACCTTGCCGTCGGAGACTCCGGCGGCCGGTCACGCCCTCGGCGACTACCGCCACCTCGCCGAAGCCCTGCGCCACATCGGCTCCCGCGCTCCGATTTGGATCCGTAATACCGCGGCCACGGCCGTGCAGCCCGAGCAAAATTTCCTGTCCCGCCTACTCGAAGCCTCCTTCCTTTCCGGCGGCTTGCTGTGCGATGGGATTGGCGACCTCGTCAGCATCGAAACCGAGGCCGAAGGCATTCGCGCGGTGAAGCTGGCCTACAACGTCCTCCAAGGTGCCGGGGCGCGCAGCTCCAAGACCGAATTTGTCGCCTGCCCGAGTTGCGGTCGCACGTTGTTCGACCTCCAAACCACCACCCAACGAATTCGCGAGCAGACCGGCCACCTCAAAGGCGTGAAGCTGGCGATCATGGGTTGCATTGTGAACGGTCCGGGCGAAATGGCCGACGCCGATTTCGGCTACGTCGGCGGCGCGCCGGGCAAGATCAACCTCTATGTCGGCAAACAGTGCGTCCAATACAATATTCCCCAAGTCGAAGCCGATGGCCGCTTGATCGCGTTGATCAAGGAACACGGCAAGTGGGTCGATCCCCCGGAGCCGAAAACCGAGTCCTAAAATCGTATCCAAATTGTCACGCCGATGCCCTTTCGTCTCCGGATTGTCACCTATGAGAGGCTGGGGGCGACGTCCGTAACCGCAGCAAAACTACACCGAGTCTCAGCCGATGAGCCCCCCCCGCCCGTTTTTCAGTCAACCAAGAAATGAAAAAAGTTATCCTCCAAAAGATTGTGAATAAGTTGTCAGGAAGTTGACCTTGAAATGATTTTTCGCTTCACAGTTACTCCTTCTCCCGCCAGTTGATCTCAACCCCGCAGGTCGTTCTTTCTCACGTTGCTTCACGCTCCTTTCCGCCTCCCCGATAACTCTCTAGTTATCCACTTGCCATCAATGACTTACACCCATTCTATTTATTCCCTATCCCCCACCGATGGCCGGTCCCTAATTTTTCACCGCCAGCAGGCCTGGAATCCGAGCAAACAGCGTGTCGAATGTGCCACTTTTGCCCAATGTGAATAAACCAGACCTTTTGCCAGAATATGCCTTCTTTGTCCCTGCCTCCTAGTCTCTGGGAAACCGTCAAATGCGACTTTAAAGAGTTGTTTCCCGAGGATGTCTTCCAGATGTGGTTCGAGCACATGATGTGCCTCGAATCCACGGAGGAGAGCATCACGCTGGGCGTGCCTAATGACTTCGCCGCCATCTGGATCCACGACAACTATTTGGACCTGATCACACAGCGCCTACGGCTCAACGCCGGGCGCATGGTCAGCGTGATCCTCAAGAAGACGGAAGCGGGTGCCAACCGCTCTTCGACCCCTGAAACTGGAGCGGCTAGTGAGCCCACGTCGTCAAACCGCACCCGCTCAGCCGCCCGCCGCGGCGGGCGTTACGATGACCGCGGTCCCGTGGCCGGCACGCTCAATCCGCGTAACACTTTCGAAACCTTCGTTGTCGGTTCCAACAACCAGATGGCGCACGCGGCCTCCCTCGCCGTCGCTCAAGCCCCCGCGCAGGCCTACAATCCGCTGTTCCTCTACGGCGACACCGGTCTCGGCAAGACTCATCTGATGCACGCCATCGGGCACGCCATCATTAGGCGCAACCCTGACGCCCGCGTCGGCTACCTCTCCACCGAGAAGTTCACCAACGAGTTCATCCAAGCGCTGCAAGAGAATGGCCTGACGAAATTCCGCCAACGCTACCGCAGTGCCGACGTCCTCCTCCTCGACGACGTGCAGTTCCTCGCCGGCAAAGAGCGCATTCAGGAAGAGTTCTTCCACACCTTCAACGACCTGTTTGAATCCGGTAAGCAGATCGTCCTCTCCAGCGACCGTCGCGCCAGCGATATCCTCAAACTCGAGGCACGCCTGGTCTCCCGCTTCGAATGGGGCCTCCCTGCCGACATCCAAGCGCCCGATTACGAGACCCGCGTCGCCATCCTGCGTTCGAAGGTCTCCACGCTCAAAGTCGCCATTCCGGAGCCGATCCTGAATTTCATCGCCCAAAATATTTCCAAGAACATCCGCCGCCTCGAAGGCGCGTTGATCAAGGTCAGCAGCTACTCAGCTCTCACGGGTAAACCCCTCGACCTCGCCACCACCGAAATGCTCTTGCAGGACGTGCTGATGGAGCAGGCGCAAAACATCCTGACCGTAGACACGATTCAGAAGCGCGTGGCGGACCATTTTCAGATTCGTCACAGCGACATGACTAGCAAGCGGCGACCCAACAGCATCGCCATCCCTCGGCAGATCGCGATGTATCTCACTCGCACGCTCACCAAGCACTCTCTGCAGGATATCGGCGATTCCTTCGGCGGCCGCGATCACGGCACCGTCATCCACGCCTGCAAGGCCGTTGACAACATGATGGAACAGGATGCCGGCATGCGCGGCAGCATCGAATTTCTGCGCAATCAGCTCTCGCGGTAGGGTCCAATTGCGTTTTGTCCATGGACGCAGCGTCCATCCGTGCTATGGTGCCCCCCATCGGTTTCACCGTCTTCCCTCCATGAGCCTTACACCTGAGCAAAAACAAACTGTCACCGAATGGGTCGTCGCCGGAGACAACCTCTCCGCCGTCCAGAAAAAGATCTTCGAGCAATTCAAGGTTTCCATGACCTACATGGACGTGCGCTTCCTCGTCGACGATCTCGAGTTGACCCTCAAGGACGCCGCGCCGAAGGCCGATACCAGCGATATCAGCCGGATCCCCGCCCCGGCCGCAACCGCGCCCGCGCCAGCCGACGAGGTCCCCGCGGGCGACGACGAAGCAGTGCCTGACGCCACCGAAGGCGGACAGGTCACCGTCACGGTCGATCAAGTCACCCTCAATTCCGATGCCCTCGCCAGTGGCGATGTCACCTTCAGCGACGGCGTAACCGGTAAATGGATCGTCGACCAAAGCGGCCGCCCCGGTCTCACGCAAATTTCGCAACCGGGCTACCGTCCGAATCCCGCCGACGCCCAAGTCTTCATGCAAGAGCTCGGCCGCGTCCTCCAATCGCGAGGCATGTGAGTTTTGATCGCCCCTCCCAGATTGTCATTGCGAAGGAGGCGTAGCCGACTGCGGCAATCCACGATTACCAAATAAGGTCAATCGGGTAGGGCGTGACCGCTGGGCGCGCCGTGGGCTCTTCGCGGGCGGCCCAGCGGTCCACCCCTACCCAAGAAATCGCACTCCTACCCAAGATTAGGCTTATCCGTCCGTCGCCTTCCCTACACTCAAAGCGCGTTCCTCGGAAGGGCTTCGTCCCGTCACGAGCCGAAACTGACGGTGGAAATACTGTGGATTACCCAAACCCGCCTCGATGGCCACGGCCTTAAGTGGCATCCGCGTCGTCGTGATCAGGTGGCGCGCCCACTCGATCCGGCGACTGAGCAAATAGCGCTGCATCGTCATGCCGTGCTTTTCGCGAAAACGCCTCGCCGGATAATTTGAACTCACCTCAAAACGTCGGCCGAGGGCACGCCCATCGAGGGTTTCCAAAAAATGCTCGTCCAGATGCCGACGGACGTTGTCCACCTCGTCGTCGACCCGGCTCACTGATTTCAGTCCCGTCGATTCCTTCCCCTTCAGCGCGATCCAGAGCAGGAGGCTTTGTAACGAGCTAAGGACGGCAGCTCAGACGCACTTCCTACGCCTTGGCGGTGCAGATGGACTACTTCCTGCAAACGCTCGCTGACCCAGCGCTCGTGTCTTCCCGGACGCCAATGCCACGGCAGCCGCACGCGGTCCTCTCCGCCGGGGGCGGCATCGAAATGCACACACAAGTGGCTGCCCGCCGCGCCTAAATCATAGAAGGAAGACTGACCTGCCGGGGTCAGCGTCAACGCCCGGTCCGGCTCTTCCTTCCACCGACCGACCTAGCGGCTGACTTCGTGCAGGCCTCCCCTATTCAGGGCAGACGCTCGCCAGCGGTTGGTCGGCCGTCGTGCGTTCCTTCATCGCCGCAGCCACGGCGGCTTTCCACGCTGCCGATTT
>Ga0105055_10000486_pt1 | contig 61170 bp, 20 predicted proteins | sample BON03_FD_78090 | JGI IMG/M metagenome (GOLD analysis project Ga0105055, IMG submission 78090) | Freshwater microbial communities from Lake Bonney liftoff mats and glacier meltwater in Antarctica - BON-03 | ecosystem: Environmental > Aquatic > Freshwater > Ice > Glacier meltwater | place: Lake... | reverse complement strand
GGGGTGGGGGGGGGGGGGGGGGGGGGGGGGTGGGTGGGGGGGGGGGGGGGGGGGGGGGGGGGGGGGGGGGGGGGGGGGGGGGGGGGGGGGCGCGAGTGAGCTGGGGTTTTTGTCTTAAGGTTGCGCCGTGCGCAGGGCCGTCTCGTGCACGAGCCATCTTAAAGATGCACACGCCCCTCGTGATGTACCACATGCAAGCCCGTGGTGGGTTTCCGCAGCAACGGCGTTTTTTTGGGCGGAGGGTGGGGGGAGGCGAAGCGAAGGCGCGCCGTGTCGTGTTCTTTTTTCAGTTGGCGCGACGAGCGCGCGGCCCGCGCGGCTGGATTCCAAGCCGCATAACCCACAAAGCAAAACTCACCACGCGGACCAGCACGCGCACGAGGGCAACCGACTCGGTGCGCGTGATCTCGCGCTGGCGAACGGCCTGGGCCTGGCCCTGAGCAGCCTGTTTTTTGTGGGTTTTTGTTTTGGTGGGTTGCGGCAGCGGCGGGCGGCGTGAGCGGTTGGAAAAAAGAAAAGGGGAAAGGAGCCGTCGCGCGGCGATGCATCCATCACCAACCACGCAAATGCTCACCATCTTGCTAGGGATCGTTGAGTCGAACAGGAAGCGGGTGCGGGCGAAGGCGCGCGCGCGAAAAGAAGAAGTGGCGGCGACGGCGCGAGAAAGCGCACGGCGGCGGCGGCAGCTGTCGAGCGGCGCGAAAGCAAAGCGAAGAGACAAAAGACTGAAAATGTGAAACCTGGGTGATGGTATGGCGGAATAGTTTTGCTTGGTTTGTTGTTGTTGATGTGGGTTGTGGAGAGGGCGTGACTGTGGTTGTTGTGGTTGTGATTGTGATTGTTGATTGGGCGATCACGCCCTGTATGAGGGGGCGCCAAGCGACCGAAATAAGCGAGCGAAAAGAAGCGCCGCAGCCAACAAACAATCTCCCTCTTACAACAAAAGGCAAAACCCATAACCCACGCCTCACGCCTCCGACAGCTGCAAGCGCGGGATGATGTTCATGCTCTGCAGCTCCTGGAACAGCAGCTTGCACGCGTACGGGATCTTGACCGCCGCCATCGGCCCGCCCAGGCGCCTGCCCCCCGCCCCGTCGCCGCCCCCGGCCGTGCCCGCGCTGCCGCCGCCGCCGCCGCCCGCGACGCCCGCGCCGGCCGCGCCGCCGCCCCCTCCCCCGCGCTCGAGCGGCGACGCCGCGCGCCCCTCGTGCGCGTCCCAGTACCCCAGCAGGCCCGTCGCCGTGTCCACGTGCACCTCGAACTGGTCCGACGAGATCATCAGACGCTCCAGCAGCAGCATCGACGCCCCGTAGGCAATAAGGCAGTCGCGCTCCATTTCCCCCAGCCGCAGCCCGCCGTCGCGCGAGCGGCCCTCGGTCGGCTGGCGCGTCAGCACCACGCGCGGCCCGCGGGCGCGTGCGTGCATCTTGTCGAGGACCATGTGCTTGAGCTTCTGGTAGTAGACGGGGCCCATGAAGACAAAGGCCTCGAGCGGCTCGCCCGTGACGCCCGACGTGAGAAAGTCCTTGCCGCAGTAGGAGTAGCCGTTATCCACCAAGGCCTCGGCCATGTCGCCGACCCTGTCGGCCAGGCCGCTCGGCTCCCCAAACGCCGTGCCCATGCCCAGCCGCCCCTCCAGCACCCCCGCCTTCGAGCCCAGGAGCTCGAGCATCTTGCCCACCGTCATGCGCGAGGGGAACCCGTGCGGGTTCATGATCAGGTCCGGGGCGATGCCGCGCTCGGAGAACGGGAAATCGGCCTGAGGGGCGACCAGGCCGACGACGCCCTTTTGCCCGTGGCGCGACGAGAACTTGTCTCCCAGCTCCGGGCGGCGCGTGTGGCGCACGAGCACCTTGAACAGGGGCTGCTGCTCCTCGTTGGAGGTGACCACCACGCGGTCGACGTAGCAGCGCTCGCCGGCGGGGCCCTTCCAGGAGGCGGGCGCGGGCCGCCAGTCGGAGGGGCGGGAGACCGCCGGCAAGGGGTCGCGCGTGTTGGCCGGCCGCTGCACGTTCACGTAGACGTCGCCCGGGTGGATGGGCAGGCCCGGCTGGGCGAGGCCGTCCTGGTCGAGGGCGCGGTAGCGGTCGGAGGGGCGCGGGGGGAACGCGCCGGCGCCGGCGGCGGCGCCGCCGCTGACGGCGGCCGTCGAGGGCAGCGGGGCGCCGCGGGCGGCGGCGGCGGCGACGGCCGCCGCCGCCGCCGAGCCCCCCGCCCCCGCTCCGTGCTGCTGCTGCTGCTGCTGCTGCTGCTGCTGCTGCTGCGCGTGCGCCCCGGGCCCCGCCGCCGCAACCGGCGGCGGCGGCCCCACCACCCGGTCCTGCGCGCGGTTGGCGTACCGCCGCAGGGCGCACGCATACTTTTTGAGCACGATGCAGCGCCCGAACCCGCGGTCCAGCGAGGCGCTGTTCATCACGATGGCGTCCTCGATGTCGTAGCCTTTTGTTTTGTTTTTGTTTTTTTGTTTTGTTTTTGTTTTTGTTTTTTTGTTTTGTTTTGTTTTGTTGTGGTTTTTTTGTTGTGATCGGAGCAATGATGTTTTTCGGGGGGGGGGCGGATTTCCGGAGGCAAAGATGAGCGACTGACACGCAAGGCCGGACGACGAAAAGAAACGAGAGGGGCAACACGAGCGCGTGTGCTCCAAAAGACGCGAGAGAGAGAAAAGCACACGGGAAAAAAGACGCCGTTGGCAAAAGATCGACGCGCGACGGAACAAAGCGCGGAACAAAACAAAAACGTCTCCCCTCACCCGTGAACGACATGACCGCCACCGTCGCGTTCTGCCCCGCCCCGAGCCGGTCGAACCCCACCAGCTGGATCGTGCGCGTGGTTACCAGCGGCCGCTGCGGGTACACTAACAAATACAGCAAGGTATCCAGCCTGGCCAGCTGGTTGAATCCAGTAGAGCCCATGGCCTGTTTGCCCATGGCGCACTGGTAGGTGTTGCGCGGGCTCTGGTTGTGGTGCGGGAAAGGGATGAGGCCCGAGACCACGCCCATGGCGGTGAAGGGCTCGATCTCGAGGTGTGTGGTGCCCGGGCCGCACTGGGACTCGTACATGGCGACGAGGGCGGCTGTTTTTGTTTTTTTGCGATTTTTGCGTTTTGTGTTTTTTTTGTTGGGCGGGCGGGGAGGGAAACGGGGGGAGCGGTTGGCGACCGGAGGAGCGAGCAGGCGGGGGGAAAAGAGACCCGCAACGAACAAGCGAGAGAGACACGAGGGGGAGACACAAAGTAACTCACCGCCCTCCTCGTTGACGTCCACGTACTCGACCAGCCCCCGGCGCACGAAGTCCTCGAACCGCCACGCCCCCGCCTTGAGCGCCGCGATGTGTGCGGGGCCGACGCGCGGCGCGCCGTCGTCGCACACGATCAGCGGCCGGCAGACGCGCCCGCCGTCGGAGGACAGGTGCAGGGCGCCCGCGCGGTCGACGTGGACGTGGACGAAGGCGCCGACGCGCCCCGCGCGGCGGAGGTCGCGGAAGGCGCGCGCGAGCTTGTGGGGGGCGCGGTGGACGCCGAGGATGGAGCCGTTGAGGAAGACGAGCGCGCCGCCGCCGGCGCCGTTGGCGGCGGCGGCGGCGCGGGCGTCGGCGGCCGCGTGCTCGCTCGCGCGGCGGGCGCGGCGGGCGCGGCGGGCGCGGCGCGCGCGCCGCCGCCGCCGGCGCGCCGACGCCTCCTCGGCGGCCTCTGCTGCTGCTGCTGCTGCTTCTGGTGCTGCTCCTGCTGCTGCTGCTGCTTCTCCTGCTGCTGCTGCTGCTGCTGCTGCTGGTGCGCCCTTGCCGCGGCCGCCCTTGCTGCCGGCAGCAGCCGCGGGCCCCTCGCCGTCCACCTCCATCGCGCCGCCGCCGCCGCCGCCGTTCTCGCTCCCGTCCTCGTCCTCGCCGCTGTCGTTCTCGTCCCCGTCATCGCTGTCGTTGCCGTCGCCGTCGTCGCTGCCCTTGCCCGAGCTCCCGCCGTCCTCGCCCTCCTCCACCTCCTCCTCCATGCCGTCCTCGCCCCCGTCCTGCTGCTGCCGCCGCCGCCGCCTCGCATGCGGCTGCTGCTGCGGCTGCGGCGGCTGCGGCGGCGCCGCCGCCGCCGCCACGGGCGCCAGCGGCAGCTCGCCCGAGGGCGCCAGCGGCGGCGCGGGCGCCACGCCAAGCGCGAACGCCAGCGTGCGCAGCGGCGCCTCGTCCTCGTCCGTGGTCACGTGCGTCATGAGCGCCAGGTTCTTCACCAGGCCGCACGACTCGCCCTCGGGCGTGTCCGCGGGGCACAGCATGCCCCACTGCGACGGGTGCAAGGCGCGCGGCCCCGAGACCTTGCGCGTCTTTTCAAACTGAGACGACATGCGCGTCATCATCCCCAGCGCGGCGACGAACGACAGGCGGCTCAGCACCTGCGTCACGCCCTTCCGGTCCATGCGGAAGCGCTTGATGTTCCAGTTGCCGCTGCTGATGGCCGACTCGAGGCCGTACGTGACGGTGTCGGCGCGCACGCACTTGGCCGCGTCAAACTGCGCCGCCCGGGCGGTTTTAGAGAGCACGGCGTCGGCCTGCCGCCGCAGGTCGGCGTTCACCCGCTTGAACAGGTCCTCGAACAGCAGCGACAGCAGCCCGCCCGCCAGCTCGAGGCGCTTGTTCCCGTAGTAGTCGCGGTCGTCGAGGGCCGACCGGTCCACCAGGGCGGCCAGCAGCCGGCGGGCCATGGCGGCAAGGTAGACGCGCTTGGGGCCAAAGTCAAAGCGGCGGACGGGCACGTGGCAGAGGACGACGCCGGCGAGCACGTCGCGCGCCTCGTCGACGGCCGACTTGCGGCGGAGGGGGGAGCCGGCGCCGAGGGCGGAGGCGGAGGCGCTGGCGGCGGCGGCGGCGGCGGCGGCGGCGGCGGAGGAGGAGGCGCCGCCTTTGCCGTTGGCGGCGGCGGCGGCGGCGGCGGCGGCGGCGGCGGTGGCCGAGGCGGCGGCGGCAGCACCAGCAGCAGCCGCAGCGGCGCCGGGCGCGACGCCAAAGCCGCCAAACAGGCCGCCGCCGAGCCCCGCGCCCCCCCCGCCCGCGCGCGCCCCGCGCTGCGCCAGCTTGCTCCCCAGGAACTCGAGCGCGTGCTGCTGCGAGTAGGCGCGCACGCGCGCGCGCGCGTCCTGGAGCGTGGGCAGCAGCGCCGCCTCGACCGCGGGGAGCGCGCCGGCGTCTCCGCCAGACACCAGCGCCACGATCTCCTGGTCGCTCTCGGCGCCCATGGCGCGCAGCACCACGGCCAGGTTGACGTCCTCGCCGAAGGCGTTGTGCTTGAGGTACAGGCGCCCCTGCCGGTGCACCACGTTGGTCTTGGACTTGCGGTCGTGGGTGGAGGACGTGACCGACGCCGCGACGTCGCCGTGCGCGTCGACGTCGACGATGACTCTATTTTTAGAAAGCTGCTCCTGGATCAGCACGACCTTTTCGGTGCCGCGCACCACAAAGTAGCCGCCCGGGTCGAGCGGGCACTCGCCCAGGCGGGCGAGCTCGGCCTCGGACTTGCCGGCCAGGCAGCAGCGGCCGCACCGCAGCATCAGCGGCAGGCGCCCCAGGCGGACGGCGCCCTCGCCGGGCCGCTCCCCGCGCCGAACCACAACCTCCCGCCCTCTGGTGTATTCGACGTCGGCGGTCACGGGCGCGGCGTACGTGATGTCGCGCAGGCGGCACTGCTGGGGCGTGACGGGGACGACGGAGAAGTCCTCCTCGAGGCAGGGGGTGCCGACGTAGATGTTGGTGTAGCTGTGTTTGATAAGGTTTTGGTTGTAATTTTTTAGTTTTTTGGGGCATGGGGGCCGCGCGGCGTTTTTTAGTTTTTTGGCGGGGGATTGCTCGCGCTTTGCGAGTTGCGCGCGCCTTTGGCAGGTTGGTGCCGCATTTGCGCCGGGAGGGAGAGGCGCGACACCAAGAAGACCAGACAACCGACGAGGGTCGGACATGGAGGAAAAGGAACAAAGGCAATGAAGAAAGACAAGAAAGAAAGAAAGGGAAAAAAGAAACAAGAACAAAACAAAAAATCAATCCATCAATCTCACCGCAGGTAGAAGTTAGGGTCGGTGTCGCAGGTCACGCGCTCGTTGGCGGCGACGATGGCGCGGATGTCGTGGTCGACCAGGTAGTCGAACGAGTCGATGTGCTGGCGCACGAGCCCGCGCACGCGCAGGAAGGCGGGGAGGAGCTCGGCCTTGTCGGCGGCGGTGGGCACGGGCGCGGTGAGCTTGGACGGGTCGGCGAGCAAGGAGGCGAGCACGGGGTCGGAGGAAAGGGGCGGCGGCTCGGGCGCGGCAACGGCCGACAGGGGCGGCGGCGGCGGCGGCGCGGCCGCTGCGCCGGCGGCGGCGGGCGCGCGGCGCGGCGGCATCCTCGCTCGGCTTCTCTGTCTGCCCGCTAGGCGGCCGCCCGCAGGCGCGCCGCGCGCGTGCGTGTGTCTGCTCTCAAGAGCCGCGCGCTGCCTCGCTGGTTCTCAGAGGGGCGCGCGCCGACTGACGACTTTTGCAGGAAGGACGGGAGGGCGGCGGGTGGGTGCGTGTTTGGGGAGAGGGCGCGCGTGGCTGGGATCGGGAGGGGGGCGATGACGCGCTCGATGGTATCTTGATAGTACCTGCGATTGATTGATTGGAAAAGGGGGACGAGAGAGCGGGCGGGTGTTTTGTCACTGGTGCCCTACGACAAGGCCCTCCTCGTTCTTCTTCCTCCTCCTCGACAACAAGTGCCTCCACCACGTCATCGACACCAACAACAAAAATGGATTGATTACACGCAATGACCTAATCGAGCTCGTGCGCGTGTGTTTTGACGCGCGGGTGGCGAACGAGCGAGCCATTTGAAACACAGCTGTCGATTATCTCATGGCGCCCGCGCGGCAGCAGCAGCCGCAGCAGCAGCAGCAGGCGACGCTCACCAGCCTCTGGGGGGCTCCTCGACGGGCGGCGGCAGCGGCGGTGACGACAAAGGGCGCGCCGGCCGGCAGCGACGGCGCGGCGCGCGACCAACAGGCACAGGTCGCCGCCGCGCGCAAAGACGCCGCCGCCGCCGCCGCCGAGCCCGCCGCCGAGCCCGCCGCCGCAAAACCAGAGAAGACGCAGAATGAGGAAGCGCAAGGAGACCCGCGCTGGGCGGGCACCGGGTGGCGCACCGCGGCCTCGGCCGAGGGCTGCCCGTACAACGTCCGGACGGCGCGCGTAAAGCTCTACCAGCGCCCATCGGCCGCCAAGGGCGCCGCGCCGTCGGGGGGCGGCGGAGGATCGGCGCCTGCCGCCGCCGCCGCCGCCGACGCCGAGGCCGCCGCCGAGGCCGCCGCCCCCGCAGCACCGCCTCCGCCCAAGCGCCGGCGACTGGGCCAGCAGCAGCAGCAGCTGACCCTCGAGCCCTTGGTCTCGCTCGGTGCAGGCTCGATGGGTCCCGGCGCTCGGCGGCGAGCGGGAGGAGGTGCCGTGTCGGCGTTGGCGCTGTCGTCGGCGGCGGCAGAGGCAGCGGGGGAGCGTGGTGCCGGCGCCTTTTCGGCGCCCTGTGCCCCCCCGGCTGCGGCGGCCCCCCGCCCCTCGGCCCGCCCCTGCCCCCAGTGCGGCATGATGTACACGCGCGGGCACGCCGATGACGAGCGCGTGCACGCGCAGTACCACGCGCGGACCGCGGCGTCCGCATCGCTCGGCTCCGGGTCGGCGGCCGAGGAGGACGAGAGGGGCGCGGCGGCGGCGGCGACTGCGGCGGCGGCAACGGCAGCAGGAGCGGGCTCGGCGCCTCTGCCCGCCGACGGCATCCCCCTGCTGCCGCCCTCTGGCGCCGCCGCCTCGGGGGCAGCGGCTCGTGGCGGCGCTTGGCCGCGCGAGCTGATGCGGTACGACCTGCCGCCACGACCCCTCGCGGCGGCGGCGGCGGCGCCCTCATCCGCCGCCGCCGCCGCCGCCGCCGCCGCCGCCGCCGCCGCCGCGCGCCGCCGCTCGCCCGCCGCTGCCTTTTTCGGCAGCCGCCGCCCGCTTGTCGGCAGCGGCGGCTTCTTCGCGGCCCCGGGCGCGCCCGCCGGCCTCTCCGCAACCTCCAAAAAAAGGCACAAAAGAGGGCCCGACTCGTCCTCCTCGCCCGCCCTCGCCGCCGCCGCCCCCGGGCCGACCTGCTGCCGCGTCGTTGCCGTGCTGCCCGCGGACGCCGGGCGCGACGTGCTCCGCGCGCTCGACGCCGCGCGCCGCGCGCTCGGCGCGGGCTACCTGTCGCCGCCGCGGGCCGCCGACGGCGGCGGGTGGTCGGCCATCCTGCTGCACGTGGACGCGGCGGGCGCGCGGGCGACGGGGGTCCTGGCGGTGCGGGCCGCGGTGTCGGCCGAGCGCGTCTCGGGCGGGTCCGCGGGCGCGGGCGGCGGCCGCCCGGCCGCCCGCAGCGCGCCGGTGCTGCTCGGCGCGCTCGGCCTGTGGGTGGCCCCGCGGCTGCGCCGGCGGCGCGTGGCCACGCGCCTGCTGGACGCGGCGCGCGCGGCCCTGGGCGGCGGCGGCCTGGGCGTCGTGCCGCGCGGCCGGGTGGCGGTCTCGCGCGCCGCGCTCGCCGCTGCGGCCGCTGCAGCTGCCGCTGCTCCTGCTGCCGCTGCTGCTCCCGCGAGCGCCCCGGCCGAGCCCGCGGCTCCTCCCGCGTCGTCGCCGTCGCCGTCGCCGTCGCCGTCGCCGCTCGACGCGTTCTTTCGCTTCTATTGCGGCGGCGGCGAGCCGGCGGCGCGCCTGGCCGTGTTTTGACATGACTATTTGATTCAAGACTAACGCAATCATAGACAACACCTTTGGAACAAGGAAAAGACAGACACACGCAGGCAGCAAACAAAAACACACACAAAAAAAGAGAGACGCCGCCGCCGCCCCCTTGTCAAGCGCGCGCGCGCCCGCCGCGAATTGCCGCCGCCGCCGCCGCCGGGCGCCGCCCCCCGCGGCACCCCTCCCACGCCCGCCCGATCCCCCGTGCCGCCCGGGCCTCCTGCCGGTCCCACCACGACTGCAGCCGCCGGCCCGCGGACCCGTAGATCAGGGCGTAGGCCGTGGCCACGGCGGCGCCGCCCAGCCAGTTTCCGAGCGTCGCCGGCACTAAGTTCCGCCAAATGACCTCGCGGGCGGTCAGGGGCTCGCCCAGGGCGACGCCCATGGGGAGGAGGAACTGGTTGGCGATCGAGTGCTCGATCCCTGTTGTTCTTGTTGTTTTCGGTGGGGGGTGTCGTGCGTGTGTAGTGGGGGGGCGGGCGGGAGGGGCGAGAGTGAGAGAGAGAGACAGAAATCTTCGAGAGAGACAGAAATCTTCGAGAGAACGACGACAACGGCGACGGCGGTGGCGGCGGCGGCGGTTGGGCCGCCTCACCAAACATGGCGAACGCCGAGATGCACAGCCAGATGCCCACCGCCTTGCCCGTCAGGTCCTGCGCCGCGTTGGCCGCCCACGTGGCGAAGGCCACCAGCATATTCGCCAGCGCCCCGCGCGCCAAGCACACGCCCCACGGCAGCATCGCCGCCTTTTTGTGCGCCAGGGTGCGCGCGTACAGGTGGCGCGCGGGCCCGGACGCCGAGAGCGGGTCGAACAGGCCCGCGGCCAGGGCCAGGCCCACGAAGAGGGCGCACCCGGCAAAGTTGGCCAGCCAGGAGAGCGCCAGCAGGCGCAGCGCGGCTAGCGGGCGGATGTGCCGCTCCCACAAGGCGGCGGTGGTGTAGAGGCACATCGAGGTGAAAAGTTCCGCGCTGCACACCACGATGCACGTGAAGGCAAAGGGGAAGCCGACGGCGCCGAAGAAGAGGGCGTGGAGCCCGGGGGCGGTCCGCAGCCACTCGGCGGGCATGTTTCCGCCCACCAGCAGGCACAGCGAGAAGCCAAAGCCAACGAACACGCCGGCGGCGACGCCGAGCAGGATGATCTTGGCGTCGCTGAAGGCGGCCTTCTCGGCGCCGTGGTGCGCGATCTCGGCGTACACCTCGGCCGCCGACAGGATCTGCGAGGACTTGACGGCCACGGCGTCAAAGGCGGCCGAGCTGTGCCCTTTTGGCCAGCGGGCCATCGGCCATCCGCCGCCGGCGGCCAAGGCGGCGGCGGCGGCGGCGGCGGCGGCCGAGCCTGAGGCGCCGTCATGCTGCTGGCCGTGCGAGGCGCCGCCGCTCGGGCGGCGCCCGGGGGCCGGGGAGGCCGGGGCGCTGCGCGAGGGGCGGGCGTGCGGGTGGCGTGGCGCGGCAGGCTTGGCGTCGCCGGCGGCCGCGGGCGCGGTGGAGAGGCGCGCGGCCGCGTCAAAGGCCAGGCCGGTGAGGACGTCAGGCGGATTGGGCTGCTGCTGCTGCGGAGGAGGAGGAGGGAGGCAGTGGGCGGGGACGTCGGGGGGCGGTGGCTGCCGCTGCTGCTGCTGCGAAGGAGGAGGGAGGGGGGCGGGGACGGGGCCTCGGGCGGCGGCGGCGGCCTCGGTCGTCTGGGCGCCGCTGTCGTCCTCGCCGCCGGGGGGCCGCCCCGCCGCCCGTCCTGCGGTGCCCCGCGCTCGGACCAGGCTGTCCTCCCCGTCGACGTATCCGCCGGCGTCCAGCGACACCTCGGAGCGGACGGGCGGCATGGCGGGGTTCGCGCTACGACGATCCGGATCGAGGTCTATTTTAGGTGTTTGGGCCGCGTGATCGTGAAGCGTTTTTCCCAACAGCGACGATGGCGGCAGCAAGGGATCGAGTGCTTGTTGGGACGATCGCGCGCGATGGTCGCAGTACTCGTGTCTTGGGCACTCCGAGCCACAAACAAGGGGACTCAGGGCGTTTTTATACTTCTTGCGCTGTGTGTTTGATCGCACGACGTCGCCTCCCTCGGCGCACAACAAGCCCGCCGCCGACGCTGCCAAGTGTCTCTGTAATCGACTCCTTTCTTCACTATAGCGGCGTTGGCTCGAGCAAGCGCTGCGTCGTCACCGCGACTCGATCCCTGATTTGGCGTCTACGTACCTCTTTGGCGTGTGCCGCGCAAGGCGCGCACACAGGAGCCTAGCGACACCAACAGAAAGAACAAATAACCTATCCAACGCCCGCCACGACGCCCGATTGCGCGCCTGCGCACGGCGGTCGAGCTGGTCAGCATAGGCAGCTGCGTGGCCTGAGGCTCGCGCGCGCTGCAGCGACCTGCGCTGTCGCCAATAGGAGGGCCCCTCTTTCTGCTTGCTCCGAAACGCTTCCTCCCGCGACAAGAGAGTGATCGAGACAATCGCGGCCCCTGCCAGCGACGGAGGGACTCTGAGCAGCCATGAGCGGCCGGGCGGACGAGGGGGACGCCGCGGGCAACAGGCGCCCCGTCTTTGTCGGCAGCGGCGCTCCTCCGCGTTCCTCCGGCCCTCGCACCTACGCTGCTGCTGCCGCTGCCGCTGCTGCCGTGCTCCCCCCTCCTCCCGCAGAGTCGCTGTTTGTCTTTGGCGCGGCGGCCTCGACGGGCCCGCCCGCCGCCGCGCCCCCACCCTCCTCCTCCTTCGCCGGCGGTGGCACCCCGGCCGCCCTCTCGACGCCCGCGGCCTGGTCGCCGTCGGCGCTGCGCGGGCGGCAGAAGCAGCAGCAGCGCAAGCCGGCGCACCCGCCTCCGCCGCTCGTGCTGCCGTTTGCCGCCGCCGCCGCCGCCGCCCTCGGCCCCAATCCCTCCTCCTCCCCAGCCTTTCCCGAGCTGGGCTCGGCGTCTCCGCTCGTGCCGCCGCCCCTCGCCGGCGCCGGCGCGCCCGTGCCCCCTCTCATCCGCACCGCCTCGGCCGCAAGGGCGGCGGGCGAGACGGGCGCGCCGGCGGGGGCGGACCTGCTGCAGCGGGAGCAGCGGCTGCGGGCGAAGCGGCAGCAACAACAGCAGCAGCAGCAACAGCAGCGACAGCTGCAGCAGCAGCAGCAGCAGCAGCAGGAGGAGCAGCAGCAGCAACAGCAGCGACAGCAGCAGCAGCAGTCGCAGCAGCAGCAGCAGCAGCAGCAGCAGCAGCAGCAGCAGGAGCGGTGGCAGCGGCAGAGGGAGGACGGCGACGCCGGCGGCCCTCCGCCCCTGCTCGCCGCCTCCGCCACCTCTGAGGAGGCAGGCTCGGCCGGCGCCGACGACTCGCAGCCGCCGGATCAGCCAGGGTCCTCGGAAGACTCGGCGCTCCGGTGGCAGGACGCGCGGGCGCACCGCGGCCCGATCCGCCGCGCCGCCAGGCGGCGCGCCCCGCCCGCGCCGGGCGACACCGCGGCCGCCGCGCCCGCGACTGCGCCCGGCGCGCCGCCGCCCCCGCCCCCGCCCCCGCCGCCGCCGCCGCCGCCCCGCCGCCGCCGCGCGACGGCGGCACGGTCGGCCGCGCGCGGCATCTCCTCCCCGGGCACGTGGGCGGCTCCTCCCCCGGAGCTGGTGTCCTTGCTCGCCGCCCGCGCCCTCCTACAGCAGCGGGAGGAGGAGGAGCAGGAGCAGGATCTCGAGCGGCGCCGGCGCCAGGAACGCGAGCGCCAGGAGTCCGAGGCGGCGGCCGAGCAGGGCGCCGTCGCCGCCCACGCCTGGTTCAGCGCCGCCCTGCCCTACCTGGTCATCTTCTGCGCGGCGTTCGTGCTCGAGAACCTGCTCGCGGCCCTCTGCGCGCTGTACGCGACCCTCTGGCTGGTGTCGCTCAACCCGCTCGTCGCCGCAGAGGCGGGCGCGGCGCGCGCGGCGGTCCGGGCGGTGGGCGGCGAGGGGCTGATCGGGGTCTGCGGCGCGGGGCGCGGCGGGGGCAGCAGCGGCGGCGGCAGCAGCGGCGGCGGATTCGGCGGCGGCGGAGGAGGAGGACGCAGCGGCAGGAGCAGCGGCGATGGAGCAGGCAGCGGCACGGGCGCGGGCGCGGCAGGCGGCCGGTCGTCGCAGCAGCAGCGGCAGCGGCAGCAGCAGCGGCAGCCGCAGCAGCGGCCGCGGCGGTGGGTCGCCGTCCGCCTGCTGGACGCCAAGCGCTTCTTCGGCCTGGGCCTGCTCAACCTGGCCGTCCTCCTGCGGGCCATGCACTCGCAGGGCCTGGGCAGCGTGCTGCTGCTGCGCCCGCTCCCCCTGAGCGCCACCGCCGCCGCCCCCGTGGCCGCGTCGCCGCTGCCGCTCGCGCTGCCGCCGCGCCTCGCGCCGCCGCCGCCGCCGCTGCCGCTGTCGGGCGTGGTGGAGGACGGGCGCTACTGCCTCGCGCAGCTGGCGGCCGTGCCGCGCTGGCTGCTGCCCAGCCTCGCGCTGTGGCGGCCCGCCGCGCGGTCCGCCCTGCTCTCGGCGCTCCTGCGCCTCGTGGGGTTGGGCGGCGCGCGCGTGGCGGCGGCGGCGTCGGGAGCGTCCGCAGCGGGGGCGGCGGCGTCCGCGGCGGCATCCGCGGCGGCGGGGGCGGTGCCTTCCTCCTCCCCCCCTCTCGTCGTCGCCGTCGCCTGGCCGGCGTCCGCCGCGGCCGCCGCCGCCGCCGCCGCCCCCCTCATGGGATTCTGGGCCACGCTGCTGCTCGTCGCCAACGCCGACGCGTTTTGCCGATACGCCGGCATGCTTCCGCGCGGCGCCCTGTTCATCCTGCAGCGGCGGCTCGCGATGCGGCGGCTCGCGCGGAGTCTCTCGGTGGAGAAGACGGCGGCGGCGGCGGCGGGCGCGGGCGCGGGCGCGGGCGCGGGCGCGGGCGGCGCGGCTGCTGCTGCTGCTGCTGCTGCCCGGGTCGGTTCCCCGGGGGCCGGCCGCCGCCCGGGGGTCGCCGCCGCCGCCGCCGCCGCCGCCGCCGTTGCCGCTGCTCCTGCTGCTGCAGCTGCTGCCGGCTCCGCTCGGTCCGCCGGCGGGGGCCGGCGCCGTCCGCCGTCGACGCGCGACGGGCTGGCGGCCGCGCTCGTCTCTGTGGTCGAGGCAGAGGCGGAGGCGCCGCCCACAGGGGCGCCCGCGGGCGGCGGCGGCCCGGCGCGCGCCTCGCCCGTCCGGCGCCTGCACCTGAGCCTGCGCGACCTGGTGCTGAGCCCGCAGCAGGAGCACGAGTGGGTGACGACGGGCGGCGGCGCGCCGGCGTCGCCGCGGCAGCAGCAGCAGCACCGCAGGACGTCGGCGTCGGCGGCGGCCACGGGGGCGGCGGCCGCGGGGGGCCCGGCGGCCCCGCGGCGAGCGGCCGCGTCGGCGCCAGGAACGAGCGGGGCTGCTGCTGCCGCTGCCTTCGCCGCTGCTCCCGCTTCCAGTGCAGGCGCCGGCGACGATGCCGGCGGCCCCGAAGGCGTCCCCCGTTTCGTCTGGCTGCAGTGCGATGAGGGGGCGGGCGCCTCTGCCAACGCCGGGCGGGAGGGGCTCGCGGCGAGCGAGACCGAGGAGGCGCAGGCCGCGGGCGGGAGCAGCAGCGGCGGCGGCGGCGGCTGCCTCTTGGCCGGCGCGGCGCACGACCTCGCGGTGGCCGCCGCCCGCGCGCGCGACCTCGCCTGGGCCCGCCGCGCCGACCGCGTGACCACGTGCGCCCAGGCCGTCCTCGAGCAGGCGCTCGAGCTGCACCGCGCGCTGCTGCCCGTGCCCGTTTGGCTCCGCTTCCTCTCGCGCGGCGGCGGCGGCGGCCTGTTCGGCCTCGGCCCCGACGGCGCCGCCCCCGGCGCGGCGGCGGCATTCGGCGGCGCCGCCGCCGCCGTCACCGCTCCCGACGGCGGCGCCGCCGCCGCCGCGCTCGTCCTCGCGCCCCCTATCCCCGGCCCGCTCACCGCGCTCGCGGCCGTCGCGGGCCTGGCCTACCTGGCCGTGGCCGCGCGGACCGTCCACCGCCGGGCGGCGGCGCTGTGGTGGGCTCTGCGGCTGGCGTCGCGCCGGGGGGCTCTGTACGGGCGGTACGTCTCGCGCAAGGCGCCGCGCGGGTTGAGGAGCGGCGACGGCGGCGGGGACGGCGACGACGAGCCCTGCTGCCCCATCTGCACCGAGCCGCTGTTTGCGCCCGAGGGCGAGGGCGACGAGGGCGACGGCGAGGGCGGCGGCCGCGGCAACGGCGGCGGCAACGGCGAGCGGGGGGAGGCGGGCCCTGCCTGCCCTTGCTGCGGCGAGGCGACAACGGGGCCCGCCTCGCCGTTCGCCCGCAGTCTGCCCCCGCCGGCCGTCGAGCTGCCCTGCTGCAAGAACCGATTTTGCGAGCGGTGCTTGGAGCGGTGGCTCCGCCGCGCGCCGAGCTGCCCGACCTGCCGCGCGCCCGTCCGGCCCGCCCTGAGCGTGGCGCCAAACGCGGACGGCACGGCGCCGGTGCTCCCCAACTTGTTTTGACTGGCTTGGAGGCCGCCGCCGCAGCGCTTGGGGTAAAGCGATCGCATCCGTCGCATCCGCGGCTAGCTTCTGACCCGCGCACGACGAGAACGACGAGACTAATCGCGCATGGTTTGCAAACACCCGTTGAAAGGAGACCACGGTGACCTTGGCCCTCCTCTCCGTCTCGTCCGTGGCCAATGCCCCCGGATCCTGCCGATCATGTAGACGGGTACGAGCCCGACGCAGCCGCGGGCGCAGAGGCCGCGGCCGACCGCGGGGAAGCGCGGTTCCTGCGGCCATACTTTGAGGCGCTCGAGAGATCCGGCGGCGGCGGCGGCGGCGGCGGCGGCGGGACGGCGGCGGCAAGGGGGGAGGAGGGCGACGAAGAGGAAGACGCGCGCGGTTGGATGCGCTTCTGCCAGGGCTACGCGGGCCGGTTCGTGGACGACGTGCGGGTGGAGCTGCCCGGAGGGATCGAGGCCGTGACGGTGAGGCAGTCGCCGGCGGCCAAGCAGCAGCAGCGGCAAAAGCAGCGAAGGGGGGGCGACGGCGGGAGCAGCGGGGGCGGCGGCGGCGGCGGGGGCGGCGCCTCGGGGGCGGCGCACGACCGCGACAGGGACCCGGCGCTCACGGCGACGACCGTGTGGGACGGCGCGGTCGTGCTCTCTCAGTACTTTGTGGCCGCGGCCGGGCGGGGTGGTGGCACTTGGAGCCCGCCCGCGGAGCTGCTCGAAGAGGCAGCGCCGGCGGGACGAAGCGACGCCGCCGCCGCCGCCGCCGCTGCCGCTGCCTCCTCGTCCGTTTGGCCTCGCAGCGGCCTCCGCGCGCCCGTGCTGGTCGAGCTCGGCACCGGCACAGGCCTCGCCGGCCTGGTCGCCGCGGCCGCGGGCGGCGCCAGCGCCGTCGCGCTCACGGACGTGCCCGCCGTCGCCGCCCAGGGGAGCCACCTGTGCAAAAACGCGCTCATCAACGGCGGCTTGATCCGCCGGCGCTCGGGGGCGGCGGTGGCGGTGCTGCCGCTGCGGTGGGGCCGGAGCCCCGCGGCCTTGGGGGACTTGGCGGCGCTGCCGGCGCCGTTTGGGTTGGGGGCGGCGGTCGGGGCGGCGGCCGCGGCAACGCAGGAAGCACAAGGGGAAGAGGCGCGGGCGAGGGCTTCGGAGCGGCGGCTTCGGCGGCGGCGGCGGCGGCGAGCCGGGCCGGACGTCGTCGCGGGCGCCGACCTGGTCTACTACTCTTACGGGCGCGAGACGCCGCACTCGCGCCTGCTGCTGCAGACGCTGCGGGCGCTCCTGGACGGGGGGCCGGAGGGGGGGCAGGAGGAGGACGAGGAGGAGGAGGAGGTTGGTCGGGAGGCCGACGGCGACGCCGCCGCCGCCGCCGCCGCCGACGCCCGCGCCCGCCCGACGGTCGGGCCAGAGCAGCAGACGGAGGCCGGCGCCGAGCCTCATCGCCGGCGGCCCGACGCCCTCGCCGTTCTCGCGCTGTCGCTGCACCACAACCCGCGCGAGGTCGCCCGGTTCCTGGCCTGGGCCGAGGAGGACTTTGGCCTGCGCGTGCGCGTGGCGCCGCCCGCGGCGCTGCCGCCCGTCTACCGGACGCGCCACGTCCTGGTGGCGGAGATGATCGTGGCGGGGCCGGCAGGTGGGCGCGGGAGGTAGCGCGACGCCGCTCGTTCGCAAAAGCGCGAGCAGTCAGAGATTCAGAGGCGTCGGGCGGCGGAAGAAACGCCTTTGTTTTGCCAGCGGTCGGATTGAATATACAAAAGCGATTAGAATCGAGACACAAGAGAGAGAGAGAGAGCAAAGGGCCCAGAGATCCACGTGGTGTGTATGTGCGCGAGAGAGGCATTCATTCGGAGAGCGGGGCGGCCGAGGAGGCGACGGAGACAGGGGGGGGTGGAGCGCAGCCGCTGTCGCCGCCCGACGCCGTCGCCGTTCGCGCCCGCGGCCGCCGGCCCTCGCCCGCCCTCGCTCCTCCTCCTCCTCCCGTTCCTCGCTGCCCGTCGCTACCTCAGGTCGATCACCTCGTGGCTCACCCCCGCGTTGACGTACACGTGCCCGCACAGCTCGTACAGCGCCTGCCCCGTCGCCGTCGGCGCGTGCGCGTGGAACCCGCGCTGCGGGCACTTTTGCACCAGGCCCAGCCCTCCGGGCGACGACAGCCGAAAGATGCCGCAGCGGCTGCGCGGGTCCGTCGGGGCCATGACAACCGCCACGGCCTCGTCCAGCATGGTCTGGTAGCCGCACTGCGTGTGCACGTCGACCGAGCTGAGGAAGCACGTCTGCGTGGGGTGCGTGTGTATCCAGCCCAGGGGGTAGAGCTCGCGGGCCGACTGCGCCTCGTAGATCTCCTCTTCGCCCAAGGCGCAGACGGTGTCGGTCGTGCCCTCCTGTTTCGGCACGATGAGCGCGGTGACGGCAAAGAGCGAGTCGTTGGCGCTCAGGCGTCCCGCGAGGATGGCGCAGGTCTCGACGCCGCGGCGAGTGTTGGCGGCGGCGAGGGCGAGGAAGTCGTTCATGAGGGCGATGGAGACGTGGACGTCGCGCAGGTCGGCGCGGCGGGCGGGGTGCTGGAGGGAGCTGCCGATTGCGGCGGCAGAGGCAGAGGCAGAGGCGGGCGGGGCGGGCGGCGGCGGCAGCAGCGACGGCGGCGGCGGCAGAGAGTGCTGCTGCTGCTGCTGCTGGAGCGGGTGATAGTCGCCGCCGCCGCCGTCGCCGCATGTTCCCCCGGGCGTACCGAACGACGGGTCCATCAGGCCCACGGGCACCCGCACGGGCGGCGGCAGCAACCCCGCCGACGGCCGGCCGGTCGCCGCCGCCACCGCCAGCGCCGCGCTCACGCCCGCGACGCCGGGCGCGCCCACAGAGGGATAGCGCTCGCGGAGCGCCAGGGCCGCCGCCGCCTGGCCACCGCCCCCTGATCCTGCTGCCGCCGCCGCCGCCGCCGCCGCCGCCGCCGCCGCCGCCCCCGCCGCCTGCTGCCCGCCCGGCCGCGGCGCCGGCCGCGCGAAGAGGGCGTGCCGATCGAGCGACCGCTGGCTGGTGGCCGCCGCCGCTCCGCCCGCCGCCCCCGCGTCGTCCGCCGGCCAGGGGAACCCGAGCGCCGCCTCGCGCGCCGCCTCGGGCCCCGCGCCGGGGGCCTCGGCCGCGGGGGTGCCCGCGCGCGCCCAGTCCGCCTCGGGCAGCCAGGGCGACGAGGCGAGCGGCACGGCGGCCTCGGGCCGGCGGCCGCCACCGCCGGCGTAGGTCGAGCGGGCAACGGGCGCGCGCCAGTCGGGCGGCGGCGGCGGCGGGGGGGGCGCGGAGGGGTCGCTTCCATCGTCTGGGCCGTGCTGTTGCCGCTGCTGCAAGTGCGACTGATGCTGCGATTGCTGCTGCGATTGCCGCAGCCGCAGCAGGTCGCCGGAGTCGCGCGTGCGCAGCGCGGTCTTCAGGCGCGACGCCTCGGGCAGGGCGCTGTCCGAGACGTAGCGCTGCCAGCGGCGGTAGGCGGGGCTGTCCCTGGAGAAGTCGCGGTGGGCCGGGACGGTCTCGATGACGAGGCTGTTTTGGTTTTGGTTTTGTTGCTTGCGGTCGAGTGTGGCTGATTGGGAGGAGGGAGGACACGTGCGCGCGCGCGTGTGTGTGAGCGGCGCGCGCCGAGCGTCGAGCGTCGGGCGCCGGCGCCGGCATCGTCGTCGACGTCGCCCGCAAATCCAAGACAAAAACGCACCTCGCCAGCCGCATGAGCATGACGTACAGCTGCTCCTCGTTGCCGCACGCCCGGTACTGCGCCGCCTGCGCCACCAGCAGGTCGGCGCTGTGCAGGTAGTGGCGCAGCGCGATCGCCTGGTTGACCTCCTTGCGGGGCGCCTGCTCCTGCAGGTGCTCGACGAGGCCGCGCCTGCTCGACGCGCCGCCGCGGCCGCCGCCCGGCCGGACGGCCGGCATGTCGGAGAGAGGGCAGTGGTTGAGAAGGTTGCTGTGCGGGCGGGTGGGCGGGGGGGGCGGAAGAGGTTGTGTCGTTCTCGGAACTGACGGGGCACTTTGAACGCGTGTTGCTGTGAAAAGAGCGGCGCCTCTCTCTTTGAGCGCGTGAGAGAGGACGAGGCACACAGCAAGCAGCGTAACGACTGTGTGTGCTGTTTTGGATTGGGAGGAGCGCGACCCATGATGCTGCAAAGAGGAGGAGGGAGGAGGAGGGAGGAGGAGGAGGGAGGAGGAGCTTCCAGTTGCAATTTGCAAAACCACGCCATCCACCAAGGCTTTCCTCGTTCACTTACGCCCGCATACATCGACTCCACAGCTCTTTCATAACTCACATCAACAATAACACCGGGACCCATGAACACGCCCTGAGAGGCCGGGCGCGCAAACGCCCCGAAAAATCAGCAAGTGTCGTCGTCCCCCAACGATGATGCGGCGCGCGGCGGCCGGCTCTGCGCGCGCAGAGGCGGCGACGACAGCAGGATGCGGTGGTGACGGCCTGGGTCCCCTGCGCGCGTCGAGGAGGAGGCTCGCCGTCACGGCGGCACGTGGAACGACATCAACGACGACGGCGGCGGCGGCGCGTTCGGCGGCGGCGGCGGCCGCGCAGACGGCGGCGGCGCGCACGCGTCGCCCGACGAGCAGCAGCCCCTCGCCCCCGGACCTCTCGTCCTCCTCGCTGCTGGACGACCTGCTCTCGGCCCTGCCGCCCCCGCCGTCGTCGGCCATCGGCAGGCGGCAGCAGGCGGCGGCGGCGGCGGCGGCGGCGGCGGCGGCGGCGGCAGCACAACAGGCGGCGGCGGCGGCCGCGGCGGAGCGGGCGGCAACAGCACCCGCAGCAGCGGCGGCAGCAGCAGCAGCCGGCCCCGCGCCGCCGCGCCCGACCGCCAGGCGGCGACCGGCTGCGCCACCGCCTGCCCCTTTTCGCCAGAAGGCCGACGCCGCGAAAGCGGCAGGTCTCGGGCGCGAAGAGGGGCGCGAGGGGCAGGAGCGGCCGCGCGCGCCCCCGCCGCCGCCGCTTGGCCTCCTCGCGCCCGTCGCCTCGGCTGCTGCTGCTGCTGCTGCTGCCGCCGGCGCGAGCGCCCCTCGCCGCCGGCGCGGCCCCGCCGCGTCCCCCGGGACCGTCGGCCCTCTGCTGCTCCTGCCCACCGAGATGGTGCGCTCGGCGCGCGCGCCCCGCCGCCAGCGCGCGCCACCGGCCCCGGCGCCCCCGCCTTCCCCCCTCTGGGGGCGCCCAAGCCAGGAGCAACAACAGCAACAGCAACAGCAGCAGCAGCCCGCCCGCCGACCGCCGTCGCAGCAGCCCCCGAGGAAGCAGCAGGGGCAGCAGGAGCCCCAGGACCAGCAGCAGGCCCGCGCCGCCGAGCCGCACGGCGGCCCCCGCCGCCTCACCCGCCGCGCGTGGCCCGAGGCGGCGTGCCGTGCCTTCCCGCGGCTGTACGACCCCTCTTGGCACGCCTCGCTCTACGGCTTTCTGCTCGACCTGTGGGCGGAGGCGGGCGCCGCGCACTCGCGGGGGGACGAGGCGGCGCTGGGGCGGGCATACGCCTTTGCCAACGCGGCGCTGTTGGCGTCGCCGGCGGCAGCGTCGCCGCCGCCGGCGCCGGCGCCGGCGTCGGCCGCCGGCGTGCCGCCGCCGTCGTCGCGCCCAGAGACGCCGTCCCGCGCCCGCCGCCCCCTCGCCGCCGCCGCCTCCTCCCCGCCGCCGCCTCCCCCCCCGCTCGAGCCGAGCGACGACTACTGCCGCGTCTCCGCGCTGCTGTCCCTGGCGGACGCGCTCGGCGACTCGGACGCGCTCCTCGAGGGCGTGTGGGCGCGCGTCGACGGGCGCGTGGCGCGCGCGGCCCTGATCCCCGCCGTGCGCGAGCTGCGCGGCCGCGCGGCCGCGCTCGAGGCGGCGGCGGCGCTCGCGCGCTCGGCGGCGTCATCGCCGCCGGCGCCTGCAGCGTCCCTGGCCGAGGCGCCCTTGCCGCCCAAGCTCGCGCGCATCCTCGCGCGGCTGCGCGCCCTCGCGCCGCTGTACCCGGGCGTCGGCGTCGGGGCGCTCACGGCGGTGGCGCCCGCGCACGGCGTCCTGCTCGACTGAGGACGGGTGGGATGGGATGGGACGGATGGCGGAGAATAGGGAGGATTTTCTTGTGGAGGATTTTCTTGTGGAGGATTTTCTTGTTTTGCGAGAGATTCGGGAGGAAGCCGCTTTCTAACGCCGCCGCCGCCGCCGCCGCCGCCTTTCGTGGCCTCCGATTGCAACACAATCGCCGATTCGAATCGCCCCCGTTCACAGCGGCATGAGGTCCTCCAGGCCGCAGCTGTCCCAGGCGTCGTCGTCGTCGTCGTCGTCGTCGTCGTCGTCGTCGTCGTCGTCGTCGTCGTCGTCGTCGTCGTCCGCCTCCTCGCCGTCGTCGGCGTCGGCGGCAGCATGCCGCCGCGCCTTGTTCTTTGGCGAGAGCTGCGGCAGCGGCGGCGGCGTGGGCGCAGTCCGGAGCGCCTTTCTCTTTGGCGAGAGCTGCGGAGGCGGCGGCGGCAGGAGCGGCAGCGCCGGCTTTGGCGCGCCGCCCCCCGCGCCGCGCCGTGCTCCGCGAGCCGGCGCCAGCGCCGGGGGCGGCGGTGACGAGGACGGCGCGCGCGTCACTGCCGCCGCCGCCGCCGCCGCCGCCGCCACCTTTCGCTGCTCGTGCCTGGGCTCCTGCCTGCTCGCGTCCGCGCGTTCCGCCGCCAATTGCGGGTCGAGCGGCGCCTGTACTGCTGGCGGCCGAGGCGGGGGCGGCGGCGGCGGCGCAGGCAGCGGCGGCGGCATCGGCAGCGCAGCGGCGGCGGAGGCCGCCGATTCCTCCCGCTTGCCGTCCGGCCGCAAAGGCGCGCCGGGCCCTCGCACGGCTGCTGCTCGCGACGCCGACGACGGCGGCAGAGGTGGAGAGGGCGGCGGCCGCGGCGCCGTGGCCGCCGGAAACGCCGGACCCTCCTCGCCCTCTCCCGCGTAGGGGCCCACCGCCGCCGCCGCCGCCGCCGCCGCCTCGCCGTCCCCGTCGTCCGCGTCCGCGGGCGGCGGGAGCAGCAGCAGCGGGAGCAGTTGCTGCTGCACGTCGCCGGCCCCCTCGTCCCCCGTGTGCTGCTGTCCGCCCGCCCGGCCGCCGCCCGCCCGCGCGATCACCCGCCTCCATCGCGCCACCTCGGCGTCAGGCCGTCCGATCGCGGCCAGGCAGGGCGCCACGACATCCATCATGGCCGCCGCGGTCGCCGCCGCCGCCGCCGCCGCCGGCAAGGCCCCCGCCGCCGCCGCCGCCCCGGACTCGGTCAGCGCGGCCGCCAGCGGGCCCCCGAGCGCCCGCCGCGCCCACAGCCCCGCGCCCCGCCCGTCGCCGGCCTTGGCGCTCAGGACCGCAGCCGCCATGGCCCAGCGCAGGCCGTCGCCTCCGCCGCCGCCGCCGCCGCCGCACCAGAAGCTTTGCGCCGCGGCGGCGGCCGCCGCCGCCGCCGCCGCCGCCGCCGGGGGGCGAGGGCCCGCGACCGCGCCCCGCGCCAGCCACCGCGCCGCGCCCGCGCACCCCGCGGCCGCCGCCTCCCCGGCCGCGGCGCGCGCCTCCCGCGCGGCCTGCGGGTCCGCGCCTCGCCCCGCGCGCCCGTCCGGCGGCCGCAGGAGCAAGCGCGCCGAGCGGCACAGCAGGCCGGCGTCGGCGCCGCCGCCGGAAGGGTCCACGAACCGCGCGAGCAGCGCCTCGGCGGCGCGGCGGGCGCCGGGGGCGTCCCCGCCCGCGTCCCTGGCCGATGAGAGCAGGGCGAGGCCCGTCGGGGAGGGAGGTAGCCTGAGAAGGAGCTTCTCGGCGCGGTAGGGGTCGCCCTGGCACAGGAGGGCGACGACGGCGGAAGAGGAGGGGGCAGCTGGGGCGGGTCCTGCCGCCGCCGCTGCCTCCGCCGCGACCGCCGCCGCCGCCTGCCAAACGGGCCGCTCCCGCCACTGCCGGTCCGGCAGCACCAAGGGCAGCATCGCGCGCGCGGCCGCCAGGTGCTCGGCCAGCGCCGCGCGCTCCGCTCTCCGCGCTTGCCGCTCGCACCAGCCCAGGGCGGCCCACGAGGAGGAGGAGCGGGGCGAGCAGGGCGACGCGCCGCCGCCGCCGCCGCCGCCGGAGCAGCGCGGGCCCCCTCCGCCGCCGCCGCCGCCGCCGCACAGCCGCGGCGCCACCGCCTGCGCCAGGCGAGCGATCGCGTCGGCGTCGTCGCGCTCGCGCCGGCCGCTGGACGGAAGTGCGCCCGACAGGGCGATCAGTCGCCTCACGGCCCGCCGCGTGCGCCTGCCGTCCCCCAGCGCGTGCGCGCACACTGCTAGGTTTCGCGCCGCCGAGCGCGCGGCGACGGAGGCCGCCTCCGACCCGCTCGCCGCCGCCGCCGCCGCGGACAGCGCCGACTCGCACGCGACCGCCGCCCCCGCCGCGTCTCCTTCCTGCGCGAGCGCGGCGCCCGCGCTCGCCAGGGCCTCGGCCTTCTCGGGGCACCCGGGCGGGGCGCCGTCGGCGGCCAGGCGCCAGTGGCGGACGGCCGCGGCCGCGTCGCCCGACGCGAGGCGCAGACGGGCGAGGCGGCAGCGCAGCCGGAAGACGGCCTGGGGCGGGAGCGGTGGCGAGGGCGGGTTGGCTGTTAGGGCGTTTTCCAGGGCGTCAGCGGCCGCGCTCAGGTCTCCCGCGCGCTCGTGCGCGAGGCAAACGGACAGGATGGACACGAGCGAAAAAGGGGAGGAGGAGGAGGAGGAGGAGGAGCAGGTGCGGGAGGACGAGGGCGCGGCGCCGATGAGAACGGCACGGGCGTCGCCGCCGCCGCCGCCGCCGCCGCTCTTCATGAGCCCTTCTCCGCGGCGCGCCGGCGCGCGCCCGTTCATGCGGAATGCGCCTTGTGCGATTTGACAAGACCGCGGGCGGGTGTGTGTCGGTGGTGTTCGGTTTCCAAATGAGGGTCAAGCAAAACAATGACGAGGGGTGCGTCTGCAAGCGCCGGCGTTTCTATTTCAGGCGCCTCGGTCGCCGCGATCGACGATCGGTCGATCCGTGATTTCTCTCTCTCGAGCGAAACACACAACGCACGGCGAAGCACAACCGTGAGAGTGATAACGTCAAAGTAAATCTAGCGAAGCGTCAGCCCCAAGCCCTCGGCGCAACCAAAACGCGCAACACAAGAGCGGGAATTGTTTCTCTCCTCCATCCCGTCCGACCCCCTCAAACACCACGACAAACACGATGGCATGAGTGACACTTACCTCGAGATGGAGCCGCTCACGGCGCAGCAGCCGTGGGCGCAGCACCTGTGGTCGCCGCCGCCGCCGCCGATGGCGCCGATGCCGCTCGAACGCGCGCCGCCTTGGCCGCTCAGCGACGACGGCGACGAGGCCGCCGCCGCCGCCGCCGCCGCGCGCCCTCCGCCGCTGCGGCAGGAGCAGGAGGAGCAGCAGTGGCGGCACGCGACGACGGTGCCATGGGCCCTCGACGACGACGCAACCCCTGACAGCTACGGCAAGGACCCGTTCGCGTTCACAGGCGCCGCCTCTCTCGCCGCCTACGCCAGCCCCGACGACGCGCCGGCGCCGGCGCCGGCGCCGCTGCCCTTTGCGCTGACGCTCCCCTTCCCGCCCGCCCCCTCGGCTGAGGCCGAAGCACGCATGCGCCGCGCGGCGCAGCAGCTGCGCGCGGCGGCCGCAGAGCCCGCGGACGCGCCGGCCTCCGCGGCCGCCTGCCGCGCGCTCGACGCGCTCCTCCTGCCGCCCGCGCATGCCTCGCATGCCTCGCAGTCGCCGCTGCCGCCGCTGCCGCCGCCGCCCGTCGCCGCCGAGTCCGTCCTCGCCTGCTGCCCTCCGCTGGTCGACGCGCTGCTGGCCGCCTTGGCGTCCTCCTCCTCTTCGCAGCAGCCGGGCGGCGGCGAGTCGCCGCTCTTCCGGGCGACGTGCCGCGCGCTCGACGCCCTCTTTCGGAGCTTGCAGCGGGCCGTGGCTGCCGCCGGCGCCGCCGCCCGGGAGACGGGGGCGCCGCTGGCGTCGGCGCAGACGCAGACGCAGCAGCAGCAGCAGCAGCAGCAGCAGCAGCGGCAGCGGCCCCGAGGGCTGCTTGACGTCTCCTCGCCGGCGCTGGTGGCGCTGCTGCACGTCGCCGAGCTGCTCAAGCGCGGGCAGATGCACGCGGCGCTCCTGCCCCTGGCGGAGGAGGCGCTCGTTCCGCTGGCGCTGGCGCCCCTGCGCGCGCTGCGGCGCGCCCTCGCCGCGGCCTCGTCGTCATCGCCGTCATCGTCGTCTTTGCCTACCGCCCACGCCGACGACGCCGCGTCTGCCGCTGCCTCTGCTGCCTCCAATGCCGCCGCCGTGCTGCTCCCCCACTGGCGCTCGCTGCTCGCCGCGCTCGAGCGCGCGGCGCAGGCCGTCGGCGCGACCTCGTCCTCCGCGGCTGGCGGCCCGCAAGAGCAGCAGGAGGAGGAGGAGGACGCGGCCGCGGCCGGCGCCGACGCGCTGCTGCTCCTGGCCGCGCGCCTGGCGGCAGAGGCGCCGGACGGGTGGCTTGGGGAGGACGGCGGCGCGGGCGGCGCCGCCGTGGGGGCGGCGGTGGCGCGGCGGGCGCTGCTCGGGTGGGAGGAGGCGACGGCGGGAGGGACGTCGTCGTCGTCTTCCTCATCTTTCCCCCCCTCGCTGCTGCTGCTGCGGCGGCTCAACCCGGACGCCGCCGCGCTGCTGTCGGCGGCGGACGACGCCGAGGAGGGGCTAGCCGCGGCCGAGGGCGTCGTCGCGGGCCTCCCCGGGGTGCTGGCCGCGTTGGCGCCGCCGCCCTATCCTTCCTCCCTAACAGCGACGGCGGCAAGATCCGGCCGGGGCGGCGGCGGCAACAGCGGCGGCGGTGGACGGAGCGCCTTTTCGACGGTGCGCCGCTGCCGCGCAGTCGGCCCGACGCGGCCCGACGAGCGGGCGGCCGCCGTCGCCGCGTGGACGGCCGCCGTGGCGCGCTCCCTGCCGTCGCTGGGCCTGCTCGCCGGCGACTCGGCGCTCGAGGCGCTGGCAGTGTCCGCGGCGGTGCAGGGGCTGCTGGCGCTGATCTATGCGTCAGCGCCGCCGCCGTCGCCTGCCTTTCCGGCCGCCGCCGCCGCCGCCGCCGCCGCCGCCGCCTCTCCCCCGTCCTCCGCCCCACGGCCGCCGCTGCTCGCGCTCCTGAGCCACCGCCGCCGCCGCGTCCGCGCGCTCGCCACGGCGGCCCTGCGCGACGCGGCGTGCGACGAGAGCCTGTCTCCGGCCGGTCTCACCATCATGCCAGAGCGCGACGCGTCCGCAGTGTGGGCGGCGCTGGCCCTCTTTGGCCTGGGCAAAGACGACCCATCCGACGACGGAGCAGGCTGCGCCGCCGCCGCTGCCGCCTCGTCGGCCCTGCTGTCGCTGCTCCCCCGCACGCCCGCCCGGGTGGCCGCGCGGTGGTCCGCCTGGATCGAGTGCCACGCGCCAGTGGTCCCGTCGTGCGCGGCCCTGGCGTGCGCCGTGCAGCAGCAGCAGCAGCAGCAGCAGCAGCAGCAGCAGCAGGAGCAGCAAGACCAGCTGGAATGGGGGGCGCCGCATATGCCGCCGCCGCCGCCCCTCGCCGCGCTCGCCGCCCTTTTTTCTCGCCACCCTGTTGCTCGGCGCGCGGCGGCGCGGCGCCTGCTGCCCGAGTCCTTCCGCGGCGACGACGCGGCGGACGACGACGACGACCCGTTCGCGGAGCTCCTCGTCGACCCGTCCGAGTGGCCGGACGCCGCGACGGCCGCCCGCCGCAGCGCGCAGGACGGCGGCGGCGCCGGCTCTTGCGCCTCGTCTGCAGCTCTCTCTCCCCCGCCGCCGGCGCTCGCCCGCGCCCTGGGGCTGCTCGGGGGCGACCCCGCCCTCTCCCCGGCCGGCGCCCTGGCCGCGGTGGGCGAGCGGGACGCGACCGAGCTGGCGCGCGTGGTGCTCAGCCGCTCGGTCGCGCCGGGGGTGCGCGCCGAGGCGGCCGAGCAGCTGGCGCCGCTGCTGGCGGCGGCGCCCGGACTGCGGGCGGCGGCGCTCTGCGCCGCGGGCGGCGGCGACAACGGCGGCAGCGGCGGCAGCGGCGGCAGCAACGGCGGTAGCGCCGGCATCGGCGGCAGCGGCAACGGCGGGGTCAGGGCCTTTGTGGCCGTGCTCGACGAGGCGATGCAATACCCTCGGCACGACGGCCTCGCGCTGCAGATCGCCGCCGCGGACCTCCTATTTGTGCTGGCCGCCCGCGGCGCGATGGCGCCATCCTCACCGTCGTCGTCCTCGTCCTCGTCTTTCTCCGCCGCCGCCGCCGCCGCCGCCGCCGCCGCGCTCGAGCTCGCCCGCGGCCACCGCGCCGCGCGCCCCTCGGCCGCCCGCCTGCTCGCGTGTCTGGCCTTCAGCGCGGCCTCGGGCGCTTGGACAGGCTACACGAGGGCGCTGCACGGGCTCGAGGGCGCAGACGGAAGCGAGGGCAAGAACGCGGGGGACGAGCTTGCGTTTGAGGCGGCAGCAGCGGCGGCGGTGGAACAAACAGCCGGGGGAGCTGGCTCGCTCCTCCCGGCGATTTTCCTCGAGGGCGACGTCGTCGCGCGGCTGCCGCTGCCCCTCGCCGCCAGCCACGCCTTCCCCTTTCCCGCCGAGCCCGTCGACGTGGTCGAGGGCGCCGGTGCCGAGGCCCGGCGCGATGCGGCCGACGCGCCCCTCTGCGGGCTGGTGCAGAGGCGGCGCCTCCTGCGGGCGGCAGCGGCGGCGGCGGCAGCGGCCGTGTCGTTGCCGGCAGCGGCGGCGGCGGCGGCGGCCGCCTCGCCCTTGTCGCTCGCCCGCGCGATCGCGTCCTCCCCCGCCGCCCTGTGCGCCGAGAGCGGCGCCTCCGCCGAGGCCGCGCGCGACGCGGCCGAGGGCCTGCGCGGCTCTGCCGAGGCCGCGCGCGCGCGCCTGGCCCTCGCGGCCCTGCGCGCGGCGCGGGGCGCCGGCAGCCACGCCGCCTTTGCCGAGGCGGCGGCGCGGCTGCGGGCCGCGACGGCGTCGCGCGAGGGCCTGGCGGCGGTCTGGGCGGCGTCTGAGGACGGCGAGCAGGAGGAGGAGGACGAGGACGAGGACGGGGAGGCGGGCTCGGTGAGGCCTCCCATGTGGGCGCGCGCCCTGACCCGGCGCGTGCTGGGCTCGGCCGCCCCGGCCACGCCCGAGGACGTCCTGCTGTGGCGGCAGGCGCTGGGGCTGGCCGGGCGGCTGCTGGGCAGGGGCGGAGGAGGAGGAGGAGGAGGAGGAGGAAGAGCGGTCGCCTTCTTGCCGTCGCCCCACCCTTCCGCTGCTGCCGCCGCCGCCGCCGCCCGGGTGCTGCTGCGCCGGCTGGCGCCCGCCGCGGCAGATTGGCTGTCCTCGGGCGCCCAGGCCGCCGAGGACGTCGAGACGACGCGCGCGCTGCTCGCGCTGCTGCGCGCCCTCGCGCCGCTGGCCGGCGCCGGCGTCGCGGCGCCGCCGCCGCCGTCGGAGGCAGCGTGCCTCTTGGGCCCGCCCCTCCGCGCCCTCGCCTCGGCCTTTTTCCTTTCCCCCGTCGACCTCCACACGCGCGCCCTGGCGCTCGAGGTCGTCGCCGAAGCCGCCCTCTGCGGCGAACAGTGCGCGGACCCGGAGACGCTGTGCGCCTGCGTCGCGCCCGTGATCGAGGGCTCGCTGCTGCTCGTTTTGACGGGCGGCGGCGGCGGCGGCGGCGGCGGCGGCGGCGACGGCGGCGACGAGCGCAGCAGCAGCGACAGCGAGGACGACGAAGAAGGCAATCCTGCTGTGGGGGCCGCCCTGCGCGCCTTGCTGGCCATCACCGCGTCTGTGCGGCCGGCGACCATGTGGGCGGACGCGTGGACCGCCGTGGACCCGCCCGGAACGCTGACGGCCACGGGCACCTTTTGGCTGCGGCGCCTGTTTCGCCGCCGCCGCCGTTGCCGCGGGGGCCGCGAGGCGGCGGCGGCGGCCGCCGTGCTCGCCGCGCGCCTGGCCGCCGCCTCGCCCCGCGCGCGCCGGCTGCTGCTGCGGGGCTGGCCGGACGTCCACTCGAGCATGGTCGAGGCCGCGTGCGCGCCGGACGAGGAGGGCGACGACGGCGTCCGCGCGGCGGCGATGGAGTTTCTTTCGGCTGCGGCGGGTGTCGTCGTCGGCGGCGGCGGCGGCGGCGGCATTGGCGGGGGCGAGGGCGAGGGTGAGGAGGCGACGGAGGGCGACGGCGGCGGCGATGTCGCGCCCTTCCCTTCCTGCTTTGGCCTCGCTCCCCTCCTGGCCGCCACTGCGCTTTGGGAGCGGCACCTGCCGCGCGTGCTGGAGCGATGCTGCGGCGACTCCGACGGGTCGGCCGGGGGCCAGCGGCTCGCGGCCGCCGCGGCGGGCCTGGCGCTCGTCGCGTGCGCGGCGGGCGCGGGCGCCGCGCTCCTGCTGCGGCCGCCGTCGTCGGCGTGCCGGTCGCTGCTGCGGCTGGCTTGCTTTTCGCGGCGGGGATTGGACGGCGGGAACGAGGGCGCGCGCACGGCCGCCGCCTCTGCCGCGTGCGCGGCGGTGCAGGCGCTCGCGGCGGCCGCAACGGCCGGCGGCGCCGAAGAGGAGGGCGACGAAGACGCAGAGGCCGCTGGGGCGCCGCCGTCCCTCGCGCCCGACACCGCGGCTGCCGCCGCCTCGGCGCTGGTCGGCGCCGCCACCGAGCTCGAGACCGCATCACCACGGTCGCAGCCGCTGCTGCCGCCGCCGCTGCTGCTTCTGTCGCGCCGGGCCTGCGACGCGCTAAACGCGCTCTTGCTGCTGCCGCCAGCGCCGCACCAGGGGGGCGGGGGCGGGCCTTTGCCGGCGGCGCTGTCGGCCGCCCTGCTCGCCGCCGCCGCCGCCGCCGCCGCCAGTGACAATGGCAATCCCGAGCGCGCTTTGAGAAAGAACCAGCAGCAGCAATGGGTCCATCAGCAGCAGCAAAATGGGGCGGCCGCACTCCTGTCGGCTGTGGCCGCGGTCCTCGAGCGCGCCCCTTCCGGCGGCAGCAGCAGCGGCAGCAGCAGCGGCAGCAGCAGCAGCAGCAGCAGCAAGAGCGCGGCCGCGGCCCTGGCCGCCACGCTCACGTCTCTGGCCACGCCTGCGCTTGAGGGAGCGGCGGGTGGCGCTCTCTCTACGATCGAGCCCCACGCGTTTGCACGCATGTGCCGCGCGCTCCTGGCGAGCCTGCCCGCGGTCGCCTTTTCGGGCGCGGCGGCCGACGACGACAGAAACGGCGACCACGACGAGGACGATGACGTCGACGCCGATGCCGCCGCTGCTGCAGCCAGCGTGGCCTCTGGCCCATCGCTGGCGGCCCTGCGCAACCTGCTGTGGCTCAGCGGGCCGGCGCGCCAGGCGGCCCTGAACGCGGGCCTAGCCGACGCTCTGGTCGAGGGGGTGGCGTCGGCGGCGCGGCGGATGAAGAGAGAGGGGCCGTCCGCAGCGGCAGCGCCAGAGGCGGGAGGAGGAGGCGCAGGGGGGGCGGGCGCATGGCGAAAGGCGCGCGGCGGGACCGCCAAGGCGCGCCCGGCGGCGGACGCGTGGGCGGCGGCCGCGGCGGCACGGCGCGCCCGTCTAGCCACGCTGGCCGAGGCGAAGAAGCGGCGGCGACAGGAGCAGGAGGAGCAGCAGGCGGGCCACCTGATCGAGGACGACGGCAACGCAGGCGGCGGCGACGACGACAACGACGCCGCGCTCGGCAGGGACGCGAGCGGCGACGCGGCGGCGGGGCCCTGCACCCTCGACGACCTGAGCTTCCTTCCCCCCAAACCAGACGAGCCCGAGCCGCAGCGGCGCATGCTCCTGTGCCTGGACCTCTTGGCATGCCTCGCGCGAGGCGGGGGGGGGGCAGGCGGTGGCGGCGGCGCCGCCGCCTTGCCGCCCTCGTCCGCCGCCGCCGTTGCCAGCGTGCTCGTCGAGGCGTGGGACGCCGTGTGGGCGGCCCGCGCCCTTTCGTCAACTTCATCGACCTCCTGCCAGAGCCTGCTGCTGGCCGTGCTGGCCGCGGGAGGCGAGCTGGCCCGCGGCGGCAGCTGCCTCCTCTGGCCGCTCGCCGACCGCGCCGCCGCCGCGCTCCTCCCGCCGGCGGCGGCGGCAGGGGCGGCGTCGCCGGCCGCGATCCTCGACGCGGACGGATCGGGGACATCGCAGCCGCGCTGGGCCCTGACGCTCAACGTCAGCAACAGGAGCAGGTGCGGTGCGGCTGTCACCGCCAGCGGCAGCAGCAGCAGCGGCAGCGGCAGCAGCAGCAGCCCTGGTTTGATCGCCGCCTCGGCCGCTTTCCTTCGCCGTCTCGTCGCCGGTCACGGCAACGACACAGACGCGGGCGGGGACGACGACCACGACGAAGGCGGCGTGGAGGGCGGCTGCCGCGAGCACCAGCGCACCGCCGTTCACCACCTCTGCCGCGCGGGCGCCGACGCGTTCCTCGCGCGGGCTCTGCGGCTGCTGCACGAATCGGCAGTGGCGTTTGCGGCGGAGGGGGGCAAAGCAGGGGGACAGAGCCGGCGCGCCCATCCCGCCGCCGCCGCGCGCCTCGCGGGCGTCGCGAGCGTCCTCGCCGCCCTCGCGGGCACGCCCTCGGGCCGCCGCGCCATGCTCGCGGGCCCGGGCGCCGGACGCCTTGTGTTCGACGCGTCCCGGCTGCTGCTGCTGCTGCAGCTGCCGCGGGCGCCGCCCGAGCAGGCCGCCGCCGTCCTGCCGCTGCTCGCGCTCCTGCTGTTCCTGTGCCGCACCCCCGCCCTCGCGCGCTCGCACCTGTTGGCCGCGTGCCCGGGCTTGCTCGACGCGCTCACGGGGCTGCTGCTGCCGATGCCGCCGCCTCTCCCCTCGCCGCCGCCCGCCTCGCCCGCGGGCTGCGCCCTCTCCGACGACCCTTGGCCCGTCGCCGCCGCTGCGGCCGAGGCGCTGTCGGCGACGCTGCGGCTGTGCGAGCGCGCCAAGGGCCTTCTGCGCGCCGGCCCGCCCGCGCTCGCCGGGCGCGTGGCCGGGGCGCACGACCGGGCGCTGGCCGAGCGCGCCAGGTGGCGGTGGGCGGGCCGGGCGGCCGGGGCGCTCGGGCGGGTGCTCGAGGCGATGGGCGGCGGCGGCGGCGGCGGCGGGACGACGGCATAATAATTTTGCATTGAAAAGTGCTCTTGGGGCAATGGGGGGGCGGCGGGGCGACGACGTCAACAGTTGCTGCGTCCGGTTGAATTTCACATCTTCGTATGTGTGTCGGTTTGTGTTTGTGCTAGAGACGCGACGTCGTTGGCTCGCCCTCGCTCGGCCGCTGTCGCGCGCGCGCTCTCTCGGCAACGGCGGCTTTTTGCGCCTCACTTGATCAGCTGCCTCCCAACAGACTAGGCGAGTACACCTCGTCGCTCACATAGAGGACTCGCACACACACTCACAAACTCGCGCCCCCCGCATCGAGGACGACCTTGTCGCGTTTCGGTCGAGACGCGACTGCCTCCGCCCGCTCCTCCCCCCTTTTTGCCCCTCCTCGCCCGCCGATCCCGTCGATCGGTCGGCACCGAGACGCCCCGGCACCCTCCATCTGCGCGCACGCGTCCCAGTCGCGATGCGCAGCAGCCTCCTGGTCAAACCCGCGGCGGGCGGCGCGGCAGTCTCCTCCTCCCCTCTCACTCCCTTTTCCTCCTCCGCCACCGTCACCGGCGCGCGGAGGAGAAACGCACGCCACCTCACCGCAAGCGCCGCCACATCACCTGCATCCGGTGACGACAGCGCCAAGGCGCGTCGCGGCCGGCCCCCGCGCCAGTCGCCCGAGGCCACCGCGGCCGACGAGGACGACGGCGGCGCCGCGGCCGGGCAAGCGGGCGGCCCGCCGCCGCCGCCGACCGCGCCGCCGCCACGCCGCCGCCGCACCCCGGCCGAGGCGGCGCGCGACCGCTGGCGCGCCGCCGTGGCCTCGCGCGACCCCGGGTTCGACGCCGTGGGCCTGGTCGACAGCCTCGCGCCCGACCTGAACGACCCGGAGTGGCCGTCCAAGGTGGCCGACTGGCGCCAGTGGTGGCACGGCCTCCCCTCGGAGCCGCGGCCGCCGCAGGGGACGCGGCCGAGCGGCGGCGGCGCCGCGGCGGGCGGCGGCAGCACGGGGCGGCGCGGCGCGGCGCTGCCGGCCGCGGTCGGCTCGGGCCCCTACTGGGACGAGCGCGACGGCGCCGAGTTCTTCGCGACGGGCCGCTTGGCGCGCCGCAGGGCCCTGCTGGAGGCGTCGGCGCGGGGCGGCGGCGCGGCCGAGGCAGACGCCGCGGCCGCGGCCGCGGGCGTCGGCGGCGCGGGCGCGGCGTTCGGCGGCGGCTCCTCCTCGTCCGCCTCTTCGGCCGCCGCCGCCGCGCTCGTCGCGGCCGCCAACGCCGCCGCCGACCCGGACGCCGCCGCGTTCGGCGCCGAGGCCGAGGCCGAGGAGCAGGTGCTCGACCTCTCGCCCTTTCTGGCCGCGGGGGCAGAAGACGACGACGGCGACGACGGCGGCGGCGGCGGCGACCAAGACGGCGGCGGCGGCGGCGACCAAGACGGCCGCGGCGGCGGCGGCGAGGCGGCGGCGCTGGCGCGGGAAGGGGGCTACGGCCGCCGCGAGGCGCGGCGCCTGGCCGCCCTCTCGCGCGCCTTCGGCGCCTCGGGCGTTCAGCGCGGCGCCGGCGAGGCCGCCGCCCTCGCGCGCGACCGCCGCGCGCGCGGCACCGACGCCGACGCCGAGGCCGACGGCCTCGAGGACGCCTTCGCCCGCGAGTCGGGCGCCTTCGACGCTCTGCGCGCCGCCGCCGGCCGCCGCCGCCGCGCGCCGCCGCCGCCGGCGCTCGCCGGCGCCCCGGCGCAGCTGCCCGGCAATCCCTGGGGCCGGCGCCTGCGCCAGGAGCTGCCCGTCGCCCTGGCCAGCTCGGACGTCCTGCGCCAGGTGGGGCCCGTGCGCGCCACGCCCGGCGGCGTGCGCGACTACTGGGAGTCGCCTCCCGCGGGCGGGCGCCTCCAGCGCGACCCCAACCCTGCCTCGAGCCTCGCCGACCTGCGGGCGCGCGCGCACAAGCGCCGCCGCCGCGCGGCGCTCGACCTCCAGTGGCTGCGCCTGCGCGGCTCGCGGGCCCGGGGCGCGGGTCTGGGGCGCGACGGGGACTACTTCGCGCGCGACGCGCGCTCGGCCGCGCACGTGCGCGAGGAGGAGCGGCCGGGCGGCCTGCCGCGGCAGTGGGCGCGCGACGAAGTCGACGCGCTCTTGTGCGGCGGCGGCGACTTTGTCGCGCCGGGCGTGGCGGTGCCCAAGGCGGCGTGGATTTTGAATCCGCTGCTGCGCGCCGACATGCACGGGGACTACTGCGTGCAGCACGTGCCCACCACGGAGCAGTTCCTCGGGTCGATCGGGCGCCTGTGGGATAAAGGCGCGTCGGCCGTCACGCCCTCCGCTCGCGCCGCGCCGCCGGCGGCTGCCGCCGCTGCTGCCGGGGGAATGTCGGCGGCGCTGGCGGCGGCGGCGACGGCTGCGCGCAAGGGCGGCGGCGGCGTCCCGGGCGGCGGCGCCGGCCCCTCTGGCGCCTACGCGCGGCAGCTGCACGGCGGCCCCCTGCCCAACCCGCTCGTGGGCCGGCGCGTCGTCGTCCCTGCGGGCGGCAGCGGCGGCGGCGAGGCAGCCGGCGGCGGCGGCGGCGGCGCAGAGGAGGAGAAATTTGCCGTCGTCTTTGAGGCGCCGCTCAACCCCTGGCGCGCGGCGCGGCTGCGGCAGCTGGGCGCCGAGGTCGACGCCGCCGCGGGCGGTGCCGCGGGCGGGCTGGCCCGGGCGCACGGCAAGGCCCGGCGGCGCGCGGCCGAGGCGGCGAGGAAGAAGCTCGAGGCAGGCGGGCGCCTTTTGCCCGACGAGCTTGCGGCGCTGGTGGGTCCGGCGCTGGTGGGTCCGGCGCTGGCGGCGGGTCCGGCCGAGCGGGAGGGCGGAGGCGCGCCCGCTCCCTCGGCGGCGGAAGAGGGTGCGCCGTCGCCTGCCCCCCCGCCCGCCGCCGCCAAGAAGCGCAAGAGCAGGTCGACGACCGGCGGCGCTTGAAGTTTGAGGTTTTTGTGTTTTTGTTTTGCAGGAGAGAGCGGCCGCGACAACTGGTCGCGGGGCGGCGGCGGCGGCGCCTTCCGCCGGCGGCGTCGGCGGCTTCCTCCCCTCTCTTCCCCTACTAATCGCGCGGCGCGAGCCATCCTATGCAACAAACACACATCACCGTCTCTCTATCTCACCCTCGCGAACCATCGTACGCACAATCCACACACGTCCGCGCGCGCGCACACACACACACGCCCGCCGAAACAACACTCCTCGGTCTCCCCGAGGCCTGACGAAGAAACAGCAAAAAACAGGAGAGAGAGATGGTGGCCCGCCGCTGCGCGCGCCTGGGCCTCGGCCTGGCCGTCCTGGCCGTCGTGCTTGTCGGTGAGTGTCCTCCAGCACTGTGAACCTTTCGTCGCGGGGCGGTCGCAGGACCGAAAAGGAAGGAGTGGGGGGCGGGGCGGAGAGAGAGGCCGTGTGGACTGCGCCGTCCCTTCCGTTGGCACGCTCGCGTCCCGTTTCGTCGCTTCCCCCTTCCTTCCCCCCCTCCGGGAGGCGCGCGCGGCGCCGTTGGTGCAGGAGCCCCAGGCCATGCTCGGCCGCGAGAAGCGGGCCCGAACGCGCGCGCGTTTCGCGTCGCCCTTTGTCCGCGGCGCTCGCTGCCGCGGGGCCTGCCGCCGCCGCCTGCCGCCATCGCAACAGCAGGGTGCCGTCCACCCCCCCACGCCGCGCACCCCCCCGCTTTTGCCTCGTCGCCTTTTTTTCCCAGAGGGGTCCAAACCAACGTCGAAAACATCGCCAAACAACGCCAAACAACAACCCCTCATCAACACAACCAATCAACCAACAAAACCAGCAGCCGCGTCCCCCGCCTCCGCCACCCCCGGCCGCGCCTTGCTGCGCGCCGCCGACGCCAAGGACCTGTCCCAGCGCCTGCGGACGGCCGGCGCCCGCAAGGTCGCGCTGATGCTCGACCCCGAGGCGAAGCCACTAACATCCAGCAAGTCGGCCGCCTTCGAGGCGGTGGTGCGCGGGGACGCGCGCGAGCGCAAGTCGCAGGCCGAGGCGACGGACGGCGTGCGGCACGAGGGCCTGGTGATGGGCGCCACGCTGCAGGCCAAGGCCAAGATGGGCGTCGGCGAGTTTGCGGCGCGCGGCGGCGGCGGCGCCGCCGGCGGCCTGGACGCCGTCGGCGGCGCCGGCGCCGGCGCCGCGCTCGTGCCCGAGGCGGGGTCGTACTACGCGCGGCAGCCGGCGCCCCAGCAGCAGGCGCCGATGGGCGCCAAGGCGCGCCTGCGCTCGGGCGGGTTCCGCCAGGCGGCGCAGGACTCGGCGATGGCGCCGTCGTCCAGCGGCGAGGGAGTCGGCGGCGGCGACGCCGGGCAGCAGCAGGCGCCGGTGCCCTCGGCCATCGTGCCCGTCGACGCCTTTGGCAAGGCCGCCAAGGCGACGACGGCCACGCGCGCGATCTTCGGGTTCAACAACCTGGCGCAGGGCGTGCCCGGGTTCCTGTCCCGGACGCTGGCCGGGCGCACGGTGACCACCGCTGTTTGAAAAAAGACGACGACACGCGGCGCTGGGCGGCGCTTAGCTGAGCGTGCGCTCGTCTCGCCCGCTCCTCCCCCTCGTCGCCGTCCTCGTCTCACCCGCTCCGAAAAATGTTTTTAGAAGTCGTCGTGCTCCTCGTTCCTCCTCCTCCTCCACCTCCCTCGCGCGCGCGCTTGCTCCTTGCCCGCGCGCGCGCATTACTGTAACGACAAAGTCCCGGGGTTTTTAACACGCGCATCCATCCGTCCGAAAAAGACACACGAAAATAATTCAAAGCCCGACGAAGAGCTCGAGCGAGGGCCCAGCCAGAACGCCGCCCCCGCCGCCGCCCCTGCCGTCCTCCTCCCCCTCTCCGCCCCCGGCGTCCGCCGCCGCCACAGGCCGCCACTCCACGCGGTAGTCCGGCAAGGCGTGGTGCCCCGCGCGCATCACGGCCGCCGCCAGCGGCACCTCGACCACGGCCCCGGGCGCGAGCCAGCGCCCACCGTTCCCGCCGCCGCCGCTCGTGCCGTCGCCGCCGCCGCCGCCGCCCTCGGCCTCGCCCGCCACGGCCAGCCGCGTCGCGCCGACCCAACAGACCTCGGGCCCCGGCGCGAGGCCCGCCTGCACCGCCTCCGGCTGCTGCGGCTGATGCTGCTGCTGCTGCTGCTGCTGCTGGTGGTAGCGCGGAGACGGCGCGGAATACCCGGCAAAGGCGGCGTCGGGCGGCGGCGGCGGCGGCAGCGGCGGCGGCGGCGGCGCGGAGCGGGCGACGTGCCATGCGTTGGCGGCGGCCGCCCTCGCGGCGGCGGCGGCAACGCGCTGGGCGTCGCCCGCGTCGCCCAGGAGCACGTCTACGGCGCAGGGGCGGTCGCCCGCGTTGGCGACGCGCAGCACAAGAGCGACCAGGCAAAGGGGCGACGCGGCAAAGTCGTGCGGCACTGCCGCCGGAGCCGTTGCGGCCGCCGCGCCGCCGCCGCCGCCGCCGCAGCCGCCGACGCCGCCGCCCGACGACGCGCCCGCCGCGTCCGCGTCCGCGTCCGCCGCCGCCGCCGTCCGGCGAGCCAGCGCCAGCGAGAGCTGGATCGGGTGCTCGCGCAGGGGCGCCAGGGCGTCCGCCAGCAGCAGCACGCCCGCCCGCGGGGGCGGCGAGGCCGGCGAAGAGAAGGAGGGGCCGTCGGCCGCCCCCGGCGACAGGCGCCAGCACAGCGCCAGGTCGACCGCCGTCGGCGGCGCGCGCGGCGGGGCGCCCGCGGCCGCCGCCACCGCCGGCCCGCGGCCCCGCAGCCAGCGCTGCCCGTGCAGCCGCTGCGCGCGCAAGAGCTCCTCGAGGAGCGGGACCGACGCGCCCGGCCGCAGGGACGAGGGACCTGGAGGAGGAGGACGAGGCAGCAGGCGCGCGCCGACGGAGGCCTCGTGCCCGGGCTCGACGGGGGCCTCCAGCGGAAGCAGCGGCGGCGGCGGGAGCGTCGGCGGAAGCGTCGGCGAAGGCAGCGGAGGCGAGGAGGTGAGGAACGGCTGCTGCTGCCGCTGCTCTCCGTCCCAAGGCGGCGGCTCGATCGCCCAGGCGGCGCCGCCGGCGTGCCCTTGCCGCCCGAAAAGCGCGGGCAGCGCGCCCAGGCCCGTCAGGGTGGGCCGCGCGCCGACGCGCGCGGCCTCGACGTCCACGCGCACGTCGATCGCGCCGAGGGCGCCGCCGTCGGGGCTGCCGCCGCCGCCGCGGGCGGCCGCGAGCCGGCGGCAGCGGAGGAGCGGCAGGACGGTGAGCTGCCAGGCCAAGCGCGCGAGCCGGCACGGCAGCTCCCCGGCCCCGGCGGCGCGGGACGGCTCGCAGTACCAGGCGAGGCGGAGCGAGGCCGCGCCCGGGCGCGAGGCGAAGACCCAGAGCGTGGCGGAGGCAGACTCGCCCGGCCGCAGGACAAACAGGGCGGCGGCGGCGGCGGCGGCGCTTGCGCTTGCGTTTGCGGCGGCGGCGGCGGCGGGAGGGCCGCCGGGCTCGGGGGGCTCGCCCCCTCCTCCTCCTCCTCCTCCTCCTCCTCCGTCTCGTCCCGGGTGGCGCGCCCACGTCGCGCTCCCCGAGAGCGCGGCCGCACGGGGCAGACCGGCCTGCAGCTGCCGGCGCAGGGAGACGGACGCGGGCGCCTCGTCCGGCGGCGGCGTTCTGGCCGACGGCGCCGCCGCCGCCGCCGAGAGCGCCGCCGGGGGCGCCGCCGGGGCGCAGCCTCCTCCCGCCGCCGCTCCGTGCGTCTCTTGCGCGAGCGGGTCCGGCACGAGCTCCTCCGCCGCCGCGTCCTCGGCCAGGCACAGCCCCGCGAGCGCGTCGTCCGGGGCCGCGGCGTCCGATCCGCCGCCGCCGCCCCGCTGCCGCGGCAGCGACAGCACCAGCGCCAGCGGCGGAGGGGCGGTGCCGTCCGCGCCCCCCGCGCCCCCCGCGCCGCCGGCCGCCGCCGCCGCCGCCGCCGCTGCGTTCCCCCAGCGCCGCCGCCCGCCGTCGTCCTCGTCCACCTCCTCCGCGAGCGCCGACTCGTACGCGAGGGCGACGTTGCGGGCGGGGCACCCCCCGACGTTGCGGACCGTCAGGGTCGCGCGGAAGATCTCACCCGCGTAAACGGTCGGGGGCAGCGGCAGGGCCGGGCGGGGGGGCGCCGTCGTTCCAGCCTCGGTCGCCGCCGCCGCCGTCGCGCCCGTCGCCGCCGCCGCCGCTGCTGCCCCTGCCGCTGCCCCCACGGCGCCCGCCGGCGCCCATGACGCCAGCGTGGCCTCGAGCCGCGGCATGGGCGGCGCCACCCGGAAGAGCAGGCGCTTGGACGGCGGCGGCGGGTCCCCCGCGCGCTTGGAGCGCCCCGGACCGGGGGCCGCGGGGGCCGGCGGCGCCCCTCCGGCCGCGCGCCCCGGCGTCGGCGGCGGAAGGGGCGCCCGGCCCTCTGCGGCGCCGCCCAGGGCCCAGGCCACGCCGGCGACGCGGAGCCACCCGCCGGCGGACCGGGCCGAGGGGCGCGCGAGGAGGCGCCGCGTGAGGCGCTCGCCCGGGCAAAGCGCGAGCTCGGCAAAGGGGGTGTGGACCTCTGCGGCGAGGGGGGCTCGGGGCGCCGGGCCGGCGGCGGCGGCGGCGGCGGCGGCGGCGGGGGCCTCTGCGGCCGCCCCCGCCGTCGTTGTCGTCGGCCCTGCGGCCGCCGACGACACCTCCGACGAAGCGCAAAACTCGCACAGCAGCCGCACGTGGGTGAGCGACACCGGGACGGCCAGGGGGTTGTGGAACGCGACGTCCACGCCGATCTCCTCGCCGGCCGCGACCGTGTTGAACGGCGCGCCGCGCCAGGCGGCCACGGCAGGGGACGCCGCGGGCCGCTTGGCGGCCGCAGCGCCCGCGGCCAGCGAAGCCGCGGCGCTCGCGACGGCGGCGTCGCGGCGCGACGGGGGCGGCGGATGCTCGCCCGCAGCCGCCGCCGGTGCTGCTGCTGCCGCTGCCGCTGCCGCCGCGGCCGCGAGCTCGAGGCGCTCCCAGTCGCCCTCCGGCACGGCCTGCGCCGCGGGCCCGTCCGTGCAGCGCATGCCGGCGCAGCGGGTCCAACCGCCGGACGCCGAGGGGGCGGCAGTGAGGGCGGAGGGGAAGGGTAAAAAGTTGCCGCCGCCGCCGCCGCCGCCGTCCACAGACCACTCGCCGCCGCCGTCGCCGCCGCTGCCGCCGCCGCCGCCGCCGTCGCCGAGCGACACGCGCGGCACGGGCAGGCCCTCGACGATCGGCAGGCCTGAGGCGCGGCTCAGGCGCGAGAGCACCGCCAGGCGCCGGAGGGGGGCGGTCGCCGCGGCGAGCGACTCGGGGGAGAGCGGCAGGGCGGCCGGGAGGCCGACGCCCCGGCCCTCGCCGTTCTCGCTCTCTGGCGGCGGCTCGGCCAGCAGGCTGTAGAACGCTCGCGCGAGCGCCTCGTCGTCCAGCTCCGCCGCGCTCAGCGACGTGACCGCCGCAACGACCTGGGGCTGCTGAAACCCGGCGGACAACGCCACCGCCCTCGTCCCGTCGCGGCCGCTGCCGCTGCCGCCGCCGCCGCCGCTGCCGCCGCCGCCCAAAGATGACACCTCTGCCGCCCAGCGCCCGGCTGCCGCCGCAAACGCCTCGACGCGCGCCTGCTGCGCGGCGGGCGCCCGATGCCCGCACTCGAGGAGCGCGGCGGCCTGCGCCAGGGCGTCCGCCGCGGCCCAGGAGGCACCGGCAGGAGCACCCCTTCCTTGAGTGCCCCCAGCGATCGTCGCCGCCGCCGCCGTCGCCGCCGCCGCCGCCGCCTCCCCCGCCTCGGCCTGCGCCTGCGCCGCGCGTCGCGCCAGGGCGTCGTGAAAGTGCTCGTCGATGAAGCGCCACCCGGCCCCCTCGTACACCCCCTGCGCCCGCTCGTAGCACGCGGCCGCGAGCCCCGGCTGGCGCGCCGCCTGGAACCGCAGGCCCGCGAGGACGGTGTGAAAGGCGAACCGCCGGCGCTGCGGCGACGGGCGCGGCGGCGCGCCGCGCGCGGGCGCCAGCAGCAGCCCCGCCGCGCGCTCGAGCAGCAGCGCGGCGCGCGCGTTCTCGTCGTCAAAGTGCGCGCGCATCAGGGCCGCGGCGGCGAGGGCCGGGCGGCCCTGGGCCTCGTGCCAGGCGGCGCAGCGCAGCATCGCGCGGGTCGCCAGCATCCGGCACAGGCGGGCGGCGGCCGGGAGCGATTGGGGGGGCGGCGGCGGTTGCTGCTGCTGCTGCTGTTCTTGTTGTTCCTGTCGCTGCTGCTGCTCCTGCTGGGCCGCCGCCGCGGCCGCGGCCGCCGCCCGGCTGTAGTGCTCGAACGCGCGCAGGAAGTAGCGCGCGGGGTCGCCGCCCGCGGGCGACGAGGCGGCAGACGCCTGCGCCAGCGCGGCGGCGAGCGGGTTGTGAGGGCCGCCGCCGGGCCCCGCGCCTCCGCCGCCACCGCCGCCGGCCTCGCCGTGGACGCTCCCCGCGGCGCTGCTGCCGGGCGGCGTGGCAAACCCGTCGCCAGACGTGCCGTTGGCCGAGGGGCCGCCCGCCGCGGGCGAGAAAAAGCCCCCGACGCTGGCCCCCCCGCCGCCGCCCCCGCCGCCTCCCCCACCCCCGCCCCCGCTCCCGCCCCCCTGGCCCGAATGCTGCTGCTGCTGCTGCTGCTCCCGCTGCTGCTGCTGCTCCCGCTGCTGCTGCTGGGCCGCCGCCGCCGACATCACGCAGCACACCGCCAGCGCCTCCTGCGCCGCCGCGTACCAGGCGTGCTGCCCCGCCGCGAGGTAGTCGGCAGACGCGAGGCGGTAAGCGGCCGCCGCCGGCGCCCACCGCCGCAGCAGAGTAAGCAGGTCCCCCAGCTGGCGCATCTGCCTCTCGGGCGAGTCCCACGCGTACGTGTTCTGCTGCTGCTGATAGGCCTGCTGCGGGTGCTGCCCCTGCTGCCCCTGCTGTGAGGCCTGCGACCCCGAGCCGGACAGAGCCGGCGAGAAGAGGCCGCCGAGGCCGCCGCCAACGCCGCCGCCGTCGCCGCCGTCGCTGCCGCCGCCGCCCGCGCCTTTGGCGAGAAAGCGGCGGAGGCGGTTGCCGAGGCCCCGGCGCGAGGCGGTAACGGCGGCGTCGAGGCGCGCGAGGCGCTCCTCGAGGCGCGGGAGCAGGGTCCCGGCCGCGATGGCCGCGACGACCGAGCGCGCGGCCGAGACGTCGCCGGCAGAGAGGGCGGCGCCCAGCGGGGTCGCCGCCGTCGCCGTCGCCGCCCATGCCACCCCTGACGCTCCTGCTGCTGCCGGCGCCGCGTCCCCCTCTCCCGCGTAAAGCTCGCCCGCGCAGCCGCAGGCCACAGCGCCCGGGGCTCCGGGGGCTGCGCTGGCGCTGTCCGCGGGCAGCCGCGGCGGCCGCACGGCTAAGAAGGCCTCGGGAAGGAGGCCCACCGGGACGGCTGCGGCTGCAGCGGCTGCGGCAGCGGCAGGAAGCTCAGCCGCCACCGCCTCTGCCTCTGCCTCCGCCTCCGCCCAGCGCGAGTTGACCCGCAGCACCGTCACGTTGGGCGCGCCGAAGCGGTGCCGCAGTGACGTGGCGTTGTCCCGCACGCGCCCGGCCCGCGCCTGCCGCGCCGAGTCCTCCGCCGCCGCCGCCGCCCCGCCCGCGCCTGCGCCCGAGGCGCCCGCCGGGGAGAGCGCCTCTGCGGCCTCTGCCGCGGCGTCGTCCAAGAGGACGTAGTGGCGCGGGAACGCCGGGTCGCGCAGGAGCTGGCGGATGGCGGCGGCGGTGGGGCACCAGGCCGCGGGGGTCACGGGGGAAGAGGCGGCAGTCGTCGCGGCGGCGGCAGCAGGCGTCGAAAAAGAGGATGCGGCGGCGGCGGCTGCGGCTGCGGCGGCTGCGGCTGCGGCGGTGGCGGCGGCGGCGGCGGCGGTGGCCATCGGGGCGGGCTGCCCGCGCAGCAGCGCCTCGGCGTGCCCGACGGGGTCGCGCACGTCGGCCGGCAAGACGTACACGCAGGCGACGGGCAGGTCGAGCGACTCCTGCGGGCAGAAGGCCAGCAGCCGGTCGAACTCGGACGCGTAGGCCAGGAACCAGGGGAAGGCCGCGGACGAGGCGGCGGCGGCGGCGTCGGCAAACGAGGCGCCATTGGCGGCGGCGGCGGCGGCCGCGAATCGGGGGGGCGACGCCAAACCCCCCGCGGAGGCGGCCGTCGCCGGGGCTCCTGTTCTTGACGGCTCTGCCGCCGACTGCCCAGCACCGTCAGGGTCATTGACAGATGCTCCACCGCCGCTCGCCGGGCCGACCTGCGCGCGGAGCAAAGAAGGCGGCGGCGGCGGCGGCGGCGGAGACGGGAGCAGAAACCCCGCTGCCGCGCCCGCCGCTCCCTGTTGCGCCGCCGCCGCCGCCGCCGCCACCGCCGCCGCCGCGTCGGACATCGCCTGCCGGCAGCGCGCGTCCGCCGCCTCGGGCCGCGCGGGCGCCGCCGCCCCCGCCGCCACGAAGCGCAGCTCCAGCTCCGTCACGCGCGCGACGACGCCGTCGCCCACGCGCACGGGCACGTTGAGCCCTGTCACCCGCGCCTGCGTCCGGAGCAGGTCCACGACGGTGGCGCCGCCGTTGCGCGCGGCGAGCGCGGCGTCGGCGCCGGGCGCGGCGGCGACCAGGACGACGGGGCGCATGCGGTGGCGCAGCGACGCCGACAGGGCCTGGAGGCCCGGCTGTTGATCCGACATGTTCGTTGGTCCCTCCTTCGTTGGCCCTTTTGCCCCCGCGTTTCGAAAAAGGGGGTTCACTTTCCTCGCAAAAAAGAGGTGGGGGTGAACCAAGACTGGGTCGCCGAGGAGCTCTCGCTCTCTCTACGTGTCGAGGTCGGCACCGCTGAAGAGAAGAGCGAGAGACAGACAGATGGGGAGAGACTCTTGGCTTGAGAGCGATCGACGGCAGCGGGCAATGACGAGCGTCGGTGATCGCCAAGCGAGGCGTCGCCGCCGACCTCGACGTGCACATGACCCGCTCGCGTCCTCCTCCGCCCGCCGCGTCACACCAATCGCGCTCCTCCCCTTTTGGCGCACACAAACGCAATCGCACACGCGCCAGTGTCTCTACGCCGCTTTCCGAGGGAGAGAGCGCGAACCGAGCACCAAGGCTAGAGAGGGGAGGAGAGAGAGAGGGAAGAACAGGAGGAGAGGGAAGAGACATGCGAACCGCGGTGCTCCTCCTCCTGTGCGCGCTGTGGGCGCAGCCCGCGCTGGCCGTGCCCAAGGGGTTCGATGTCGGCGACCGTGTCAAACTGTACGCATCAAAGGCAGGGCCGTACATAAACCCGAGGTGAGGCGGTTGAGGGAGTCCCACCTGACGGTTGAGGACAAGAGGGAGGAGGAGGGAGGAGGAGGAGGAGGGACGCGCTCGTCTTGCGCCATGTCTCCAGGACTGGGCAATGCCGCGGCGCGCCGCGGCACAGAGGTCGCCGAAGGTGTTTCCTCGGCAGCGCGGCCGACGCCAGCATCGCCAGCCCTCCTCGAGCGGCGTTCACCGCCGACGCGCGCTCGCGACGCCGACGCCGCAACGTTCGCGCCCGCACCGCGAACCGAACGGGCCAAGTACCGATCCGCCGCCGCCCCTTGTTTGCTTCGACCCACCAAAAAAACCCACCACAGCGAGACGTACGAGTACTACAAGCTCCCCTTCTGCAAGCCCAAGGATGGCGTCAAGTGGAAGACCTTGGGCGTCGGCGAGGTGAGAGCAAAAGAGAGAGAGAAGAAAGTCGCCGCCGCGCCGTATCATCGCTTTGCTCCCTCCCCCTCGCCCCACTCGCGCCGCACAAAACACTCTTGCTAAAATCCTCTCCTCTTCCTCCATCTCTCCGCAACCCCCAAAACACCACCCCTCACCCCGCCCTTTCTCGCCAGATCGTCGACGCCAACCGCATGGCCACCCTGCCCTACGACCTGACCTTCCGCACCGACAAGGCCGAGCCCCAAAAAGTGTGCACGGTCTCTCTCGACGGCGCCGCGCTGCAGGCTCTGCGGCAGGCGGTGCGCGACGACTGGTACTACCAGCTCTACTACGACGACCTGCCGGCGTGGGCGTTCGTGGGCAAGGTGGAGAAGATCGTCCCGGCGGGGGTGGTGGGGGCGGCGGCGCCCACGTTCAGGTGCGGGGCCGGGGCGCGGGCGGGCGGGCGAAGGGCGGAAACGCGTTTGGGGGGGTCGGGTTCGTGCTGGTGTGCTCGGTTGGCGCCAAGCACAACCCCTACTGCTGGTGCTCTCTCTCACCTCCTCGCAAAATCACGACGCGCACAACTCACACACAAGAAAACACCCAAGAACGCCGCCGCCGCCAAGAACAAAAACACAAAAACACAAAAACGCCCTCTCTCAACAACAACAAAACAAAAACGACAGCATCCTCCTCTTCACCCACCTGCACTTCGACATCAAGTACAACGAGGCCGAGGGCCACGTCATCGAGTGGAACGTCCTGCCGGACCCGGCCAGCGCCGTCGAGGTGGGCGAGGGCGCCGCCTCGGACCCGCTGGAGATATCTTTTTCCTACACCGCCCGGTGGCAGCGGACCGACGCCAAGTACGCCGACCGGCTCGCGCGCTACGAGCGGCTGCCGCTCAACCCCGTGCACCTGGAGATCCACTGGTTCTCGATCGTCAACAGCTGCGTCACTGTCCTGCTGCTGACGGGGTTCATGGCGACCATCCTGACGCGCGTGCTGCGCGCCGACTTTGCGCGGTTCTCGGGCGGGAACGGCGGTGGCGGCGCGGGCGGCGGCGCGGGCGGCGGCGGCGCGGGCGGCGGCGCGCTGATGGGCGGCGGCAGCGGCGGCGGCGGCCCGGGCGACGAAGAGTCCCTCGGCCTGGGCGTCGGCGCCGGCGGCGACGAGGACGAGAGCGGGTGGAAGTACGTGGCGGGCGACGTCTTCCGCTTCCCGCCGCGCCGATCGCTGTTTGCCGCCTTTTTGGGCACAGGCACGCAGCTGCTGCTCCTCTCGCTCTGCATCTTTGTCCTCGCGCTCGTGGGCGCCTTCTACCCTTACAACCGGGGGGCCCTGTTCACCGCGCTCATCGCGCTGTACGCCCTGACCTCGGGCGTGGCCGGGTTTGTGGCGGCCTCGACCTACCGGCAGCATGGCGGAGGGAAAGGGTGGGCGCGCAACGTCGCGCTCACCGTCGCCGTCTACTGCGGCCCCTTCTGCGCGGCGTTTTGCTTCTTGAACACGGTGGCCATCGCCTACCGCTCCACCGCCGCCCTGCCCTTCGGCACCATCGCCGCCATGGTCGCGCTCTGGTCGCTCGTGACCATTCCGCTGACGGTCTTGGGGGGCGTGGCGGGACGGAATTCACGGGTCGAGTACGACGCGCCCTGCCGGACCAACAAGTACCCGCGGGAGGTGCCCTCCTTGCCGTGGTACCGGGGGTTGGTGCCGCAGATGGTGCTCACGGGCTTCTTGCCCTTTAGCGCCATCTACGTCGGTGAGTTTGTGTTGCTTTCTCTTGATGGGTTTTGTTTTCTTTTTGTTTGAAGCGGGGGACTCCGCCTCTTTTAACACGCCTCTCCGCCGCCCCCCCCGCCTCAATTCGAATCGCTAAAAGCAAACCCAAAAACAAACCAAACCAAATACCAAAAACAAAGAGCTCTACTACATCTTCGCCTCCGTGTGGGGCCACAAGGTCTTCGTGGTCTGGCCCGTCCTGGCCGTCGTCTTCGCCATCCTCGTCGTCGTCACCGCCTTTGTGACGATCGCGCAGACTTATTTCCAGCTGGCCGCCGAGGACCACCGGTGGTGGTGGCGCGCCTTTTTGTGCGGCGGGGGAACGGCCGGGTTCGTGTACGCGTACGCGGCCTACTACTACGCGTTCCGGTCGAGCATGGGCGGGTTTATGCAGGCGGCGTTCTTCTTCGGTTACAACGCCACGGCCGCCTATGGCCTGTTTTTGCTGCTTGGAACCGTGGGCTTTCGGAGCAGCGAGGTGTTCGTGCGGCGCATCTACGCGGCGGTCAAGCTCGACTAGAGGCGGGCGGGGCAGGCGGGCGGGGGGCTTGGGGGCGCGCGCGGGAAGAGGAAGTCGATTCACCCTTCCCCCCCCCCCATTTTCCCCGCTGCAGCCCTCCCTTTCGCGCCGACAATCCCGCCGCCGCCGCCGCCGCCGCCCGCTGCGCAGCCTCCGCCCCCCCCGCTGCAACAAACCCGCGATCAGAATCATGTGCTGGCCTGTGTGTCTTGTCTCAGCCAGGATCGACCCCGACGACAGCCCTTCATTTTTACAAAATTTCTTCCCCCCCCCACCAAGGCTAAATTTCCGGCCGCTGCCCTGCTTCGCGCGTTCACACGCCCGTTGGCGAAAGCACAAAAAAAAAAAAAACGACGGAATCTGAACGAACGCTTGTCCTCCTTTTTTTTTTCCTCTCTTGACAAGGTCCGCGCCTGAGCGGCGCGTGTAAACAAGCCAGAGAATCGATTTCTTTACTTGTTTGCAGTACCACCACTAAAGCAGGCGCCGCCGCCGCCGCCCCTGCTGTCCGCCCCCCACCGCCGCCCCCCGCTTGTCCCCGCCAGATCGCCGCTCTTCTCACTCACTGGAGCAGGCGCCCCACCGCGTCCAGGTGCACGTCGTTGGTCAGCGTAAAGGCCGGGACGCGCACCCCTCCCCCGCCCCCGCCCGCCCCTGGCCGCGCCTCGCCCGCCACCAGCACCTGCAGCCGGCGCGAGGGGCCCACCACCGCCGCGCGCGCGGCCAGCTGCAGCCTGCAGGCGAGCGGCTCGTCGTCGCCGCCGTCGCCCGTGCCCGCCGCGCCCGCGACCAGGTCGGCGGCCGCGCCAAACCACGCGTCCAGGCGCCGCAAGGCGTCGCCGCCCTGCCCTCGCACATGCCGGGCGACGGCGACGGCCGCCGCGCGGGACAGTGCTGCGGCGCGGGCGGGCGGGATGCCCGACTCAAAGGCGACGCGCCCGAGCTCGGCCGTCACCTTGGCCAGCGGGCAGGTGCGCGCGGCGACCATGGCGGCGGCGGCGGGTGGGCGGTTGAGCGCGCGGGCGCGGGCGCCGCCGGGGCCGGGCGTCTCGGGGGCCGGGCTGCCGACGGGCGCCGAGGACGCGGGCGAGGACCCCCAGGGCCCGCCGCCCTGGCCCTGGCCGCCGCCGCTGCCCATGCCGACGCGAAAGGCGAAGAGGTCGCCGTACGCGGCCAGCAAGGAGGCCGCGAGCGCCGCGCGGCTCTGGGCGTCGGGGTCGGCGGCGGCGGCGGCGGCGGCGGCGGCGGCGGAAGAAGCAGCGGCGCCGCCGACCAAACCCGTCGCCTGCGCCCCCTGCGCCGCCGCCGCCTGCACCTCCCTCGCCCTCTCGGCCGCCGCCGCCGCCGCCTCTGCCATCACGCCCGCCAGCGCGCCCGCCAGCTTCTCCTCGTCCAGCCGCAGGGCCATCTGCAGCCCCTCGACGAACAGCGTGCCGACGCACATCTGCTCCCCGTCCTCGTCCAGCTCGCCCGCCGCCCGCGCCGCCGCCGCCGCCGCCGCCGAGACGGCCGCCGCGCGCTCCTCGCCGCCGACCTCGGCGGCAGTGATGGCGGCGGCCGCCGCCTCCGCCGCCGCCAGCGACGCCTCGCCGTACGCCGCCGCCTGCACGCGCTGCAGCACGCGCCGGACCTTGGCCGCGAACGAGCGCGGGGCGTCGGCCGGGTGCGGCAGCATCAGGTCGAGCGCGGCGCCGGGAGCGCCGCCGGCGGCCGCACGGAGGCGCTCGGCCAGCCGCCCGGCCGGCGCCTGCAGCTCGAGCAGCACGGGCCCCTCGAACCGTGCGCGCTCGAGGCTTAGGCCGAATCCGCGCGCGTCCCCCGCGGCGGCCACGTGCGCCTCGCCCGAGGTAAAGCGCGCCGTGAAGGCCGACAGGCGGCGCGCGGCGCCGGCGTGCCAGCCGTCGAGCGAGGCGAGCTGGTCGGCGAGCGGCCTCGCCGCCGCGCGCGCCGCCAGCGCGAGCCGGAGGCGCCTCAGCCGCAGCGGCCGCCCCTCGGCGGCGGCGGCCGCCGCGGCCGCGCCCATCTCGGAGCGGCTGGGGTGCGCGGCGGAGGCCGAGGCCGCGGCGTCGGCGGCGGCGGAGCGCGCGTCGCCCGCGCCGCCGGCGCCGCCCGGCGGCTGCCCCCCACCGCCCGCGCCGCCGCCGCCGCCGCCGCCGCCGTTCCCGCCGCCGCCGCCGCCGCCGCCGCCGGGCTCGGCGCCGTGCGCGTCGCGCGCGAGGCGGCAGAGCCATGCGTGCGCCGCGTCCAGCACCGCCTCGACGTCCACGCGCGCCTCGAGGCGCTGGACCTCGAGGTTGAGCTTGACGGGCTGGCGGGAGAGCGTGGCGACGGGCCCCTCGGCCAGAGCGCGAAAATCAAAGGAGCGCGGGAGACCGCCGCCATTGCCGCCGCCGCCGCCGCCAACGCCAGCGCCGGCCGTCGTCCCTCCTCCCCCCCCTCCGGCGAGCATCTCGTCCAGCGCCGCCTGCCAGCACTCCAGCAGCCTCGGCCACGCGGCCGTCGCGTGGTACCGGTCGTAGAAGCGGCAGAGCTCCGAGATCGACCCGGGCGCCCGCGGGCTGTAGGGCAGAAGGCCGCCGCCGCCGAGGCTGACGCCGCCGATGGGGGCGCCTTGCTGCGGCGGCGGCGGCTGCTGCTGCTGCTGCTGCCGGGCGCCGGCCGCCGGCGCCGCCGCTCCTCCCCCTCCCGCCGCCCCTGCCAGCCCAAAGGTCATGCCAAAGTATCGGTCGCGCTGCTGCTGCAGCAGCGCCGCCAGGGCCCTGCCCTGCAGCTCGTCCAGTCCGCCCAGCGCCGCGCGCGCCGCCTGCGCCGCGCGCAGCCGCTTGGCGCCGGACGCCGTCGCGTCGCCGCCGCCGCCGCCCGCGCCGCCCGTGCCGCCGCCGCCGCCCGTGCCGCCGCCGCCGCCCGTGCCGCCGCCGCCGCCGACGTCGGCCGGCCGGAGGCCCAGGTGCGCTCTCAGGGGCGCCAGCGGCGGGCCCTCACACCGCAGCTCCCCGCGCGCGAGCAGCGTGCGCCTGCCCGCCGCCGCCGCGTGCTCGCCCAGCTCCGGGGGCAGGCTCGTCATCAGCGCGCGCGACAGCAGCGGCGGCACCGCCAGGTTCATCGCCGTTTTCAGAACGGCCGGCGGCAGCGGCACCGAGGCGCCCTCCGCTCGCCGCTCGAGAGAAAGCACCTGGAAGCTAGCGCACGCGCCGCGCGCGATGCCGTCGGCGGCGGCGGCGGGGGAGGTGTCGGCCACCCAGACGCCCACGGGGGCACCGCTGGCGGCGGCGGCGGCCTCGGCGGCCAGGAGGGCGTCGCTGTTGATCGAGGACTGCGCCGCCGAGGAGGCGCCGCCGCCCCGGCGCCGAGGCCGGTAGCACAGGCGCACGCGGATGGCCACGCACGCGTCCAGCTCGAGCTCGCGGACGCTGATCTCGGGGACGCGGGTGCCCTTCTCGCCGGTGAGCTCGAAACCCTCGGCGAGGACGACGACGCGGGCGCCGGCGGCCGGAGGGCGCGGCGGGGCGGCCGCGGGCGGCGGCGCGCCCCGCTGGTGCTGCTGCTGGTGCTGCTGCTGTTGTTGCTGTTGCTGGGCCGCCGCCGCCTCAGCCAGGATCGAGGGCTCCATCGCGCTGCCACGCGCCATGTCGATGACGCGGGCCGCGGCCGAGATGCGGGGCTGGTGCGCCGTCGGGACGGCAGCAGCGCTCCCGCCGCCGGCGCCGGCGCCGCCCGCGCCCGAGGACGACGGCGGCGCCGACGGCGCCGGCGCCCACGACTGGCGCACGGGGCTAGACCCGCGGCTCGTGGGCGCGCCCGCGCTCGCCCCGCCCGCCAGCTCGACCGCGCCGAATGTGGCGAACGGGTCCTCGTCGCTCAGGTCGCCGGCGCCGCCGCCGCCGCCGCCGACGCCCGCCGCGCGCGCCTGCCGCGCCCCGGCCGCGCTCAGGCGCCCGCGCCGCAGGAAAGACCCGCTGCGCCTCACGCCGGCGGGCGGCGGCCCGCCCGCGGCCGGCGACGGCGGCCCCTGCTGCGCGGGCTGCTGCCAGGCCGCCGCCGCCCCCTGCTGGCCCTGCCCCTGCCACACGCCGCCACCGCCATTCCCGCCGCCGCCGAAACCGCCGCCGCCGAACCCGCCGCCGCCGCCGCCGCCGCCGATGCCCGCCTCTGCCAGCATCTGCCGCCCCTCCTGCACCAGCCGAGAGTCGGCCAGCCGCAGCGCGCCCTCCTGCAGCCGCCCCTTGCCGTCCTGCACGATCTTGGAGTCGGCGAGGCGCGCGGCCCCCTCGCGCAGGCGCTGGCGGCCCTCGGCGAGGCGCTGGCGGGACTGGTCGGCGAGGCGGCGGACAGAGGCGGACGTCAAGGGGCCGTCGGCTGCCGCCGCCGCCCCCCCGCCTCCGCCTGGCGCGCCGCTGCCGCCGCCGCCGCCGCTCGCCAGCGAAAACGAGCCGCCGCCGCCGCCGCCGCCGGCCTCGGACGCCGCCCTGCCGATCCCACCGCCACCGCCGAGCCGGCCGCTAAAGGTGTTGAGAAAGCGGGCGACGCGGCGCTGGGGCTTGGGCAGGTGAAGGGGCACCTGCGGGGGCAGCTGGAGCTGCTGCATTGCCCAGGAGGGAGGGCGGAGGGGGCGGCGCGTGCGGCGACTGCTGCGACGGCGGCGGCGGAGGAGAGAAGGGCGCCGCCTCTGCGGCAGCAGCAGCGGCAGCAGCAGAACCGCCGCCGGCCCCGTCCGACGCCACGGACGCCGCCCCGTACTCGCTGTGCGCACATTCGCTCTCCGCGCCGCCGTCGCGCGCGGAAGGCGGGCGAGGGGGCAGGCCGGGCGCGAACGACTCGCTGCTGGCGGCGCCGCCGTCGACGCTCGGGGAAAAGCCGCGCCCGCCTCCGCCGCCGCCGCCGCCGCCGCCGCCGCCATTGCCGCCGCCGCCGCCGCCGGCACCGCCGCCTCCAACAACCCCCCCGGCAGCGACGGGAATCCCCCCTGCCGCGGCGGCCGCCGCGGCCCCCGCCGCGGCGATGGCGGCGCCCGTAGCCGAGGGCCCGGGGTAGGGCCGGGGCGCGGCCGCGGCGGCCGCGGCCGCGGCCGCCGCCGCCGCCTGCTGCGCCTGCTGCTGCGCGGCCGGCCCGCCAGCCGGGGGGGCGACGCCGCCCAGCGAGGCGGTGAAGCGGACGATGCCGTCCGCGCCGTACTCGAGCGACGCCTCGAACCCGACCTGCAGCTCGGCGATGTGGATGGCGCGCGTCCCAAAATAGATACTGTTGGCGCCGCCGCGCACGCGCCACCCGCGGGACCGCGGGAAAGCGAGCGCGAGGCGCACCCTGTCGAGGCGGCCCTCGCAGCGCGCGAGCGCGTCGGCGGCGCGCGCGGCGACGGCGGCCGCCTCCTCCTCGACCTCCTCGGCGGCGGCGACGGCAGCGGCGGCAGCGGCGGCCTCGGCGGCGGCGCCCGGGATGGCGGCGGCGACGGCAGCGGCGCGCTGGGCCGCGGCGGCCGACAGCGCTTGCTGCTGATGCCCGGCGCCGGCAGTCGAGCCGGCCGCCGCCGCGCGCCGCCGCTGCGCGTCCAGGTCGGAGCGCACGGACGCCACCTCCTCCTCGAGCATGCGCCGCGTGTCTTGCAGCACCACGACCTTGACGCGCGCCAGCTCGCGCTCGTCGCGCCGCATAAGAGCGGGGGCGGCTGAAGCAGAGGCGGAGGGGCCGCCGCCACCGCCGCCGCTGCCGCCGCTGAGCTGCGAGAGCAGGAGCGCGAGCTCGACGTCGACCGAGTGCAAGCGCGCGTCCAGCTCGGCCAGGCAGATGAGCAGCGCCTCGTCCTGCGGGTCGGTCGCTTGTTGTTGGTGCTGCTGCTTTGGGGCGCTGTTGTTGCCGTGGTTGGGAGCACCGCCGCCGCCTCCGGCCGGCGGCCCCGCGCCCCCCGCGCCGGCGGCGGCCGCGGCGGCCGACCGCACAAGCTGCGGCTGCTGCTGCAGCTGCTGCGCGACCTGCCGCTGCTGCTGCTGCGCCTGCCGCCACGCGTCCAGCGCCTGCTGCTGCACGCGCAGGGCCGCGCGCAGCTCCGACTCTAGCACCGCGCGCGTCGCGTTGAGCGACGTCGCCAGCGCGCGGAGGGCCGGCGCCTCGTCGTCCAGCCACCGGCGCTCGGACAGGTCGAGCTCGCGCTCGGCGTCGGCGTAGGCGGCCGCGAGCGCGGCGCGCCACCCGCCCTGGAGGTCCATTTGTCGTTGGGGGGGCCGTTGTGGTTTTGGCGGTTGAGGGGATGTGTGAGGGGAGGCCCCTTCTTTCGCTGCTGCTATCTAACGGCCATTGATGCTAGAGGAACCACGGCCGCCCCAGCGCCAAGCGAGAGGTGACCCCGATCGTTTGTTCGTCTAAGAAAGGCGGGAGTCTCTCGCCATTCTGGGAGGGCGCGGCGTAATTACGCGGCGATCGCGACAATGGGCGCGGGTCGGGCGGCGGCGGCGGCGGCGGCGTCGTCTCTCGTCGCCGCTCTCGACCGATCCAAGGCTCGGAGGAGCGACCAGCACCCTTGCCTCACTTACGCGTGCTCAATTCATCAACCAAACGCCACTCCTCCTTCCCTCTCAAAACGTGAAGACGCACACACTCCTCGCACACAGAGACAACAAGCAGGGCCCTCCCGCGCGCGCCTCCCCATCCGTTCAAGCGCAGACACGCACACGCACACCAAGAAGCGTGCGGTCCGCCGCGGCGGCTGCGTAACCAGCAGCCAAGATGGGGACGCGACCGCCGACCAGCACGATTTTCGGTGCGTTTGTCGTCGGTCCCTGAAACGCCGACGCGCGCGCGCGAGCCCGTTTGTTCCGAGCGCGTGTTTTTTTTCGGACGCCGCTCTCGGCCTGAGCGATCCCCACTCACAACCGATCACACGCACACGCCCGACCGACCCCCACCACGAAACAAACAAACAAACAAACAACGACAAAAACACACACCAGTCGGCAACCTCCCCTTTGACGTGACCGAGCAGCAGCTCGCCGACGTATTTTCGGCCGTCGGCCCCGTCAAGGCCGCCCGCCTCGCCACCGACCGCGACAGCGGCCGATTCCGCGGGTACGGCTTTGTCGAGTTTTTCGACACGCCGACGGCCGAGGCGGCGGCGCGCAACCTCACGGGGGCGGACATCGGGGGCAGGTCGATCCGGATCAACTTTGCGGAGGAGCACCAGATGCAGGGGGCGGGCGGGTACGGCCCGCCGGCGTCGGCGTCGGGGCCGGGCGGCGGCGGGCCGGTCCGGGGCGGCGGCGGCTTTGGCGGTTTTGGCGGCGGCGGCATCGGCGGCGGCCGGCCGATCGGGTCGGTCGCGGCGCAGCAGTCGGCCGCCGCCGTCGCGCAGCTCCTGGGCGCGCCGCCCTCGACCGACCGCGAGGTGCAGGAGGGCGTCGACCGCGTGTTCGCGGGCATGTCGCGCCGCGACCTCTGGGAGGTGCTGCGCGAGCTGAGGGGCGCCGCCTTTTCGGGCGGCGGCGGAAACGGCAACGGCAACGGCCACGGCGCGCCCCCGCCGCTGCCCGACCGGCACCGCGCGGCGGCCTTTTTCGCCGAGCGCCCGGGCCTGACCAAGGCGGTGTTCCAGGCGCAGGTGCTGCTGGGCCTGGTGCAGGCGCCCGGGGCGCTGGACGGGGGCGGCGGTGGCATGATGATGCCGCCGCAGGGGCCGCCGCCGCCCATGCTGCCGCCGCCGCCCCGGCCGATGCCCGTCTCCTCCGCCGGAGGCGGGGGGGGGCTCGGGCCGCCGCCGCCGCCGCCGCCGCCGCCGCCGCCCCTCTACGGAGCGCCGCCCGGGGGAGCGGGCGGCCCACCCTACGGCGGCGGCCCCGCGGGACCCCCCCCCGCGCCCTACGGCGGCGGCGCCCCCCCGCCCTACATGGCCGGCCCGGGCCAGGGGCCGCCGCCGAGGCCAATGTTGCCGCTGCCGCAGGGCGGGCCGCCGCCGCCGCCGCCCCTGCCCATGCCCCCGCAGCAGCAGCAGCAGCAGCAGCAGCAGCAGCCCGAGCTCGCGACGCCCGAGCAGGTGGCGCTGCTGCAGCAGGTGCAGGCGATGAGCGCGGCGCAGGTGGACGCGCTGCCCGCGGAGTACCGGGAGCAGGTGATGTTCATCAAGGGGAAGCTGGCGCGCGGGGAGGTGAGGCTGCCTTGAAGCTTTCCGTGAAGAAGGTTGAAAAAAATGCGTTTGGAAAAAAATGCGTTGGAAAAAAATGCGTTTGGGGAAAGAGAGAGCGCGAGATCGCAACGGGGACGGGGGACGAGAGCGCGGATTTTGGGAGCCTTTCTGCTGCCGCCCTCCCCCTGTTTTCCCGCCCACACTAAGCCCCATCGCCCCGCTGCTGGCACCTACTGCTGCTGCTGCAGCGGCGCGTCGTGCGCCGCGCGCTCCACCCGCGCCAGCGCCTCCTGCCCGACCTGCTCCAGGCCCCCCTCGCGCACGCAGAACTCCCACGCGTCGGGCGCGCACAGCGGCGACTTTGCGACCAGCGCCGTCCGGCGGCCGCCCGGCCACCGCTCGAGCGCGATGCGCACGTTGACGGCGTGCGCCCACTTGGCGCCGAGCGCGGCCACGGAAGACGACGACGAAGAGGACGACGGCGCGCCGCCGCCGCCGCCGCCGCCGCCGTTGCCCGCGCCGGGCGCGTCCCCCCCCGGCCGCGCCGTCACCTGGTTTGTCACGAGCACGGGCGCGCGCAGCTCCTCCGCGCAGCGCTTGAGGCTGGCCGCGTGCCGCGCGACGGCCTCGGCGCGCTCGCGCAGCATCGCCGCCACGGGCTGCGGCGCGAACGACGGCGGCGGGCCCCCATCCCCCGCCCCGCCGCCCCCCCCTACCCCTGCCGCGTCGGTGCGCAGAAGGGCGGCGATCGAGTCTAGCACCACCAGGCGGGCCGACACGCGCGCCGCGCGCCGCGGCAGCTCCGCGAGCGCCCGCTCGAGCCCGTCGGCGCTCGTCACCCGCGCCACCAGCACGCGGTCGGTGGTGGCGCGGGCGGCGGCCTCGGGCGAGCGGCACTCGAGCGCGTCGGCCTCGGCGGCGTCGGCGGCGGCGGCGGCCGCCGCTGCTGCGGCCGCGGCCGCCGCCGCTGCCGCGGAAGGCGCGTTGGAAGGACAGGCGGCGGCGGCGGCGTCGTCCGCGCGTGCCCCAGAGCCGCCGCCGCCAGAACCGCCGCCGGATGTGGCGGCGGTGCGAGCGCGCGCCCCCTCTGCTGCTGCCGCCGCCGCCTCGGCCGCGGCGGCATCGGCAAGGCGCCTCAGCTCTCGCGCGCGCGCCGCGAGCGTCTCGGGCCCCGCGCCGGGCCGACCGGCGCACTCGCGCGCGTACCGCTCGAGCGCGAAGCACCGCAGCCGCTCGGCCGAGAACTTGCCCTCTGCGTCCAGGAGCAAGACGACAGACGCCAGGCCGCCGGCGCCCCGGGGCGCGGCCGCCGCCGCCGCCGCCTGCAGGCACAGTTGACTCTTGCCCGTGCCGGGCGGGCCCACGATCTCGGTCACCAGCCCGGGCGGCAGTCCCCCGCGCAGCGCCGCGTCGATGCCCGGCAGGCCCAGCGGCACGCGCGACGACTGCGAGGCGTCGGCGTTGAGGCGCGCCAGCTCGGCGGCCGTCAGCGAGCCCGGCGCGCGCTGCGCGGCGACGGCGGCGAGCGCGGCGGCGGCGGCCTCGGGCGGCCAGCCCGCGCGCTCGGCCAGGTCGGCGACGCCCGAGGCGAGGGCGTCGCGCACGGTGCGAACACCGCGCGCGGCCAGGGCGTGGGCGGTGGCCGGGTGGAGCCCCGGGAGGGAGGTGATGGGGAGGTCGCCGCCGGACTGGTGTTGGGGGTCTTGTTGTTGGGGGAAAAGCGCGGCGGCCGCGACAGGCGGCGCGACGGGCGGCGGCATCGGGCGTCGGCGTCGGCGTCGGCGTCGGCGTCGGCGTCGGCGTCGGCGTCGGCGGGGCGGTGGGTTCTGACGCGGCCTCAAGCGGGTTTATGGGCTGCTGGTTGTCCTGGTCGCCTCCGCGTCGGCCACTATGGGCTCGTCGGGACCAGTACTGCCTAGTGTGGACCCAGGCGGGTGGCGTTTCTTGGGGGAGCGATTGAATGCGACGATTGAATGGGACGATTTGAATTCCGTGACGGTTCTCCTGCTCCCTCTCTGTCTATGTAAGCGCCGGTTTTTAGGAAGAGAATGCTGTGTGTGTGTGGATGGTCGAGCTTATTGGTTGTGATATTGGTAAATGGGGTCGTGCGGGCGTCCAAGCGGTGCTTTTGGCGGTTTTCTGTGTGAAGAAGGGGGAGGAGAGACAGAGGAAAATAAAACACCCCAAAACGTCACACCTCTCCCGCCTTCCGACACATACACACACGCAACGCACCCCTCATCAAGCGCGCGACCCCGCGACCCTCCAGACAGCGAGAGACGCTCCCTCAAAGCTCGCTTGCACTGCACGTGCACACAAAACACACACACACACAAAAAACCAGACACACAGAGGCCCCTCTCTCATTCGTCCGTCCCTTCATCGTCCCCTGCCGCCCGACGGGCCAGCTCCGCGCCAGCAGCTCGCCACAATGGCGGCGGCGGCGCCCATCGTCGTGCAGGAGAAGCTCCTGGTGAGAAATGGCTCGTGTTTCGTGAGAGGGCAGAGAGGGAGGAGGAGAGCTTGCAGCTTCCGCTTGCAGCGCCCCCTTCTTTCTTGCGCACGCGCTCCCTGGTGATCCCGCGCCCACGGCCCGAGCGCGCCAGCGGGTCAACCTCCCGGTGATCTCGCTGCTGGTCGTGCTGCGATCCCGCGCCTCTCGCGCCACAGGCGAGGGTTTCGGGGGAGGGAGGTGCTCCCCTCTCTTGCTCCCTCTCTTCCCTCCCGTTGGCGCGGGCCAATGGACAGGCGCTGCAACAGCGCCTCAACAGCAGCCTCCGCGCCCGAGGCGGCGCGATCGGCCCGGGCCCGCGCGCGCGCAGCTGCAAGAGAGAAGACCACGGCTTGATCGCTTTGGCGACGGCGACGGGCGGTTGTCGCCACTGTTTGCGCGAGACGGACGCGCGCGCGGCGCGCGCGCAACACCGCGCTCCTCTCTCGCTCGTGCGGCGACGAGCGCGCGCGTGCAGGCCCCCTCTCTTCTCCTTCCTCGCCGCAGACGAGGGCGGCAGTGGGCGAGATCGCGCCCGACGCAGGCCAACGCGTGTTCTCTCTTGCTGCCGCCAACGTCCCTCCGCTCAAGCGCCGCCCGCCCTTCCGAAAAAACACACCCCCGCGACCGCAAAATCCAAAAAAACGTGCAGCTGACGTCCCTCGGCGTGGCGCCCGAGTTCATCTCCTTCAAGAACACCACCATGGAGAGCGACCGCTACCTGTGCGTCCGCGAGACGGGCGCGCAGAACTCGGTCGCCATCTTTGACCTGTCCGCGCCGCCGGGCGCCCCGGGGGCCGTCGCGCGCCGCCCGATCACCGCCGACAGCGCGCTCATGTGCCCCGACAAGAAGGTCATCGCCTTGCGCGCCGCCAGCCCCGCCGGCACCCCTGGAGACGCCCTGCAGGTGTTCAACCTCGACACCAAGGCCAAGCTCAAGGCGTTTTCCATCGCCGAGCCGGTCGAGTTCTGGAAGTGGGTATCCCCGTCGACGCTCGGCCTCGTCACGCCCGCGTCCGTCTACCACTGGGACGTCTCGTCGGGCGGGGTGGACGCCCCGCCCGTGAAGGTGTTCGACCGCACGGCCAACCTCTCGGGCGCGCAGATCATCGCGTACCGCGCCTCGGACGACGGCAAGTGGTGCGCCCTTGTGGGCATCGCGCCGGGCAGCGCCGAGCGCCCCGCGCTGGCGCGGGGCGTCATGCAGCTCTTCTCGCGCGAGCAGGCCAAGTCGCAGGCCCTCGAGGCGCACGCGGCGGCGTTCGCGACCGCCCGCTTCGCCGGCCGGCCCGCCGAGACCCCGCCCTCCACGGTCATCGCCTTTGCGCAAAAGGTCGTGCGGGAGGGCGGCGCCGTCGTCTCCAAGCTGCACGTGATCGAGCTCGGCGTCCCGCCCGGCGGCGGCGGCGGCGCCGCGCAGAAGCGCCAGGCCGAGCTCTTCTTCCCGGCCGAGTTCGCGGACGACTTTCCCGTGTCGCTGCAGGTGTCGGGGCGGTACGGCCTGGTCTACGTGGTGACCAAGCTCGGGCTGCTGTTCGTGTACGACCTCGAGACGGCCACGGCGATCTACCGCAACCGGATCTCGCCGGACCCGATCTTCCTGGCGGCCCCCTCGGACTCGACGGGCGGGCTCCTGGCGGTCAACCGGCGCGGGCAGGTGCTCCTGGCCACGGTCAACGAGGCCGCCGTCGTGCCGTTCGTGGCGCAGCAGCTCGGCAACCTGGACCTGGCGCTGGCGCTGGCGAAACGCGGCGGGCTGCCCGGCGCCGAGGCCCTTGTGGGGCAGCAGTTCGAGCGCCTGTGCGCCTCGGGCGCGTGGAAGGAGGCGGCCGAGTGCGCGGCCGAGTCGCCGCAGGGCAGCCTGCGCACGGCCGCGACCCTGGCGCGCCTGCGCGCGGCGGGCGCGGCCGCGGCCGCGGGCCAGAAGCCGCCGATCCTGGTCTACTTGGGGCTGCTGCTGGCGCGGGGGCAACTCAACGCGGCCGAGTCGGCCGAGCTCGGGCGGCTGACCATGCGCCAGGGCCGCAAGGAGCCGCTGCTCGGGTGGTGGCGCGACGGCAAGCTGGCCCCCGGCGAGGAGCTCGGGGACCTGCTGGCCCAGGCGGGCGACAAGGAGGCGGCGCTCTCGTGCTACAAGGGCGCCGGAAGCACGGGCAAGACGATTGCGCTCCTCGCGGAGAGCGGCGACGCCGCGGCGCTGCAGGCGTTCACCGGCCAGTCGGGGCAGCGCCTCGACTACATGGCCCTGCTGCAGCAGCTGATGGCGAGCAACCCGTCCGGCGCGGTGTCCCTGGCCAAGATGGCCGTCGCGCAGTCGCCGCCGGCCGCCGACGCCAACGCCGTCGCCGACCTCTTCCTGCAGCGCAACATGGTGCGCGAGGCGACCGCCTTTTTGCTGGATTACCTGACGCCGGCGGACCGGCCGGGCGACGCGGCGCTGCAGACAAAGCTGCTCGAGGTCAACCTGGTGACCAACCCGCAGGTGGCGGACGCGGTGCTGGCCAACGGGTCGCTGACGCACTACGACCGGCCCAAGGTGGCGCAGCTGTGCGAAAAGTCGGTGAGTCGGCGTTTTGTTGCTTCGTTCGTCCGGCGTCTTTTTTTCCTTTTCCTTCGTCCGGCGTCCTTTTTTCGTTTTGCTCCTCCCTTTTTGTGTGTCGAGGGGTCGACATTTCCATCGTCGCGGCCCCTGGGTCCTTCCCCGCCCGACAGAAACGCCGCGCTCACAAACACGCTCCCTCAACCATCGCACTCAACCGACGCCGACGACAAAAATCGAAAACCCCGGAAACAAACCCTTTTCCGCCTCGAAAAAACAAAAACAAACAAACAAACAGGGCCTGTACCTCCGCGCCCTGCAGCACTACACCGACCTCAAGGACATCCGCCGCGTCGTCGTCAACACGCACGCCCTCGACCCGGCCGCCCTGACGGAATGGTTTGGCTCCTTGTCAGCCGAATGGGGGCTCGAGTGCCTGCGCGAGCTGCTCGCCGCCAACCCGGCGCAAAACCTCAACCTGGTGGTCTCCATCGCGCGCGAGTACAGCGCCCAGCTGGGCGCGGACAAGATCGTGGCCCTGCTCGAGGCGCACGGGTCGTACGCGGGGCTGTATCTATTTTTAGGATCGCGGATCGCGACCAGCGCCGACCCGGAGGAGCACTTCAAGTACATCGAGGCCGCGGCGCGCACCGGGCAGCTGAAAGAGGTGGAGCGGCTGACGCGCGAGGGGGAGCACTACCCGGCGGAGCGGGTCAAGACCTTTTTGATGGAGGCCAAGCTGCCGGACGCGCGGTGAGTTTTTTTTTTTTTTTTTGGTTCGGGGTTTTTCCTTCCCGGGGCGGGGGTTTTTTGGGTTTTCGGGTTTTTTTCTCGTCCCCCCCTTTTTTTTTTTTTTTTTTTTTTTTTTTTTTGGGGGGCTGGGGTTTT